>Ga0207033_1080_pt1 | contig 21179 bp, 20 predicted proteins | sample Alteio_BWMinCont_35_FD_153262 | JGI IMG/M metagenome (GOLD analysis project Ga0207033, IMG submission 153262) | Enriched cells from forest soil in Barre Woods Harvard Forest LTER site, Petersham, Massachusetts, United States -... | ecosystem: Environmental > Terrestrial > Soil > Temperate forest >... | reverse complement strand
GCCGGGTCAAAAGTGATCAATGGCGGCGGTGGGGTTGTTACCTTGACGACTACCGCCGGTGCGACAGACGTCCTCAGCTATTTTTATGACGGCACCAATTATTACTGGACGGTAGGATATAACTACGATTAAGGATAAAATAAAAATGTACAAGCTTTTCGCTATAATTCCTTTTGTATTTTGTTTCCTGCCGGCCAGGGCACAGAACGAACAAAAGATGTTCTGGGCTTTGAACGGGTCTGCCTCCGCCTTTACCTGGGACAATACGGGGGGCGATAGTCGTATCGATAACGGTAGCGGGACATGGAATGGCACCAACAAAACCTGGACCTTTAACAAGGGGATCACCGATCTGCTTTGGAGATCCGACGCCACAGCCATTTTCGGCGGCAATCCCGGGACGGGGGCGGCGGGCACGGTGACGGTGACAGGCACGCAAACAGTTCAATCCCTTGTATTCAATCCCTCCGCCAGTGGGAATTTCACGCTGACGGGAGGCACCATTACCAATTTATCTGGTGTAATCACCGCCAATGACAGCGCGTCGATTAACTGTACCCTGGCAGGGTCCTCCGGCCTTACCCTCATGGGCACCGGCGTCATAACCTTAAATGTTGCGACAACCTATACTGGTACCACCACCGTAAATTCCGGCACCCTGGAACTGTCCAGGTAGTGGTAGTCCCGAAAGTCAGCGTTTGGAACGTGGAAGTATAATTGGGTGCATTGAGCGTACTGTCGAAATTTCCCCTGCCACGGACATCCAGTTTGTAGGCTGCGCTGGTCTTGCCAACCGTTATATTTCCGGACCCATCGATGCGCATCCGTTCATTGGTCGATTGAGTAGTGCCGCCTGTCATGAATACCAGGGCCTGACCGGCGGTGGCTGTGCCCACCAGGAAATTATTGCCGGTGGTATAGAGGTACGCGTCATCTGGATTTCCGAATACACTTTGCGTATTGCCGCTGCCATTCATCCCCAAGTCCACATAATTGACGATCTCTGTCCCATTGTCTGCTGTGGCTACCACATCGGAGGAGGCTGTATTCCCGTTGGACTTGTTTTGGATATTCAATTGAAAGTAATTGTTGATCGTGCCCCTCGCTACGATCGCGTTGAAGGAAGCGGTGGTTCCCGCATCAATCAGGAGTTTCTCCTGGAAGCTGCCGGTAGTGAAGCCGGGAGCAGCGCCGATACCCATGTTACCCAGGCTGTCCAGGATCATCCCCTCGGTGTTGTTGGTCCGTAAACGCAGGCTGGTATTATCCGTCGTACCTAAGAAATTGGTTGCATAATTCGTTCCGGCATTCCCGGTCAGGGACCAGGAAGATCCGCTGGTCACGGTGGAATAAGGAAGTTTCCTTACCGTCCCGGAGGCGATCGTTAATATACTGTCCGAAGTCGCGCCGATCTGTACGCCATTCAAGGTAAGTGGATTGGTGCCCACCACATGAAGGGCAGTGGCAGGCGTGGTAGTACCGATGCCGACTTTGCCATTCTTGTCCACCACGTCCAACGTGGAGGAAGATGAACGCCATTCGGTAAGGTTAGCTGTCTGTGTGGCCGAATTCCCCTGGACCGCAAGCGGAACGCTTACGTCTCTTTGGGCCTGGACCAGGACGTTGGTATTAGCCACGCCGGCAGAAAAAGCGGGTGGCGTGGTTGTTTGCCTGTCACCGCCAAGTATGATTCCCCAATAAGCCCCCATCTGCAGATTCTGACCCCCACCTCCCTGCCAGAAAATATCTCCGCCGTCTCCGGTTATCCGGAAATTGCCCGTCCCGGCCGTATTGGTAAACAGCAACTCCGACATTGTTCCCGTGCGCCGGATCTCCATGGTGTCTTTTACAGCCAAGGGGTTAGTGGGGTTGGTAACACCGATGCCCACATTGCCGAGACTATCTACTACCATTCTCTGTATTGAATTGCTCCTTAGCCGGAGACTCGTAAAATCTGTTGTTCCGAGGAAATTGCTCCCCGAATTAGTCCCGGTATTTCCGGCCAGAGACCAGGAAGTACTGCCCGCGAGGGTTGAAGGAGAAAGCTTTCTCACGGTCCCGCCCGTAATCGTCAATATACTGTCGGTGACGGCACCGGTCTGCACGCCAGTCAACGTCAGCGGATTGGTCCCTACCACGTGCAGTGCGGTCGCGGGTGCCGTTGTGCCGATGCCCATGAACCCTGTCGTACCGTCAATGCGCATTCTTTCGTTGGTCGATTGAGTGGTGCCGCCTGTCATGAATACCAATGCTTTCGCTGCAGTGGCCGTGCCAATCAGGAAATTATTTCCCGTCGTATAAAGATAGGCGTCGTTAGCGGCGCCCATAATATTTTGCGTGTTTGAACTGCTATTGATACCCAGGTCCACGTAGTTGACAGCCTCCGTGCCGTTGTCGGCTGTGGCGACCACATCGGAGGAGGCGCTATTCCCGTTGGACTTGTTTTGGATATTCAATTGAAAGTAATTGTTGAGCGTGCCCCTCGCTACAATCGCATTGTAAGAGCCGGTGGTTCCTGCATCGACCAGGAATTTCTCCTGGAAGGTTCCGGGGGTAAACCCGGGAGATGTGCCAACCCCCAGATTGCCAAGGCTATCGAGCAGCACACCCTGCACCGCATTCGTCTGAAATCGCAAGCTTTTCAAATCCGTCGTTCCCAAAAAATTGCCCGGATAAGCGGTCCCGGAATTGCCGGTGAGCGACCAGGAAGCCCCGCCGGCTGCCAGCGAAGTCCAGGCCGAGTTAGTATAATAATAAAAGCCCTTTAAGCCATCGGTTTGATAAACCAACAGCCCTTCGGCAGGGCTTGAGATGGCGATCCGCTGTGCAGTCGTCATTCGGGGCGCAAGAAATCCTTTTGACACCGAATACACATCCAGTACGGATGACGCCTGCCCCGTTACGTAAGCACCGTTGTCGGTGACCACAACAGTCTGGGTAAAACTTTTCGTGGTAAAGAAAAAAAAGGCAAACAAAAGGACGGCCGTTCTCATTTTCATATGATTGTTTTTGAATCAGCGTAGTTGCAGGTCCGCCCCGGCCATCCGTACGGGATGAGGGTCTTCTCCTGTAGAGTATTCGACACTAAGTCGTCCGGCGTGATAGTTGATATCGCTCCCTTTATCCAGGGTGAGCCGGAACCTCCGGGCTGCATTTGGCGTGTAGACGGCAATCCCTCTTGCAGTACCTGCCGGAGTCGTCTTTCCACTGGCAGAAGTGTAATAAACTGAAATATCGCCATAGACGGACATATTCCCCGTCCGGTGAAAGGTCATGTCCAGGATGGGGATCGTGTCTTCCACCATTTCTACGGCCAGATCGGAAAGTCGCACCTGTGTGGCTGCTATCCCGACCCTTATAATGACTGGGATAGATATTCCGAAAACCGGAATAAGCCGGATGGAGATACCGGAGTCTGTTGCTGGCGCTGTATCGCCCAGGGGCGCCTTATCGGGGATTGCCCTGAAATACAAATGAGACCGGTACTCGCCCGGCGTCAGTTCGTTTATTTTTGTCAACTGTATCTTTACCACCTGGGACTCTCCCGGACCCAGGGTGACAGTGTGCGGAAAGAATCGAAGAAACCTATCGGCAAACCTTTCGCCGGAATCAGGCTGGCTGATCTCTTCAAATCCACCGTCTTCATGCATCCGGATATGCATGAGGGAAATAACGTAGCGCGCAGTATCCTTTCCAATATTGGCCAGGTTCAGTTCCTCATATCTTTTCGATCCTTCAAAGATCACCCTGCGCGGCAGCAACAGCAGGTTGCCTTGCGCCATGGTCCTGCTGGAACATAGTAATTGCAGGAAAAGCAATCCAAAAAGCAAGCATCTTCGGTTCGTCATGGAATAGAATTTTTAAAGAAAACGTTGCATAAAACAACGCCTTCTTTAAATGAACGGGATTAGTTGTAATTAACCGTTACGCTAAACGGAACTCCTGAAACGTAGACCCCCGGTGCCTGGGCTGCGGCTACGTTCAGGGTGGCGCCCACGTTCAGGGTCTGCGTACCTGCAACCAGCGCGCCTGTTCCGGAGGGAGTGCTGGTAAAGGTATTAGCCGTCATGGTGTTTGCTCCGCTGGTCAGCGTCGTCGCGGCAACCGGAAGCGTGATGGCATAGGTGTAGGTACCCTGCCCGTTGACAGTAAAGGAGGCGGCAGTTACCACACCGGCCACGGCAGGAAGCGTTACGCCCCCTGTTACCGAACGAACGCCGGCAGGAGTCATAACGACTGTGCCGCCCGTTCCGACCTGTACAGCCACATTACCAAAGTTCATGTTAACGGCCTCAACGATGCTGATCGGTGTTACAATAGTGGCAGTTGCGGTGGCTGTTGCCGTCGCCTGCGCGAAAGAGCTGGACGAGAACGCGATCAGCGTGAGTACCGCGAAGACCAGTTTAGTTCCGTTTTTCATTCTTGGATTGATTTACGTGATTAAATAATGTATCCCCCGGGCTCGATCCGGCGCGGATGTCAGTGTGACGAACGGAATGAAAGCTCTTATATTCGGAATGCCGGAGATATAGTTCCCTTTTAAGTAAATACCCTAGTAGCCTATGCCTACTACACGACGCCTCAATTTCAATTGTTGCGTTTTAACCGATGGGTTTATTTTTCCGATCAAATAAGAAGGTTCTTTTTGCGTTGGTTAACCCGACTAAATGGGCAAGTCATCATCATCCAATATCTCTATCTATATTTCTCTGGACCAGCAGAGTCTCAACGACTATTTCAATCCACATGACCCTGCTCCACTTTATAAAAGACAATTGAGCCATGCATTCGAGCTGTATATCCTCAACTCCATTGTCTCCGTCAAGAGATATTCTCTTTTAAGCTACAGGATCTGCAGCAAATCCGAAGAAGACAAACAATATACGGAGCCCCTGATCTACGCGATCCGGCGGCATTTTTCAGAGAAGAAGTTGATCAGGGAAGCGCAATTCGAGAAATTCAAGCGTCGTTCTTACCTGCTGCTTTTCTTCAGCCTTTCGGTAGTGATGATCTGCCAGGGCTTTCTACCGCTCTTATTTCACGGAGTCCACCAAATTGGCTCAGGACTGATCAATACCGTTGACGTTTTTAGCTGGGTGATATTATGGCGACCGATCGACCAGCTGATCTTTTGCTGGAATCCCTACCTGAAGGATATTTCTATCATGAACAGACTGGCGACCGGACAAGTAGTCCTTATCGATAACGAATAACAGATATGCTATGAAGAGGTTCTATTTTGTTTTTTTGGGATTGGCGCTCCCTTGTTTTGTCCTGCTGCAATATTCGCCGTGGTGGTCGCTGGTCATAGTAGGGATCGCCATGCTGCTGTGCGTCTATCATTTCTATCTGACGCGGCTGCAAGGGTCGGAGTCGCGGAATATTTCGCTACGGCAGGAAGTGCAGGACCTGCAAGTACAGCTTGACTCCTCTATCCTGAAAGAACAAAAGGCCTATCGGGAAGCCGAAACGGCAAATACCGTAAAACGGCAGCTGCTGGCTACCGTGAATCACGAGATCCGGACCCCGATGAATGGAATGCTTGGGATGACTTCGTTATTGGGAGATACTGATCTTACCAAAGAGCAACGCGAATATATCGACACGATCCGATTCTGCGGTGAGAACCTGCTCACCACGGTCAACGGAATGTTGGTTACTGATCTGCTCAATTTTTCAAAATCCGATCGGGCCGGCGAAGAATTGGAGAAAAAGGATTTTGAATTACGTAACTGTGTGAATGAAGTGCTGGCGATGTTTGCCGGCAAAGGCGGTGAAGAAGGCCCGGAGTTGTCCTATTGCATAGAGGCAGGAGTGCCTGAGCAGCTAAATGGAGACAGAAAAAGACTTAGCCAGATATTGATGAACCTGGTGGAAAATGCTGTCCGGCACACCCCGAAAGGCGAAATATCGCTGCTGATAAGAAGCCTTGGTGTCACCAAAGACAACAAGACATCATTGAAATTCGAGCTGCGGGACACGGGTTGCGGGATACCGGCAAATAAACTGGGACAATTATTCAATGGAATCGTCAGAGATGAAGTGTCCGGTCCGGCCGAATCGGAACCAAAAGGTCTTGGACTCGTCGTTTGCAAAAAGCTGGTCGAAATGATGGGCGGAAATATCAGGGTCAATAGCCAGCCGGGGCAAGCCACCGTATTCATCTTTACTGTTCTTTTCAGTCCTGCCCGTAAGCCGAAACATTCCCCCTTGAACCCGGGGCCAGCTGAAAGTGGTAAAAAAATAATCTTATCGGATCTCAATAGGAAAGGGGAGAACAAGCAGCAGGAACTATCCGAAGGTTTTTCGCGTGAATTCCCACTCCGGATACTGGTGGCAGAGGACAATGAGATCAACGAAAAACTGATTCTGAAGATTCTTTCGAAGCTGGGTTATGAGGCCGGCCTTGCCCGCAATGGCAAAGAAGTACTGGAGATGGCGGATCTGCAGTCCTATGACCTGATCCTCATGGACGTACAGATGCCCGAAATAGACGGACTCGAGGCAACCCGCATGCTGCGCCTCTGCCTTGAAAAGCAACCGGTCATTATCGCCATGACCGCCAATGCACTGGCCGGAGACCAGGACAATTGCATCCAGGCGGGTATGGATGACTACATCTGTAAGCCGGTAGAGTTTAATGAATTGATCCGGCAGCTGGAGAAATGGGGTGGGGCGATCAAATCCAAACGACCGGTTGCCTAACCGGAAACGCTCATAGCCGCCTTATCTTTCTCCCACTTGGCTCGTATCCCTTCGAGCATCTTCCTTTCGCCGGCATCGGCAACCTTGTCGGTATAGAGAGGTTGCAGAAAGACCAGACCCGACCGGAGGTCTTTCAGGCATTTGCGAAGGCTATGCAGGCTGTCATCATCGATGGGACAATTCTCACCGGGGTTTTCCGACCGCTCGTCGGCGTCCCCGGTAAACCCGCGCAGGGCATCTTCTGTCAGCCCGCCGGGAAAAGTAAGGAGGAGTTCACGTTCTACTGCGGGCATGGATAGTTTTCCGGCGGCGAATTTTCTCGCGCGTCGAATGGCGGTGGCGGTTTCAATGGCCAGGAGGTTTAAATAAGATTGTGGGAGACAGCCTTTGTTCATGAAGGCGTCCCGGATTCGCTGTTCTTGTAGTTGTAGGTTACGGATCAGCCCGACCAGGCGATAAAATTGACCCAGGCGCGTTGGCAGCTTTACATTTACCCCCTTGGGCGCCAGCCGCAGGAAGGCCCGCAGTTTTTTTACGTCTACGCGGAAAGCGTGGATGTCATCAGCGTCTAAATAGGCGATGGCAGAGTCGAAGGACGCCTGTATCTTTTCAAAACGGCTTTTGAGGACCTGTATAGTTTCTTGCTGTGTCATGCCTGGACGATTTTATCCGGTGAATGTAGGAAAGGCTATGCCGCCAGGGCATGAAGTTGCTCAATCGGGAGAGTGATTGTGGTCAGCCGCGCGGCATTGGGATGGAGTCATCTGACTGGCTGACTTTGGTCATGCGCAGGCGGATAGGAGAGGACTAATTTTGGGGGTAGCCAAAGGCCACATAAAATTATTGTATATGAAAAAGTTTACGATTTCTTTTGACTTCAAGGGCCGTCCCTGTCAGGCGGTAATTGCCGCGCAGCAGAAATCGGGTGGCCGGGAGTTTGCCGTGACCAGCCTGGAGGCGGACCTGGAGGGGCTGCTGGACGGGAATCGTATTATCCGGGAAACAGGTGGTGCGCTGGAGGCGGATATCCTGGCTGAGAAAAAGGAGCAGACGGAATTAAAGCTCATCATTGCTTCGCGGTTGAGCGAATATCTGAAAATGACCTGTTTTGTCGGCAACGAATGTCTGACCCCCCACGCACATGTAGAGAACTGCCAGGAATTACACCCGCTGCTCCGGCATAACCCGTACGACGACAAATCCAACTTTTAGAAAGACGATCGGCCTCCTTCATGAATTAAATCATTCCCCTTGTTGACGCTCGTCATGGATTCGGTCTTTCGTAAACGATAGTTTTGGGGCATCATTCATTCTTACAACAAATATGATCATGAAAAAAATTAATCAGTCTTCCAGACCTGCCTTCCGCTATATAACGGCCATAGCCGGACTGGCCGTCATTTTCCTGCTTGGGTTATCCGGGTCTCTCCGGGCGCAGGATGCCTACCGGGTAGCCGATCCCGATATCAAGGTATTGGGTACGTCCAATCTTCACAACTGGACGATGGAAGCAAAAGATGTTACCTGTTCGGCGAATTTCGTCTTCGGACATGGGGGCAATGGCCTGCCGCAATCGCTTACGGAATTGAAACTGGTGATACCCATTCACAATTTGAAGAGCGGAGAGTCAGGGATGGATTCCAGGGCCTACACCGCGTTAAAAGCGGATAAATTCGGGACGATCACTTTTACGTCTGCTTCAGCGGTTATCGTGCCGGGAGAAAAAAACGAGTTCCAGGTGAAGAGCAAGGGAACGATAACTATTGCAGGGGTAACAAAGGCGGTCGAACTGATCGTAGGTTGCCACGTCAATGCGGATGGCAGCATTACGTGCAAAGGATCGCAGCAGCTGAAAATGACGGATTATCAGATCAAGCCGCCTTCCTTTATGCTGGGCGCGCTGAAAACGCACGACTTGCTGACCATCAATTTTTCGCTCATCCTTAAAAAATAAGCCGTGAAGAAAATCATCCTTTCCGGACTGCTGGCGGGCGTCGTATTGCTGATCCTTAGTATCGGTGCATTGTACGCAACGATATTGTTTTTCCCCGGAGTAGCGGCGCAGTATTATGACCCGGCTTTCGACGCGCAGGCGGGCAGGTATATGATCTACTTTGCACATCCCTTTGTGATTGCGCTGGCGCTGTCCTGGTTCTGGGATCGCTTTAAAGGGGTGCTTACCGGGGGCAAACTGACCAAAGGGATTGAATTCGGGCTGGTATATGCGCTGATCGCCATCTTCCCGGTGATGTGGCTGATCTATAGTGCGATGAGCGTGTCGCTGGCAATGGTAGCCACCTGGTGGGTATTCGCACTCCTGCAGGGTTTGGTCGCGGGGCTGGTGTTTGAAAAACTGAACCCTTAAAAAATACAAATCCCCTTCATGAAGTATCGCCTTTTCCTCCTCCTTTTCCTCCTCCCGGTTATTTTGGGGGTCAGCGCCGATCGACCGGTAAAGGATGCCTATATCCTTTCCCGGAACTATGAAGTAACGATTAACGGCACGTCCAGTCTGCGGGATTGGACCGAGAAAGTCGGGGATGTGACGGGTGACATGACGGCCGCGTTAAATGAGGACGGTAGTGTAGACCTGAGTTCCATCCGGATACGCATGAAGGTGTTATCGATAAAAAGCGATATGGGCCGGGTGATGGACAATAAGACCTATGAGGCGCTGAAGGCGACTGCATGCCCGGAAATCCTGTTTGCGATAAGCGTACCGATACGGTTGGTCCAGGTCAGAGATGGCAAGACCGCGATCCCGGTGAAGGGCGAACTGACGCTGGCGGGGATCTGCAAACCGGTGACAATGCTGGTGAAAACTTTTGAAATCAGGCAGGGAAATTTGTCGTTCGAGGGTTCACAGCGCATAAACATGAGCGACTATGGAGTTAAACCGCCATCGGCCCTTTTCGGGACGATGCGGGCGGGACCTGAGATCACGATACATTTCAACACAAATTTTATCAATCAATCCATTTTAACCAATTTAAAAAATTAACAATGAAAACGTTACTTCACACGTCACGTTCGGGAAAAGCCATCCGGCAACTGCTGACGATTTCCTTCTCGATTGTTGGGCTGACTACAATGGCCCAACAGGGGGAAATGCAATATTACCGTCACAACGACAAAACGGGGATCAATATCTTCGAGACCACGAAGAACGATACGACCGCTTTCACGCGGATGCATGTGAAAGTCGGAGCAAACTTTGAAATGACCTATCAGTCGCTGGCCGACAAAAATACCGCCTTGCCGCTGACACAGACCCCCTATGTCGGGAATATCAACAGCCTGGAGTCGATGACACCGGGATTCGATCTGCCCATGGCCAACCTCAATGTTGACGTTCAGCTGGCGGATGGTATCCGCGTGAACGTGACTGCCTACCTGGCCTCCCGGCACCATGAAGAGACCTGGGTAAAAGGCGGCTATATCCAGTTCGATAAGCTGCTCTTCCTGCATAGCGGCCTGGTCGATAACCTGATGAAGAACTTCACGATCAAAGTGGGTCAATTCGATGTAGACTATGGTGACCAGCATTATAGGAGAAGCGATGGTGGCAATACCATCTACAATCCTTTCATAGAAAACTATATCATGGATGAGTTTGCCACGGAGATCGGCGCCGAGATCTATTATCATAATAAGAACGGGTTGTTTGCCATGGGTGGGATGACCAATGGAGAACTGGATCCGACCACGCTTACGGCCACCAAGATGGATTCCGCAACCGGTCAGGCGAATCATTACGATGCAGCCTTCCACGGAAAGCTGGGTTTTGACAAACAGCTGACGAAGGACTTCCGGCTTAGGCTGAGCGGTTCATTCTACGCTGTCTCCAGCGACAATAGCAATACGCTGTTTGGCGGAGACCGTACCGGATCACATTATTTCTATGTGATGTCGAATGCCGCCATCGCCAAGGGGACAACGCTTAGCAATGCCAATGACTATAACCCCTTTTCCGGCAGATTGAACCCCGGGTTCACCGAGGCGGTCAATACGTATATGGCGAACGCCTTTTTGAAATTCAAGGGTCTGGAATTCTTCGGCACCTATGAAAATGCGAAAGGCCGGACGATTACCGAGTTTACAAACCGCCAGGCAACACAATACGCCACCGATGTCATTTACCGGTTCCCCGCAAACACAGAGAATTTCTGGGTAGGCTTCCGGTACAATACCGTGACCGCCGGCCTGCAGGGGCTGACCAACGATGTGACCGTTCAGCGGGAAGCGGGTTCTGTCGGTTGGTTCCTGACCCGGAATATCATGATGAAAGCTGAATATGTCAACCAGGTTTATCTGGGATATCCATCCAACAATATCCTCAATGGGGGTAAGTTCAACGGGGTCTCCCTGGAAGCGGCCATTGCATTCTAATCATAACATCTATCCATTGCATTTTAATCATAACATCTAAATCAACAAAAATGAAAGCATTAGTATATCATGGGCCGGGTAAAAAGGCCTGGGAAGAAAAACCTAAGCCCGCTATCCAGGCTCCCACGGACGCCATAGTAAAAATTGTAAAGACGACGATCTGCGGAACCGATCTCCACATCATGAAAGGAGATGTTCCGGCAGTGACCGATGGGAGAATTATTGGCCATGAAGGGGTCGGGATAGTAGACGAGGTCGGGAGCGCCGTCAGCCATTTCAAAAAAGGAGAGCATGTGCTGATCAGCTGTATTACCTCCTGCGGCAAGTGTGAATATTGTAAAAAGGGCATGTATTCCCATTGTGTGGACGGCGGGTGGATACTGGGCAACACGATCGATGGAACCCAGGCAGAATATGTAAGGATTCCCCATGCAGATAACAGCCTTTACCCTATTCCCCGGGGCGCCGATGAGGAGGCGCTGGTCATGCTAAGCGATATTTTGCCCACAGGGTTCGAGTGCGGTGTGTTGAATGGCCAGGTTAAACCGGGGGACAGCATTGCGATTATAGGAGCGGGGCCCGTGGGCATGGCTGCCTTACTGACCTCGCAATTCTATTCTCCGGCGGAAATCATTGTCATCGATGTCGATGATAACCGGTTGAACGTGGCAAAGACATTCGGGGCTACTCAAACCATTAACAGCAGCGACGGCAGAGCGGTAGAACAGCTGATGAAATTGACCAACGGGAATGGTGTAGATGTGGCCATCGAAGCCGTGGGCGTGCCGGCGACCTTCGAGCTCTGTCAGGAGATTATAGCTCCGGGCGGGCATATCGCCAATATCGGAGTTCACGGAAAAAGCGTGTCTCTCCATTTGGAAACGCTTTGGTCCAGGAATGTCACTATTACGACCCGGTTGGTGGATACCGTGACAACGCCGATGCTGTTTAAAACAGTGTTGTCCAGGAAAATAGAGCCTAAGAAGCTGATCACTCACCATTTCAGGCTGGATCAGATCATAGAAGCATACACGGTGTTTGGAAATGCAGCAAAAGAAAAGGCTCTGAAGGTTATTTTGACGAACTAGAAAGAGGAGATTATATTTGGATATGCCACCGCCAATTTCTTCTCCCCTGGACAGTTTTTGGAGCCTGGACAGCAAAGCAGTGATGCAAATGCTGTCCTGTTCGGACGGCGGCCTGTCGGCGGAGGCCGCTGCCGACAGGCTGAAAACCTATGGGCCCAATACCTTGAAAGGGGCTTCTCATACGTCCGGTATCCTGCTTTTCCTCTCGCAGTTTAAAAGTCCTATTACCTTGTTGCTGATAGCTGCGGCCCTGCTCTCGATGGGATTGGGCGACCTGACGGATGCGGTCATCATCCTGATCATTATTTTAATTAGCAGTTTTTTGGGTTTCTGGCAGGAAAAGGGGGCGGCGCATGCTGTGGAAGAATTGCTGAAGATGGTACAGATCCGCTGCCGGCTGCTGCGCGCAGCCCGGGAAGAGGATTGCCCGATGGAGACGGTCGTCCCCGGTGACGTGGTCGTCCTGTCTGCGGGGGATGTGATCCCGGGGGATAGCTTGCTGCTGGCGAGCCGGGAATTGTTTGTCGATGAGGCAGCTTTCACCGGAGAGACTTTTCCGGTGGAAAAGAATGCGGGGATCGTGCCGCCGGATACACCCTTGTCCGGTCGGAGCAATATGTTGCTGATGGGTTCGCACGTCATCAGCGGGCGGGCTACGGCCCTGGTGGTGCGTACTGGTAAGCATACGGAGTTCGGCAAGATATCGGACCGGCTGCGCCTGCGGTCGCCGGAGACGGACTTTGAAAAAGGCATCCGGCATTTCGGGTATATGCTGATGGAGATCACGCTGCTGCTGGTGCTGGTCATTTTTGCGACCAATGTGCTGCTGCACAAGCCGGTGCTGGATTCGTTCCTGTTTTCGCTGGCGCTGGCCGTTGGGTTGACGCCGCAATTGCTGCCGGCCATCATTACGGTGAACCTGTCGGCGGGGGCAAGGGCGATGGCGAAAAAGAAGGTCATTGTGAAACGCCTGTCATCCATCGAGAATTTTGGCAGCATGAATATCCTTTGTTCGGACAAAACGGGGACGATCACGGAGGGGAAGGTGACGATCAAAGATGCCCTGGATATTACGGGGCAGCATTCGGAAAAGGTATTGCAATATGCCGGGTTGAATGCCGCCTTGCAACAGGGGTTCCGTAACCCCATCGACGAGGCGATATGCGCGGTATATAAGCCTTCGGCGGTTGCTTATACCGTGCAATGTGAAATACCCTATGATTTTGTCAGGAAGCGATTGACGGTGCAGGTGAAAAATGGGGAGGAAAATTTTGCGATCACCAAAGGGGCGCTGAGCGTAATGCTGGATATATGTTCGACGGCCGAAACGGAGAAAGGTGAAGTGTTGCCGCTGGAGGACCGGCGGGAATCGATCTTGGACCAATACCGGACCTTGAGCGCGGCGGGCTACCGGGTTTTGGGCGTCGGGTACAAAAAGACTTCCGGGGCGCAGGACTTTACGAAGGAAGAGGAAAAGGAGATGGTTTTCCTGGGGTTTATTACGCTGTTTGACCCGCCGAAAAAGGATGTTGGTCAGACGCTGATCAACCTGCGGCAGCTGGGCGTACAATTCAAAGTGATCACGGGGGACAACGCGCTGGTGGCGGACAGTATCGCGCGACAAATCGGGCTGGCCGATCCGGTGATCATTACCGGGGCGCAGATCCGGCTGATGAGTGACGACGCACTGCGGAACCAGGCGGTAGGGGCACATATTTTTGCGGAGGTGGAGCCTAATCAGAAGGAACGCATTATCCTGTTCCTGAAAAAAGCAGGCAATGTAGTAGGCTTTATGGGGGACGGGATCAATGACGCGCCGGCGCTGCACACGGCAGACGTGGGGATCTCTGTGGATTCTGCGGTGGATGTGGCAAAGGAGGCTGCGGATATCGTGCTGCTGGAGCAGGACCTGGCGGTGCTGGCCGATGGGATCCTGATCGGCCGTAAGACCTTTACCAATACGATGAAGTATATTTTTATGGCGACCAGCGCCAATTTCGGGAATATGTTCAGTATGGCGGGAGCTTCGCTTTTTCTTCCCTTCCTGCCGTTGCTGCCCAAACAAATCCTGCTGACCAACCTGCTGACGGACTTTCCCGAGATGACGATTGCAACGGACCGGGTGGACGCGGCGGCAATTGAAAGGCCCCGGCGCTGGGATATCAAATTCATCCAACGCTTTATGCTGATCTTCGGCCTGCTGAGTTCGGTCTTCGACTACCTGACTTTTGGGGTACTGCTGTTTTTTATGAAGGCGGGGGAGAAGGCATTTCAGACCGGGTGGTTCATCGAGTCCGTAGTTTCGGCTTCCCTGATCGTGCTGGTGGTGCGAACGCGACTGCCTTTTCTGAAGAGCCCGCCGGGCAAATATCTGGCCATGGCGACGGCGCTGATCGTAGTGGTGGTCATCGGGTTACCTTTTACTCCGGTAGCGGGGCTGCTGGGTTTTGTGCCGATGCCGTTATCCTTCTACGGGTGGATGCTGCTGATCGTGGCAGCGTATCTCGGATCGGCGGAGGCGGCGAAACACTGGTTTTACAAGAAGTTGAAAAATAATGGGTGAGACAATGAGCAGAGAACCGCATAACAACAATTCCGGGCTGGTCAGGGACATTATCATCGGGATGTCTGACGGGCTGACGGTTCCCTTTGCGCTTACCGCGGGGCTGAGCGGGGTACTCAATACCAATCATCTTATAATCGTGTCGGGCTTGTCGGAGATTGCGGCCGGATGCATTTCAATGGGACTTGGGGGCTACCTGGCGGGAGAGTCGGAAGTGGAGCATTATGATAGCGAACTGAAAAGGGAGTTTAGTGAAATTGAAAGCGTCCCGGCCACGGAGTTGCAGGAAGTCAATGATATCCTGGTCGATTTGGGGGTGGAGGAATCGTTAAGCAGGCAGGTGGCACTGCAAATCAGCAAGGATAAGGTTCGCTGGGCGGACTTTATGATGAAGCTTGAATTGAATATGGAGAGACCGGCAAAAGACCGGGCGGCAAAGAGCGCGACGACCATCGCGCTGTCTTATTTGGTGGGCGGATTTATTCCCCTGTTTCCCTACATCCTTTTTAAAGACAGTAAAGACGGGTTCCATGCCTCCTGCGCAGTTACTATCCTGGCATTGATATTCTTTGGCTATTTCAAAAGCAAGATGACCGGTCAGCCGGTGATAAAAGGGACGTTTAAGGTCGCCATGACGGGGATTATTGCCGCCGCCGCCGCTTACCTGCTGGCAAAGGCGGTGAGTTAAGAGCTTAGTATGACGTTACTCCGATCGATTGCCGTTTGAAAAGTATCGGTAACATTGGCTTTGCCAATGGAAAATAACAATCTCGCCTTTTTCAACTCCTCCATTATTTGTATACTATCGATTTCCGATAAGATCAATTTTGTACCCTTCTGTTTTGATTCTCTGTAGACTTCTTCAATTATTTTGATCCCGGTAGCATCGATGATGGGTACTTTTCTCATGCGGATAATAAGTACCCTGGGAGGCTTTTCAATAAGCCGCATAGCATCTTTGAATTTATAGGCTGCCCCAAAGAACAAAGGGCCGGTAATTTCATAAACCTCTACATTCTTAGGGATGGTGAAATTTTCCAGGGGTGCTTTATCATTTTCGTTGTCCTTGCCTTCCGTATCGCCCATTAGCGCACTTACATTGCTGATCTTAATCATGTTGCGCATAAATAAAAAGACAGCCAGAATCATACCGATCTCAATGGCCACTGTCAGGTCGACCAGTACAGTCAGCAGGAATGTCGTCAACAGGATAGCCATATCGCTTCGCGGCCCCTTTAATACGGTAAGAAAGTGCTTCCACTCACTCATGTTATAGGCGACAACCACTAAAATACCTGCCAATGTTGCCATGGGAATCAGAGCAGCCCATTTTCCAAAAAAGAGCAGGATCAACAACAGAGTAATGGCATGGATCATTCCGGCTACAGGTGTACGGCCCCCGTTTTTTACATTGGTGGCGGTACGGGCTATTGCTCCAGTGGCAGGAATGCCGCCAAAGATGGAAGAGAATATATTGGCTACCCCCTGTGCGATGAGTTCCATATTCGATTTATGGTTGCCGCCGATCATTCCATCCGAAACGACGGCGGATAATAAGGATTCAATGGCTCCAAGCAGCGCAATAGTAAACGCTGGCCGAATCAGATTCCTGATCGTATTGAAATCCAGGTGAGGGACGGACGGTTTGGGTAGTGAGGACGGGATATTACCGAACTTACTGCCAATGGTCCCGATAGGCAGATGCAATAATTGCATAAGGGCGGTCGTGACGAGAATCGCTATCAGCGAACCCGGTACTTTATGCGTAACTTTTGGCCAAAGTAAAATAATCGCTGCAGTGGCAACAGCAATCAGGACCGTATCGATATTGATGGTATGAAAATATTGGATATAGCTTTTCCATTTATCGATAAAGTCCGCCGGGACAGCGCCCATTTGCAATCCGAGGAAATCCTTCACCTGGGAAGAAAATATGATCAGCGCGATCCCGCTGGTAAAGCCGATGATCAGCGGGTGCGGAATATATTTAATCACCGATCCCAGCCGGGCAAAGCCCATAATGATGAGTATGATACCCGCCATAAACGTAGCAATGATCAACCCGTTTATACCGTGAGACTGTACAATTCCGTACACGATGACGATAAAGGCCCCGGTAGGGCCGCCGATCTGGACCCTGCTGCCGCCCAGCGCGGAGATAATAAACCCTGCAATGATGGCCGTATAAAGCCCCTTTTCGGGAGATACTCCCGAGGCAATGGCAAAAGCGATAGCCAGCGGCAGGGCAACAAGACCTACGATCAGGCCGGCCATAACATCTTTTGTGAACTGTTGCCTGTTATAGCTCTTTAACGTATCGAATAATTTGGGTTTAAACATGATGATCCGGTCCGGTAAAGTTAACTGGTCCGCCGACAGAAAGGCTGAGCCAAATCAGGTTTTGGACTGACAAACGTCAGGTGGTCTTTTTTTAGTAAAATATATATTGTGTACCATGAAACACATCATTGATTCCCTGAAAGTCAACATAAGGCCCAAACTAAAATCAGTAAAAAAGCTATCAGACTATAAATTTGCATTGGACGAATCTTCCATCGTAGCTATTACGGACCCCAAAGGGGTTATCACCTATGTAAACGACAACTTCTGCAAATTGTCGAAATATAATGCGGCCGAACTAATTGGCCAAAACCACCGGATCATCAATTCAGACTATCACTCAAAAGAGTTTTTCCACGATCTATGGGTAACAATCGCCAACGGCAAAGTATGGAAAGGTCAAATTAGAAATAAAGCAAAAGACGGCAGCTTTTATTGGGTAGACACTACTATTGTGCCCTTCCTGGATGAATTTGGCAAGCCTTACCAATATCTTTCCATAAGGATGGATATAACAGAAAGGAAACTTGCAGAAGAGGTCAGCCAAAAAAATAGCATTGAAAGGCAAAAAGAAGTGACCCGGATAGTCCTGCAAACCCAGGAAAAAGAGCGCAATGCGCTGGGAAGAGAGTTACATGATAATATCAATCAAATTTTGGCTTCTATCAATATGAAATTGGGTTACTTTATCGATCAACCCGGTAACAACATGGGTGTATTGTTGGAATGCCGGCAAAATATAAACTACGCCATTGAGGAGACGAGAAATCTTTCTCACAGGATGGTGATCCCACGTTTTTCAGAAAAACATCTCCAGCCTGAATTGACGGCATTGCTCGAAGAATATAGTCATGAACATAAGGTACAATTGGAATTTGGCGGAACGGAAGAAAATGCCATTCCGGTATCCGTAAAAGAAACCTTATATCGGATCGCTCAGGAGCAATTGACCAACATCAATAAACACGCAAATGCTGACTTGATCAGCATCGTAGTAAGTAAGGATGACCATTGGGTCAAAATGCTGATCCGGGATGACGGAATTGGTTTTGATCAAAACCAAATGCAAAGGGGTATTGGGATTACCAATATCATTAACAGGGCGGAGGCATACCGCGGGACGGTGGAAATCGTTGCGGAGCCCGGCAAGGGGTGTACATTGTCAGTAAGAATACCATTGTCAATACCCTTCTAGGGAGAAACAAAATCTGTGAATTGTATAATAAACAGACAGAACGCTATAACAATTCATCAAATTCAACAATCTAATTTTGATACGCAGTTATACTGAGCCCGCTCCCGATATTCCATTCTCAAAAAACCCAATACTAATTAAACTATATGAAAGGTCTGAAAAAAACAACTATAGCAATCGGGGTCATTGTACTGTCGACCATCGTGCTTACCTACTGTACCAAAAATGACCAGGTCGTCACTTCCGGGTCCGGAAACTCCACCACATTAACTGCTGTTAAGACGACCACCGCGCCGGTTATCGATGGTTCAATCGACGCCGTCTGGAGCAAAGCCACAGAACTGAACGTCACAGCTACCGTCCCCAATCCCGGCAATGGCACCTTCGCGGGTTATATCGGCCTGAGCTATAACGTTACCCTTCGCTCACTATACGATGCCAATAATATCTATATCCTGGCGCAATGGAATGACCCTGATCAAAGCCTGCAAAACACGCCCGTATCCTACAACCCGACGACCAAATTATGGTCAAGGCAAGCCAGTAGTTATACCTTCGATGTCAATGGAAATATCACCTCCATCCCCTTCAATGAAGACAAGTTTGGCTTTCAATGGAATATCAATAATTCAATTGCCAGCTTTGCTTCACTAAGCTGTTATGCCACCTGCCATATAAACCCGGTAACCGATTCGCTCGACAACCATACGAATCCCCCCACACTGATAACTATTCCTGCCAAAGCCGGGGGCAATCACTTCACCAACGGACCGGAGGAAAAAGCGGACCTCTGGCATATCCATCTGATGCAGGATCAGGTGTACGGGTATGCTGATGACGATTATATCGATTATGCCGGCGGCCAGTTGAATTCCAATGGCCGGCATTCTGATGGTGCTATGATCACGGCTACAACCAACGGCGTTCCCACGTATTCCCCCGTTCCCGGTTCAATTACCAATACACAGACATTAAAAATCGGCGGCACGGGTGCTTCCGTGACAGTGCCGGCATGGATCGTGCGGGGGCAAAGCAATGCCAATACGCTGATCACCACCAATATCGTTGCGGGTACCGCTGCTGCGGCGCTGACCGGGGTAACCGCCACGGACGGGACGACGGCAGCCCTGCTCGTAACTGCGGTCGATTCGAACGGGGTGCTGACCTTATCAGACGCGTCGACGATCGATCCGACGACAAGCTCGGATTATAATACCATATTCACCGATAATGGGAGTATCACCGGCGTCGGACCCAAGGCAATCCCCGGGTTGATTATGCAAAAATACCAGAACGGGCGCAGCGATATCCAGTTCAAAGCAGTGTATGTCGGTACAGGTTGGGTACTGGAACTGAAAAGAGCCTTGAAGACCAGCGATGTGGCGGTCTTGCAGGATGTCGATTTTTCTCCGTTGACCGATGTCAATTTCGGTATTGCCGTATTTAACAAAGCGAATACGGCGCACGCCATTGAACCGGGCCTGACCTTACATTTCCAGAAATAGCCCATGTCAAACAATAAAATAAAAATAAGCCTGCTGATCCTGCTACTGGGTTTTGCCGTCATGATGGGATGCTATAAAACGACCACCTTGTTGATAAATGATTCCCCTGCCATAACGACAACAGTAAGCTTCAGCAGCGATATCGTACCACTGCTAACGGCAAATTGTGCAAAAAGCGGTTGTCATAACGGTACCATCAGTCCGGACCTTAGTGCGGCCAACGCCTATAATTCATTGGTCAATGGAAATTTTGTCAGTACTTCTGCACCTTCCAATAGCCTGGTGTATTTATGGCTGACCGGTAAAGAATTGGCCACGATGCCCCTGGGTGCTTCAAACAACCCTTCCAATATTAATGGCTATATCCTGGCCTGGATTACCCAGGGCGCTGAAAAAAACTAAACTCTGCAGCATGAGAAAAATAAAGTTGTCGTTCCTTTTGCCCTGCCTCCTGGTATTAATGGCGGAGCAAGTAATTGGAATCAGCGAAACAATGGCGCAGGATTCGACAGCAGCGCCATTACCGGCTACAAAAAAGTTGTCATTCGTAAAGAATACTTTTGAAGGGAATTTCCTGATCGACGACCAAACTGTAATGGTGCCCATCAAGGGAACATTGGAGTTTGATATTCAGCACCGGTTCGGGTCAGTCAGCAACGGTATCTCCGATCTGTACGGCATCTTTGCCAGCGCAACTATGCGGCTGGGTTTCAGTTACGTTCCCATTAAAGACCTGCAAGTTGGATTCGGAGCCTGCAACGACCGGATGCAGGTGGACGTGAATGTCAAATACGCCTTGTTGAGGCAAACCAAAGACGGATCCATGCCGGTCAGCGTCACCTACTTCGGGAATATAGTCATGGACACGAGAAAAAAGGACGCTACTACCCTGTTCGTCACAACCGCTGATCGCCTTTCTTTCTTCGATGAAATCATCATAGCCAGAAAGATCAGCAATAAGCTGTCAATCCAGGTAAGCCCCTCCCTGTCGCATTTCAATAATGTCGCCGGTTATGTGGACGCCAAAGGAAATATCCAGTCTGAAGTGAAGAATGACCAATTGGCCATCGCAGTTGGCGGAAGGTATAAAATCACGCCCAAGACAGCGGTCATCGTCAACTACAATCAGCCTTTAACCCAAAATCCGATGAACAATCCCCACCCCAATATCAGTTTCGGCTTGGAGATGAGCACCAGCGGACACACCTTCCAGATTATTGCCGGCAATTACAGCTATATTCTGCCGCAGAATAATACCTTATACAATCAAAATGACTTTACAAAGGGCCAATTCGTGATCGGATTCAATATTACCAGGTTATGGAATTTCTAAAATAAATAGTTACTCAAAACAAAAATTAATGTCGATGAAAAGTAAATTAATTCTGTCTCTT
>Ga0207033_1079_pt1 | contig 21202 bp, 22 predicted proteins | sample Alteio_BWMinCont_35_FD_153262 | JGI IMG/M metagenome (GOLD analysis project Ga0207033, IMG submission 153262) | Enriched cells from forest soil in Barre Woods Harvard Forest LTER site, Petersham, Massachusetts, United States -... | ecosystem: Environmental > Terrestrial > Soil > Temperate forest >... | reverse complement strand
GCTAAAGGCATATACTTCCGGACGGGCAATTTCCCTGATCAATTCTTCCGGGTTCTTTCTTGAATGGTAGTAGCGATTCCTTTTGCAAATGCTACATCTTGTTAAAAATAACCCCTTTCGCCCGGCTGACCGAGATCGTCATCTGTTGGTGCTCGGGAGAAAAGACGATCTCGCCTTTTTCACCGGAGAAACCTCCGATATCGGTGGAGAACTGGTCTTTGCCAGCCGGAGTTAGTAGTATCATCGTTTGGGGGGAGCGGTACAGATACAGCGAGCCTTCTTTCACCAGGACAGTAAACCGGGTCTGAGCCTCCTCTGAGTAGTATTTTCCGGTGTAGGCTTGCAATTCAGCATAGGAAAGGGTGGGAAGCCTGTCGGAGGGGACATTTCGACGGCCGGGGACGGCAGCGGTTTCGTTTCCCGGCTTTGGGAAGAAAACCTCTTCCACCCCCTGCAGGATGTTTCCCTTGCCGTCGAAGGCCGACGTATTGCTCAGCCAGGCAATGGATAATCGGGACGCCGGAAAGGCTTCGAGGTCGGCCCGGTAGGAAGCCGTGGCGCCGCTATGCTCGATCCGCAGTTGACCGTGTTGTTCACTAAGGAACAGGCCGGCTCCATATTCGTTGGGTTGACCGTTGCTAAAGGTATCGACCGCGAGCTGTTTGGAGAGCAGCGAGGGGTTGCCAAGGTGACCGCCCAGAAACCAACTGTTCCATTTCAGCAGATCTTCCGCCGTCGTGAGGAGCCCGCCATTGCCATAGACGTCCTCGTTCGGCATATTGGTCTCGTATAAGTTTCGGGTTAGGTCATAGGCGATCGCACGGTCCGGCACTATCCGTTTGTGATCGTCCCGCCACGAGGTATGAGTCATGCCCGCGGGGATAAAGATATACTGGCGGGTGAATGCCGCCAGGCTCATCCCGCTGACCCGCTCCACGATGATGGCAAACAGGTTGTAATTGGAATTGCTGTAGCCGAAGGCGGCATTTGGTGGGAAATTGAGGTGTTGCTGATGGACAATGATGTCCAGGGCATCGTAGTTATTGTACGTCTTGGTAGTGCGGGGCCAGCCGGCTATCGCAGCTACCGATCCCCAGTCGCGTAGTCCGCTGCTGTGGTGCATCACATACCGGAGCAGGATCGGCTTCCCGTAGTCGGTCAATTCGGGTATGTATTTGCGGACGTCGTCATCCAGTGATAGCTTACCTTGTTGTTCCAGCAGGAGGATCGCCGCCGCCGTGAACTGTTTCGAGACCGAACCGGCCTCGCTGATGGAACTGGTGGTCATCCGGACGGCATGTTCCAGATCGGCCATGCCCCAGGTTTTGGAATAAATAAGCTGCCCGTTACGGCTGATGGCCAGCTCGCATCCCGGAGCCTCTGCCTGGTATCGTTCAAACAGGGCGTCAATAGCCCGAGCGGTATCCGATCCGAGCTGCGCAAAAGTCCAACAGGGGAAGGCGGTGAGCATTATATAAATCGCTAGCCTTAGTTGTGATCTCATGTTATGAAATTAGCATTTATCCCGCTATTATTTACTGCCGGTAAGTATGCGCGCCGCAGGAGTCGGGTCGCATCGATTCATCTAATGTTGAGACTCTCCAAGTATTTTTTGTATACGTTCTAATTCGATCACATCCAACTGATCTTTGGGGCGATTGACAGCCTTCTTATTGGCGATAAGCTGATTGATATGTAAGAAGGGAACCTGAACACCGTCGATATCAGCGATAGAAGCCATATTCAAACACTCTTCAAAGTTATACCCTTCCAGCCCTTTCATATCGACCAATATATCTAAGCGGAGCCCATTCATTAAATTGAAATCTGTCCAGCCAGGGACAAATTGCATAGTCTCTAACATATAGTAATCGCCCATTCCGCTTTCAATAAAGGCTTCCCTTAGTTGCTTCCTATTTTCGGGAGTGTCCTCGATCCAAATATCCATATCACCGGTATACCGTTGGTAGCCGTGGAGATTCGCAGCATATCCTCCAACCATAATATACCTTACCCGGCACTTTTGCAGAGCAGCCCAGAATTTTAATATTTCCTCGTCGAAAATATCCATTCTTGTTATTTGCCTATGAAGGGTTTGTGAGTAATGACAGCTTTCTTCATTGTTTGCTGTATTTTGTATAACCGCGTTGCCCGGAGAAACCTTTCCTTATAAGAAAGGCGAAGGCTTTCCCTCAACAAATCCATTTCCGCCTTCTCAAAGTCGGGGGTCTGTGCCGATGTCACTTGATTTTTATCGCTTTGCATGCTTTGTGGCATATTCCAGCCACTAATTTACCTAAAATCAGCCAGTCTGCAAAAGACCAATTTCTCTATCCACTGACAATCTTATAGTTGCGCCCACTATTGCGATTCAAGTCGTTCTTAGTCGATGGTCAGGCGGTTTGAATTCTGTACCATAAGGGTTTCTGTAAATAGATGCACGAAGTCGCCGTCATATCTCCCGGCCGATGGGTATAGTTTTCGTCCTGGCAAGTGAGTATGTGAACATGATCATATTTGGGTCATCAAGGTATCCGTTCTTCCGCTTATTGTTACCCTGGATAGTAGGCCCAAAAGGTGTGAGTATGAGGAGCAGGGTTTATTTTTTATGGAAGGATTTAGAAGCCTTGTTCTTTTCTCTTCACAAAGTATACGCATAGAACGTCATTTATTAGTCGGGGTGTTAGGCGCGGTGTTAGTCGAGGTGATGGTGCCATTCGACGTTGTACCTACTTGTAAGGGCAGGCGGCTTGGGATGAGGGCTCCTGTTATAGTATTCTAAAAATCAATAGGTTGCTTGTCTGGATTTGTACGGAGATGTACAAAACAAAAAAGGCTCACTTTGCAGTGAACCTCGCTGTGGCGGGCCTTACGATACAATTCTCGAACCATTTTCTTTCTGAATTAAAGCGAATTGCAAACGTGGCGGTTTGATAACCAAATGCGTGTAGAATGCATACAAAATAATAAAAGTAAAAAATAGTTGAATAGTTGACCATCAATTATGTAACTTTATTTACCAATTATTAAATCTATGAATGCTACTTCTTCATTTTCCTTAGTTGAGTATGGCTACAGGAGAACTGTTATTACAATTACCGCTGTTTTTTGCGCCCTGCTCGAAATCATTGATACTACGATAGTTAATGTGGCGATCAATGACATGCGCGGTAATCTTGGCGCCACCCTGAGCGAGATCAGTTGGGTAATTACTGCATACTCATTGGGCAACGTTATCATTGTACCGATGACCAGCTGGCTTTCCCAGCAATTTGGCCGGCGGAATTACTTTGCCGCTTCCGTAATTGTTTTTACAGTCTGTTCCTTTCTATGCGGAAACGCTACTTCCATCTGGGAATTGGTGATTTTTCGTTTTATACAGGGTTTAGGCGGAGGGGCCTTATTGGTAACTTCCCAAACCATTATTACAGAAAGCTGGCCCGTCGAAAAAAGAGCCATGGCCCAGGCTATTTACACCATTGGGATCATTATGGGCCCTACGCTTGGCCCCACGCTCGGCGGCTATATCGTTGATAATTATTCCTGGCCCTATATCTTTTACATCAATATTCCTGTTGGAATAGTTGCAACCATACTTACATTGAGCTATATAAGAAGCCCTAAGTATGAAGAAAAGCGACCGTCAAGCCAGGTAGACTGGCTGGGAATTGCATTATTAACGATTGGGATTTCGTCTTTGCAATACGTCCTGGAAAAAGGGCAGGAAGAAGACTGGTACAACAGTAAAATAATCATTTTCTTTACGGGGACCGCTACATTGGGTATGTTAACATTTATATGGCGGGAACTCTCGTATGCATATCCTATTGTTAACTTGCGGGTCTTAAAAAACTCCAATTTACGGATAGGGGTCATGTTATCCTTCGTTTTGGGTTTTGGACTGTACGGGGCGTCTTTTATACTTCCCTTATTCACGCAATCATTACTTGGCTGGACGGCGATGCAGGCAGGTATGCTGCAACTTCCAACTACCATATTTGTCATGTTCATGCTCCCTTTGGTAGGGAAGCTGATACAATCGGGTGTACCCCAAAAGTATTTGATAGCAATTGGTTTAATGATATTTTTCATTTACAGCATGTACGCATCTTCCCTGCTCACCCTGGAAACCAGCAGCGGGAATTTATTCTGGATCCTTATGGTGCGCGGCCTGGGTTTGAGCTTATTATCAGTGCCTGTCAGTACGATGGCCTTATCTACGCTAAAGGGACAGGAAATCGGGCAGGGAGCGGCCTTTTCAGGCATGATGCGCCAGTTGGGCGGATCTTTTGGTGTAGCGCTTATCTCGACATTTGTTTACCGGCAAACACAAGTTCACCGGAATGTACTGATAACTCATTTGCCTGCCTATGATCCGGATGTACAACAGCGTTTGGCTCAATTGGCTGCAAAAGTACAGCACGAAAGCGGCCTGGATAGTTTAACCTCACGGCAAACCGCCTATGCTATGCTTGACAGATCCGTAAACACTCAGGCCACCCTGCTGTCCTACACCGATGTTTTTTTATGGATCGGTCTGATGTTCCTGATTTTTGTTCCAATAGTACTCGTGTTTGTCGCAAAAGGTAAAAATAAGATCAGCCTTGCTGACGCCGCCCATTAGGTTAAACCGATAATTTACAAAAGCAGAACTTGCATTTAAAATTAGTTGTTTAATGTTTTTAATGCTGATCGAAGTTTTATATTATTTTCGTAGCTGATCTGAACGATGCATTTATTTTCAAAAGGGCCTAATAAATCCACCTGAGTAGTGTCCATTGAATTAGTTAAATTTGATCATTCATGACAGTACAAAAAAAAAGAAAAAATGAGATAGCGGTAGACCTTGCCTATGTGATGCAGGAACTGAGAAATTTAACGAGAAAATATATTCAGAAAAAGATAAAGGACCTTGGCATCAATCTCACATATGAAATGCTGGAAGTAATGGGGAGTCTATGGAGAAAGGATGGCCTAAATCAGCAGGAGATCGCTGACAAAACTTTAAGGGATAAATCGAGTATGACCTATTTATTGGATAACCTGATCAAACGTAAATTGGTAAAACGGGTGGCGGATGAAAATGACAGGCGGAACAAGCTTATTTTCTTAACGAAAGAAGGGTTAGCCCTAAAAGATATCTTATATCCCCTGGTGGCAGAAGTTTATGGGCTTGCTTCAGAGGAAATTGCCACTGAAGATTTGCAAAGTGGGGTGTCACTTGTCAGCAGAATGGTGAGTAATTTAAAAGAGGAATAAAAAAATTTGCCCAAACAGTTGCATGGTTGACTATCTATTAATTGGCCAAGTATTGTATATTTATAATTGAGAGTCACGTAAAATTTATCGCTCATAAACTGCTTAAGAAATGCAACTTTTCTTCTATAGTAGAAGCAGGTATGAGCGAACTCCCGTTGTTGGGGGGCTAAAGACTTCGTTAGTGAACCGGGCGGCCGGAGACCGCCCTTGTTTTATGTTCTCCACAGCCGCTGCGAGCAAGCTCGCGCGAGAACTTCGTCTGAGCTGCTTAGAGCTTCGGCAAGGCTTCGTCCCTCGCCTTCCCTCGCTCGTAACCTTTGCTTCGCTCGGTTATCCAACAAAAACCCCGGCTTTGCCGGGGTCCGGTGACGAAGTCTTACGGAGAGGAAGGTATCCTAACCTGCGGACTGGACGTGACCGCTGGCGAGGGTGGAGGCTGTTGATTTTCAGAGAACTATTTTTGGGGGTCGCGGTTGGAAGTCGCGGTTGATCTAATACTGGCTTGTACCTTACAAAGACTGACAATTTCGAACGTGACGGTACAAAGATAGTGACTATGCAGAAAGTGTAAGCCGGGAATATCGTTCGTCGAGCACCTCTTTATACTTATGCTGATATTCTGGAGATAGAAAGCTATGATCGATCCATTCTTCAGCGAGTGGTCTTGCCTCCTGCATGCGAACAAAGGTACGGTCGATCTGGCGGCTGTTTAGATCGAGGCCGCGGCCCAGGTCTTCAAAATGAACCCGTTTCAATTTTTTCTTCTTCCCATTGAGCGTGAGGGCAAGATCTTCGTCGTCGGCAGGGTTGGCAATACGAACGTTTAGGAGGTCGTAGGCAGGGGAGAGCACCCATTCTGTTTCGTCGCGGATCAACGAGAAGTTTTTTAGATGCATATCATTATTGCCTGTCAAAAAACAGAACAGCGTGAGTTCGAAGAAAAATACCCTATCTAGCCCCGGTCGCGAGGAATACTGTCCGATCGCAGAGCCCACGCGTTCCATCGAGCTGCGGTATTTATCCGAAGCTTCGGTGATTTGGAACATATCGAGCATGTGGATCTTTTGGCCTTTGGCCGTGCGGTCGATGCGTTTCGTTATGTAGGATAGCTCGCCGGACGCCAGGCGGATGAGTGTAGAGGGTACAACACGGATGTCGAATGCTTCGGCGATGCGCATGGTTAAATGTTCGTTGGCGGGCATTTCGGGGTAGATGGCCGTTGGAGGCTTGAAGATATAATTGCCGCCCATGGCATCAACGATCGTAAGTCTGCCTTTTTTGCCGTCTGCTAGGGTTTCCCGAATAAGTTTTAAGGAGATTTTTGGCTGCACACCGGGTACGGCGACATGGCTTTCCACCACCTTTTTGGCCAATTCCTCCATTTCATCCAATTGGTAAGGGATGACTGGTGATTGGATATCGCCAAAGATTGATCGGCTGCATGCGGGATGAAGGTCGCCGGATTCGTCATCGGGAAGCGGTTTATAACAATATAGGCAATTACGCTTCATCTTGTTGCTTTACGGGTTGTACGCTCACCGCCCCAATACAATTGCTGCAGCAGGCGAGGAGCAGGCCCATTCGGTCATTGGGGTTGATCTTCCAACTAGAGGCAGCGATGTCGAGCAGCCATCCTTCGGGAATAAGTCCTTCGAAAAAGGCAAAGAGACGCCGGTCATTGAAGGGCTCACGTCGGACCGGCATCGTGAATGTGATAAATTGGTCCGGGCGATGTTCAATGTAGGTGTGCTCATATGTGAAGACATATTCGCCTTCATCCGTCTCGATAAGGCGTCCAGCCAGCTCGTCGTCGTAAAATATATTGGCTTGCCGCATAGGATGTTTATTTTTCTGTTTTCAATTCTTTTAGACTGACTGGTGCGAGCACATGTCCAAATAGCGCGAGGACCTGGTTGACCTTGTCCAAGTTCAGATTGCCCTTTCCTTGTTCGATCTTTCGGATCACGGTCAAGGCTACTCCTGCGCGTTCTGCTAACCTGGTTTGTGTCAGCTTTGCTTGTTTGCGCTTTTCCTTTACGAATCCAGTGGTTGATGTGATTATATGCATTTGGATATAATTATTGTAAATATAGGAAAATTATATTTAATTGCATATAATATTGATGAAATAAAATGTTTTATATGTAAATGCATATAATCAAGATGAAAGCGATGATGGTTAAACTAAAGACGGGAAAAGATAATTTTGGTAACGAAGATAATCAGTACCGATAGTTCGGTTATTTGTTGGCCTTTTAATATGAATTATAGGTATTTATGGCTATTTCTTGCAAAATTAAAGTGATACTTTAAAATTTCTAAAGTCATGGTTTAAATCTGTAAAAGCTTGTTGGGGTGGCCAATTCTTTGCCCAAAGAGGCTAGGTCGATTGCGACTTTACCAGATTTCGTGGCTTAAAGGTAAAAAATAAGTCCAGGCAACGGATGATAAATCTGGGCCAGAGACGTATCGATCGCATTCCGGGCATCTGCTACGCGAATGGACAGTTGATTGAAATCGAGATGGGCAATCGTCGACGCAATCTGTTCCTTAGTCATGGGCTCGGGCTGCCAGCCGCGGCTAGGGCGGCCCTATTCCAGTGGGCTGATTTTTGTCGCTGAATCCCCCATTTTGTCGGCCAATTATCAATTTTGTCGCTCAAATCAAAATTTTGTCGGTCAAAAGTGGAAATTATGCTCCCCTTTGACCATCTTATTATTATTTGAAAAGTCAGATAACCGACTGATTAAGAATCATAATAGTGGCCAAGGCAATTCATAATTTGGTGCTCTGACCTTGCATAATTTCCACACTGATGGTATCTGCCAGCAGGCTGCCGTTCAGGTAACTGCCGGTGAAGCACAAGCCATACTGCTGTGAGAAATACGTTCGGAGCCGATCCCGGGATGTGATTTTGACGCCGATCGAATAGATTTTGGTGGCAATGTCAGTAATGACATGACCATCTCCGTCCGTCAGTCTGGAGTCGGAGGCAAAGGAAATTTCACCCTGTCGCAGCCAAGCTATGCAAAGAGTCATGATGGTAAATTCGGAATTTTAAGCGACCAAGGGTTAATTGTTGCACATTTCATCCGCACTCCGAAGGGCTTCAAATGATCATTTCACGTTGAACTCGTCACCCATGCGAAGACCGCCGCGCTGCTCTTTTGAGAATTCAAACAGGAATCGAACAAAAATCCTGTTTGTCCCTCCTATGTAGTAAGTCAATTGTCCAGTATAATTACTGATTTCGTGGGTTTTAATGGATTGATTGCTAAATAGGGAGATGTTAAGATCAGTTTTTTTATTGACAAATTCTCGTGCTGCATGATTTATTTCCCGCTCTAACCACTGAGTAAAGCGGTCGCTGACATAACCATATTTTTCAGGAATCGGTACACATTCTCCATAACATTGTCCATCTCGTTCCCGAATACAAACCGCTATATGTTGACTGGGGCATTTGGTTCCACCGCCGTCAGGATTTGTGCATTTGCATTCTGTACTCATGGATTGATTTTTTTGATGATATAATGATTGCTTGCCCCTACCTCTTCTACCGTATATAAAGGGAACGGCCCGATCGTTAGTTGGCCGATTTTACCAATCAAGTCCGCTGCGGACGCATCACTAAGATTTCCCTGACGCAACGGTTGCGCTAACTCTTCGGCGGTAAAGGCGGTCAGATCGAGTTGTATCTTTAGCCGGGTTGCAAGAATACCCAGCAGCACTCCGACGTTGGTGCCCTCCGCTATCCCAATATCTATTCCCTGGTGCGGTTTTACGGCTGCAGTTAATTCGCGAAGGATGGTTCTAAATAGGTGGTTTTGGTTGGGGTCTTTGATCAGCAGGACAGAAAAATGATTATCCTGCGTGGTGGTGGTATCCTCCATATTGATTATGCCTGGAATTGCCGCGGCCTCGCAGACAACGGTATCCTGTTTGCCCGTTTGATAATAGATCCTAGGCTGTGGCTTTAAATTAGCATAGCGCCGGTTCAGGTCAGTTGTAAATTCTCCCATACCTTTTAAATCAACCAACTGAGGATGTTTGCCAAATAAAAGCTTTCGAACCTTGGCCATGTTAGCCCCCAGATGGGGGACAGATAGCGAAATGACGAGGCGGACCTTCTCGCGGATGGCTTCGGGCATCCAACAAATGGCACTTTTGACTACAAGCCCTCCCATGCTGTGCGCAATGAAAGAGATCGTGTCATAATTTCCAGCAACGTCTCTGATGTCCGATTCCAAGATCTTTGAGATATCGCCGATTCCCGTATTAAACCCTTGCACATCCTCCTTCGGCTTATTCCGTAAAAAGCGTTGGGCGGTATGCAGAACCTTTTTTAATCCGGTCAGCTGAAAAATTGTTGTCGGGTATTGGAAAAGATAAACATCGAAAGGCTGGATGGCGTTTGCGGTTTGCAGGTTTTCGATAAAACGTTGAGAAGTCCCCTCCCAAGACTTGAATGAGCCGTTCAACCCATGAACCAATATGAGCAGGTGGCGACTTCCGGGGTTTGCTATTCGTAATTCCATTTTTTAGTCAGTTGAGAATACTTGATTACAGCCTGGTTAGTACCTACTAAAGCTACTCAATTTAAAGGGTCTCGCCCCCTCCATTCTCGAATAGTCATTTCTGGTCGCCGCCTCAACTGCTCGAACGGCGGTGCCACAATTCATCCCTGCCAACTTCACTTTGCTGCACCCTGGAGAACTGCAGGCGTGGCCAGGGCAATATATCCTGGCCAGTGGCCAGCCAGGCTACCGTTCGTGAGTCCGTTGGCACAGCTAAATATATCCCTCCGCTAAAGGCAACGGAGTGTCGTGGCGGCCAAAAATTATTCGAACGCCATAATCTTAGTTGCATTTGATTCCAGATCCCTTATTGCATTTTTTAGTCCTGGTATCAATTTTTTCATGTTTTCAGCCGAATGCCTATTCTCCGATTTAATAAAGTTAAATTGCTGTTTCCCGTTCCTAGTCATATCGGCAAGTTGAATGAAAATTTGGTTCAATTCGATACCGCTCAGTATAGCTACTAAGGCATCATTTAATGGTACAAAAAAATACCGGTTATAAAATTCAATGTCATAGTTACTGTTATGATGAGTAGCGAATTCATTCATCACTATTTCAATTTCTTTTGTTGCTGGAGTAGGATTTGCCGGATTTTGCTGCAACATATATTGTCCGAGTAAAGTAAATGAATCTTTGAAAAGCCTTTGATATTCTGTTTTACGTTCATGATCATAGTTAAGGGTTAGGCGCATTTCATCCGGCAAAAGGAGAAATTGGCCATATAAATATTCCACTTCTGAAATCAATTTGCCGAACTCTTTTACGGAGCTTTCCCCAGGGAATTGTCTGATATACGCAACCAAAATTCTGTCCATAGATTCCCCTTCGGCTATTCTTTTAAGATTGTATAGCGGCAAAAATGAAAGGAGGGGAAGCTCTATATCGTTTTTTTCAATTTGTTTGTAATAGGTTTCAAGGTTTTCAATTTGTTGCTTTGATATATTTATGACGTTCGCTACCGTGCCCTTGAAATATTGTAAGGTATCTTTTGCCTCCTGTTCTTTATCTCTTCTGGCATTACGAGTTGCTATCCGGTATATAAAATAAGATGCAGCGATCGCCAAGAGACTTCCCAAAGTACATCCCCATCCATTTTGGAGAACACCTTTCCAGTATTCGCAAGAGGTGAAGGGAGGTATTGCATCCAATAAAAGAGGTATAGGAGAAAATAAAATCATAGTGCTGATTATTAAGGTAAGTGCAAGGCTAGTACTTTATTTTGGTGGTAGAAAGGGTATTTTAACCCATTTTAACGACCGTGAAGCATCATTGAGACGGGCTTTCGGCCGCCGATAAGAAAAGTGCAAGAAATTATCCTTCAGAAAGGTGTCTCGTCGGTTTCCGAGGGCTCGTCAAAATCTCTATCCCAAAGCCCATCCCAGCCCACCTTTTGTTGTGGTGGCATGATGCCATGGTGTCGTAGGCAGACATAAATCGGTTCCACTGTCAACACCGCCATGAATCCTGTTTCTGATACCTGTCCGCTGGTTACAAGTGATTCGGTAATTAGCCCCAGTACAAAATTCCACTCGATTAGACACAGGCCACCGCTAAAGCCACCTCGCGGCATTGCCGAAATGATGAAGCGAGGGTGTTTTGCATTATACATGTCGATAACGGCATTTATTTCGGCGCTTGCAGTCACCAGCGTTGGGCTGTCCGAAAAAGGAATCGGCGGGTACCCCATAACAATCGTTTCGGCCATGATAAAGGCCTCATCATTGAGCAGGTCATCCAGATGGCTACCCAGAGGAACCACCGTTATATTGGTCTGGTGCACCACAATGCACGCGACATCTATTTTAGTCTCTGGATGGTAATATGGGCCGGATTTGATCGTCAGAACTTGGGAATTGATGCTCCGGTACCGTTGCGGGTCGCCGTGAATTGTGATCAACCCGTTGTCGTCGGGGATATAGTAACCAAAGGTAGTTGCCATCTTAAGGATTCGATTTGCTTCAACTACGTGCCTGGCAGTGACAAAAACCCCTTCTCCTACATGAAAAGCAGAGCCAATACTAATACTGCCGTCAGGTAGTTCAACTTCTATGAAGGCCATTGCACTTCGATAGGTCTGATACAACAGCCTCTTTTTCGGAATTAAGGGCTCATTTTTCTTTACATTTCCCGTCATAAGACTTTAGGCTACTTAAGATTACTATTGAGAGGAATTCACGATGAAGTTAAAAGAATTCAGCAGAACAAAAATGGTTGAGACCAGACTATTTTGTAATTTTGGTGTCGTACTTTAAAAATATATAATAGATCATGAGGCTTTCGGTGAACGCTCCAGGCACAACACAGAAATTGAGTTTGGCAGAGTGCAATGTTTTTTTAGGAATAAATGGGTCTGGCAAGTCAACCATTTTGAAATACTTAAAAGAAGCATTGAATCACGATTACCATCAGCAAAATATTATTTATTTTGAGGGTGGAAGAGCTATTCATCTTAATGACAACTTATCTCAAGCCAGACAGCATACCGTGGGGGAAAGGACCTTGGAGGTGGTAGAAAAGGAATATGGCAGTAATATCCGAAATCAATTATCCCAACGAATTTTAGTTGCATTCGAACTTTTAGAAAAGAGAACAGAAAATATACTCCGGGAGCATTCTGATCGAATTGACGAGTGGCATGAAAACGGAAAGGTGGGAGATCCACCAGAAAGAGAAATGCTGCCAATGAAAAAGCTCATGCTACTTTTTTCGGAGATATTCCCGACGCTGGCGTTGAATTATGACAGGAAATCTAAAAAGTTTTCGTGCTCAAAAAATGGAAGCCGCGAATACAGCATAACCCTTTTATCCGACGGGGAGAAGCAAGTATTGCTTATACTAGCTGAAATAGCGGTTTTGTTGAAACCCCAAGGCATAGTGATAGTTGACGAGCCTGAATTGAATCTTAGTGATTATTTGGCGGCCCGATTGTGGAGTACGCTTGAGAGTGAACTCGAAGAAGTCATGTTTATTTATGCGACGCATGACATTGGCTTTTCCTTAAGAGAGAATGTTAAGCGGATTTTTGTATTAAGTGATGCCGGCAACTCGATAACCGAAATTGAAGGGGTTGACGAATTAGAACCCGCGCATCTTCGATCGTTTCTAGGATCTATCCCGGCGATCTTATCTGCGGATAGAGTTATAATAACGGAGGGCAAACCCGACTCTTTTGACCCGCTTTTTTATCGATGGATTCTCGGTGATGCAAAAATTCAGACAATTTCGATAGGAGGATGCTCAGATGTTTTTGCGGTGGGAACAAGGAGCGGTATCTGGAGCAAAATTGCTCCTTCGATGAAATTGAAAGGGATTATAGACAGGGATTTTAAATCTAATGCAGTTATTGAGAAATATAATGAGGCCGGAATTTTAGTCTTGCGTTTTCATGAGGCGGAGTCGTATGTTTGTATTCCAGATATTGTCATTAGGGTTGCTACTGCTCTTGGTTTGGTCGAAAAAATTCCGACGAAACAGGAAATTTTAAGAATTATCGGGGATCACTTTGCATGTAACAGGTTCAAAATAATAGCCAATCGTTCAGCTGAGCAATTGAATATAAGTTTGGCTGTTTCGATTGATAGAAGCAGATTGTCGACCGTCACCTCGGTGGACAGTTTGGAGAAAATATTGTTAGCAGATGCAGGCAGTCAGATAAAGTATGCTTCAACAAAATTGGATCCAGCGGAAGTATCGCGCTGCGTACAGGAAGAAGCTCGTGTTTTCGACAATTTGCAGGGAGATGGTGAACTGGAGCAAATGTTGCATTTGACGCCTGGCAAGAGCCTTTTGCAGGAAATTTATAAATTGACTGGAGCTAAGTCCGCTGTAGATTACTTGAGGGCATGTGCGAAGCATATTGATGTTGCTTCGGTACCTCAGCTTGTTGAGATCAGGAAAAAAATTGATTGGGAAATGGGCTCTACCCGCGGGCAATGAGAGTACAGGAAGGAAGGTTTTCCAGGGTGAAAGACCGGATGTTTCAGTTGACAAAGGCCACTAAATTCTACTGGCTGAGAAACCCTAATCTGCTATAGAAATATCCCTTGATCTTTCCCATAAATCGATCCCAATCAATATTTGATAATTGTTGGATGTCGGTGATCGAGTGGTCAAGTAAATGGTCTGCTTCGTATCGAAATAGTTGTTGGCCGTGACCTGCAGGAAGCACACCGTGGGCATCAGATTCCGACGTTATGGTTAATATGAATAGATCGCCAGTCACTTTCATGGTGAACAGCGGAACAATATACAAGCTATCAAAAGTTGATGACCTGATGCCAAAACCAATACTGGAAGCAGCCGTATCTCCCATTTGGGGAGGATTGTTACTGATAGAAAAGGGCTGAAAGTCGTTTTTGACTGAGTCGGCTATAATATTGATTTCGCGCACAATTTTGGTAAGCCCGGTTTGAAGAGCGTCACTAGCCATATGACGCCATGTTGCAATGGGTGGCAGAGGCTTTTTCTTAAAGTTATTCAACTGTTGCGAATAGAAGGTATCGGTTAACCTCCCGCTTGATTCAAGCGATCGATCGTCAACAAGCAGGCAATAGTTGTTATGATCGCCTAGCGAAGAAGATGTAAAAGGAAGTTGCTGATAACCTGACAGGACTTGTGTGGCATCATTTACCTTTGCGAAAATGTCCGTGAGTTTCTTGTTGGCCAAATCCAAGTTTTCAAGGAGGGCACTCGTATAGTAGCCGTTCCGGGTGCCACCGTCGCCCGATCGTCTGCCTGGTGCGGTCGAAAATCCGATTAGGACGCCCGGGTTCTGAAAGGAAGAGATATTAGCAAAACCGGCTTTCAACAATTTTTTTGATGGACCCCTTGTGGAGAGGCTGTCCCGACAGGCGTCAAGCAGCACGATATTGACATTGTGATTTCGGACCTGCATGTTATCCAACAAGGATTTTACAGAATAAGCTGTTTTTATCACCAGACCTTTGGAATCTGCGTCGCCGTCTACGGGATACATATAATTAATGCCGTCGATTTCGGAGCCATGTCCCGCAAAATAAAACAAGGCAATATCGTAGTTGGGAAGGGTAGAGAGCCAACCCGTTATAGCGGTATCCATTTGATGAAGGGTCACATTCGTTTCCAAGCGAACGGCGAAATGGAGGTTAGTAAGACAGCTGTCCATGTCAACTGCGTCATTAACGGGGTTGTGAAGAACATTTAGATTCTCATATGAATCAACCCCAATAACTAGCGCCGTTCGACGAAGATGATCAACGAGGTCTTTTGTACATTGACCGAAGCTATTTAGGAAATCAAAAACTACCATCAGAACCAACAAGGAAAAACGAAATAGAATTTTCATACAGGGTTATTTTGAAGCTTGAGGTAACAGCGACTTGATAGCAGACAAAAGATCACTGCTATTGCTGGATAGGAAGTCGGCCAGTTTTTTGGCGTTTACTCCATATGGGTTGGCTTCCTTTATGGTCACGGACACGTTAAAATAGACCGCCGAGTAATGATTTTCATCGTTGGCAAATGCCATGGCGGTCAGAGGAGGTAATTGAAACCAGCTAGTCTTAAAGCCGGCTGAATGCAAATCGATTGGGTGCCCTGGTCGAATACCTGGTAGGACAAGGCCGGCGTCACCTAAAGTAGCCGTTTTAATGGTGTAAGCTGATCCCACGGAATGAGTGGAGTCTGCGCTTGAGCCATGGGCAGTCGAATTTGCACTGGTGACTGTTTCTTGCCACAGTGCATCCAATTTGACGGAAACACTTAGATCAAGGCTTTTGCCGTGAGTACCTAATTTTTTGATCTTGGCTTTGGCATATTGAACCCAGACGGATTGGACGTTTAACCGAAATAGCCCCGCAAAATGTTCGGTTTCCGGCGTCAATATCAGTCGCAAAGCGGTGTCTTTTTCGCCGGACGGCAGTACGATAAGCCGGTAAATTCCAATAGAATCTATGTTCAATTGGGCAGTGGCCGAATTCTTTGGGTTCTGCAACTGCAATAGTGACTTTTCGGACAATGTTGCAGAATAGCTGGCGGTATACTTTTCCTCTTGATTGGTCAGGGCGGTTTTTATCAGGTTGATACCAATGGAAGCGACACTTCCGAGCAGACCCGGCAGAGCGACATTGGAGCCTGCGGCACGCGCCGATATCCCGTCGGTCCGAAAAATGACTAAGAATGTCCGTTCCGAATCAGCCTGAAAGGACCTGCCTTCTGCCGTGTAGTTGATTTGCTGGGCTCCGGCTGAGTAGTCAAGCAGCATGGGGAAAGCTATCCATAGAATGATTTTCTTCATCATAGTAAGATTTAAGGGCTAAAGTGCACAAAATTATGAACTTTCTTCTTTTAGTTCGGATTAGAAAAGTTTAGAGACTCTTATTGCGTGAGATAGTCAGCCATCCCCTTCGATAGGGATGGAAATGAACTGACGGACCCCCGACTACCAAGAGGCGGAGCATCCAGAGTGGACAGGGCAGCAATCCCAATCAACCTTAGCCGGGGGTAAGGCCAGGACAGGGCGGGCGGCCAGGCGCAAATACTTTTCCCGGTTATATGGGGGGATGATCTTCCGATACATTAAGTATTGCATTTCAGCCCATTCCCTTAACTCTTGTTTCGGCGTCTTCACTATTGCTGGCGGTTTTTCAGGTTTTTTACCCGAAAAGATCGATCGAACGGCGATGAAGATGATCGGCCATATGATAAGGGAATATCCGACGGCGGTAACCGCGAATATTGTTCCCATGGTCCAATGGCCGTCCTGGTATTCTTTAATTGTGCCCGGAATCAGGTCAATGTATCCGTGCAATAGGTGTAAGAAAAATTCTTCCATAGTGGTAGTTTGTCAGGGTTAATATTTGGCATCCACTGAAGTAACGTAGAATGCGTTCACTCTGTTAAGACATTTCTTGTTAAAGAAAGGTAGATCCTCTTGGATCAATCGGGCAATGGCGAAACGGGGATAAGGGGGAAGTGGACTCTCTAGGGTGGCTGCAGCGGAGGGGCGACCAATCCGGACCAGGGCCGCAATGGGTGGGGCTGAGGGTGGCTGCGTGCCCCATACCGGTTGGACGGACCCGAGCGCAAGGCAAGGTCGCGGTTTTACCAGAGGCTGCGTCATTCCTTTAAAAATTCCTTAAAATTCTTTGGATGCCCGCTCCCTCTCACGTGTTATAGCCCCAAACCGGGACTTTTCGCCAATGGAACGAATCAAATACTCCTCCTCCGCTTCCTCCGGGAAGAAGCTACGCCGGCCGAACAGGCCGAGTTGGAGGAGTGGGCGGCGGAGGGTCCCGCCAACCGGGACTTAATGCAGGACCTGCAGGGTCCGGCGCTGGTCGCGGAGGCGCTGGCGAAACTGGATCAGCTGCACCAGCAGGAGGCCTGGGCAAGGGTGGAGTCGTATGCAGCGGGGCATCGGCCGGTCGCTCTAACCCTGGATGATCGATCAGCAAGCCGCAGCCGAACTAAAAAACTCATTCTCCGCTGGTCGAGCGCTGCCGCAGCGGTCCTGATCATTGCGGGCGTCGGGATCTTATTACCCTGGGCCAGAAGAAACCATGTTCCAGCAACCGCGGCTGCACCCATTCTGGCGCATGACGTCCTACCCGGCGGGAACAAAGCGATCTTGACCTTGTCCGGTGGCCGGCAGGTGATCCTGGACAGCGCGACCGAAGATACCGTGCTGACCGAAGGGGCGGCCATTGTCGCAGGGGCAAAGGGCAAACTAGCCTATAATCCCGGCAACCAGGCAGACGCACCCGCAGTCTACAATACCCTGACCACTCCCCGCGGGGGGCAGTATCAACTAAGTTTACCCGACGGCAGCAGGGTCTGGCTGAACGCGGAGTCGAGCATTACCTACCCGACGGCATTTACGGGTAAGGACCGGAAAGTATCGGTCACCGGCGAATCCTATTTCGAAATAGCGAAAAATGCGTATCAGCCGTTTTCCGTGGAAGAAAAGGGCATGACAATCGCCGTCCTTGGAACCGGCTTCAACGTAAACGGGTATGACGATGAGCAGTTTAGCAAATCGACCCTGGTAGAAGGGAAAGTAAAGATCAACTACGAAAAAGTAGGGGCGCTGCTCGAACCGGGTATGCAGGCACAGGTGTACCGGGGACCGAATCCGGATAACCAGGTACCCGCGATTAAGGTAGGACCGGCCGACGTAGAGCAGGCCATCGCCTGGAAAAACGGGCTCTTCGCCTTTACCGATGCCGATCCGCCCACCGTCATGCGTCAACTATCCTGCTGGTACAATGTGGACGTGAAATACGATGGGACTCTACCAACAGACAAATATCAATTCAACGGGAAGATCGGCAAATCGTTGACCCTGGACCAGGTCCTCAAGATCCTGACCAAAACCTAGGTGCACTATACTATTGAAGGGAATCAACTGACGATTCGGCCCCGAGACAGAAGCCATAAGACATCAGCGAAGAGAAAGACGAACCGACCTATATTCAAACCTTCCTAATGATAGGGAACTACCCGGTCTGTCCGATCGGACTCGCTATCGGGGGTATAACGAAAAATGAAAAACCGGGTCGCAGTTGGACGCCGCCTCCGGTTATCGTTCAAGTTAACCTCATGTACAATCCTCTCATCGCTACCTGACCAAATTAAGACTATCTGCACGTGCATGCTTCCGGTACACTTACCTTTATTCCCCTTTTGGGGGAGATTCCCCTGGGGGTCCCTTCCCCCCGGTAATGGCAAGATGTAGGAATGCAATGCAATTGTAATCCACTCAGCCTCCGAAGTCGAAAAAATTTAAGTTGGATCATGAAGGGAAACTAATACTGGTCACGGAAGTCAAACGGCCGCTAACGGTTAAGAAATTCGGCGAACTGCAATGAATATTTCAGTAATATGGACTTTGGTTTTTCACTGATTATATCCGCAATCTAAGCCATCAAAATTCCGTTTCGGTCAGGTTTTGAAGCAGCCCTTCGACGAGTTTTTGCCTGCCGTAATTGGGCTTAAAATGAGTTTCTGGCGATCGACATGAACGACTGCCAAATGGGTCGGTACCTGAACCAAACGCAGCGATTCGCCAGGGCGTCATCAGTTGAATAAACGGCTAGTGTCAGGTGGTAAGTTTAGGCTACCGCAGCCGATCAACATTTTATCAATTCTCAGCTTTAGGAACGGCTTTGGTGCCATCAGCCGAGAGCTATGACGGCGGCCGAATCTCTATAAATAGCTGTCCAAAATCGCCGTCATATCTCCCGTCCGATGGATATAGCTTTCGTCCCCGCATGTAAGTGAACATGATCTTATACGGGTCATCAAGTTATCCGTTCTTCCTCTTATTTTTACCCTTGATAAAAGGCCAAAGAATTGTGATTATGAAGAGCAGTGCGAGGGGGGAACCAGAGCAGTTATCGCTGTTCCCGGGGTTAGAAGAGCAGGAGTTTTGGGACAAGCTGCGGGTCATTGTGCGTGAGGAGGTAAAAAGGAAGGAACCAGGCGCTACCGCGCCCGGTAAATTGCAGGTTGATGGTCTTACGCAAATGCCCTTATACAACATGGACGATGTTCGAAAGCTTTTCCGCGGTGTGAGCCGATCCACGGTGTATGAGTGGATCGACCGCGGGTTGTTGAAGCCGGTGAAGTTGCGCGGAAAGGTTTATTTTTTGTGGAAGGATATCGAAGCACTGTTTAAGAGTTAAGCCGTCAGGTTTATTGCCTTTTTTAATGGGTTTTTGAATAATTCGAGGTCTCCCCGTTGCATCCACAATTCCTTCACCTTTAGCGCCGCTTCCTGGGGGTCGACGCGGATATAGCGATAGAAATCTTTCTCGCGTTTATGGCCGCTTATTTTCATAATCAAATATACCGGTGTACCGGCAAGGAATTCATTGGTGCAAAAGGAACGCCGGGCGGTGTGGGACGTAATCCAGGCAAATTTTGACCGTTTCACATCGATCATTCTATTGCCTTTGCGGTACGAGAACTTGATTGGTTGATCTATGCCGGCGAGCTTGCCAATCTCTTTTATCCTTTGATTAAATTCCGAGTTGCAGATGGCGGGGATGTTGTTTTTGAACTGTTCGGTAAATATCGCCTTTGCCTCTTTTCGTAGCGGGATGACTACCCAGTGTACCGACTTTTCCTGCTTTTTATGAAGCATGTCTTGTTGGAGGTCCTCTGGCCTAAGCGTGGAAAAGTCCGAGAAGCGCAGGCCGGTTAGACAACCGAGGACAAATAGGTTTCGGGCCGGCGCCAGGTCGGGGCGCTCACCTAGATCGAGTGTGTAAATTTGTCCAATCTCGTCCGGGGTAAGATAGACGGCGTCTGTTTCTTCGCTAGGGACTTTGTAGTCGGAAAGGTCGATGGCCGGAATAATCCTGCGTTTGATGCGATCTTTTATAAAAATCCTGAATTGGTGGATCGTCTTGCCGATTGTATTGACCCGCAGGCCGACCGCTTTGTCTTTCTTGCGAGGCAATGTATAATGATGGGTCAGAAAGTCGATCAGGTCTTCGTAAAATTGAAAATCGAGCGCTTCGAATTGGATTGGCTTGCCGCGATGCTTTTCGAAAGCCTGGAAATGAAGTCGCATGCTTTGGAAAACGGTGAGGGTGCCGCGTTTGACTTTTCTCGATTTCGCTTGGATGTAGTCATCCATTTGTTGAAGAAAAAAGGAAGTTTTGGACTTTTCGATTTGGCTCCTCAGCTTCCAATCGCACTGGATCAAGCTGTCAAGACGGAGGTCCGGGCTGAATTTCTCCTTAACGAATAACCCGGGGTTTTCGATGCCGGAGGATTTGGCCAATTTAATAAGGTCTTCCGCAAGCCGGTATTGCCGGACAATCTCATCATTCAATTTTTGATGATCGCCATAGGTATTAGGCAAGCTGTCTTTGATCCGTTGTTTGTGGCGGTCCCAAAATTTAGGCGGAATGGCGATGCGCGTATTGAGAAACACGCGATGCGTGACATCCGGAAAGTATTGGAAATAGACGGAAGATGTACCTTCAGCAGTAGCTCTCTTTTCTTCACAAAGTTTACGCATACAAGTTCGATTTTTAGAGTCGCGGTGTTAGTCGCGGTGATGGTCCTATTCGACGTTGTACGTATTTGTAAAGGTAGGCGGCTTCGGATGAGGTCTCCTGTTATAGTATTCTGAAAAGCAATAGGTTACTTGTCCTAATTTGTACGAAGGTGTATAAACAAAAAAGGCTCACTTTGCAGTGAACCTCGCTGTAGCGGACTGGACGGGACTCGAACCCGCGACCTCCGCCGTGACAGGGCGGCATTCTAACCAACTGAACTACCAATCCAACCTCCGATTTGAGCTTTGCCGGGGGCTTTGGGGGCCGGCGGCGGGGCTGTTTTTCGGGATGGCAAAGATAGGCGTTTTTTGATTT
>Ga0207033_1078_pt1 | contig 21244 bp, 13 predicted proteins | sample Alteio_BWMinCont_35_FD_153262 | JGI IMG/M metagenome (GOLD analysis project Ga0207033, IMG submission 153262) | Enriched cells from forest soil in Barre Woods Harvard Forest LTER site, Petersham, Massachusetts, United States -... | ecosystem: Environmental > Terrestrial > Soil > Temperate forest >... | reverse complement strand
TTGCGCAGGTAAGATTTAAGATAATTTTTGAACATATTGTATTTGTTTTGGTTGGTTGATATGGTTGAACGGAGGAGAGCCAGACGCTGATGAACTTCGGCAGAGCTTCCAGCGGGACGCGAGCGGCCTCCAGCCGCTCATTCGGTGCGAAGACTTTTTGCAGGGTTGGCGGAAGCGGCTTTCATGGTCTGGGTGCTGATGGTAAGCAGGGCGATCACCAGGATGAGCAGGCCCGGCAGGATAAACATCCACGGTCCGATGGTAATGCGGAAGGCATAGTTTTCCAGCCATTTCTGCAACAGGTACCAGGTGACAGGGACAGCGATCAGGAAAGAGATCAGTACTGGCCGGATGAAATCCCTGGTGAGCAGCAGGAGAATGCTGGGTAAGTTGGCGCCCACGATCTTGCGGATCCCTATTTCTTTCGTGCGTTGGTTGGTAACAAAGGCTGCCAGTCCCAGCAGGCCCAGGCAGGAGACGAAGATGGCGAGCCCGGCGAAGAGGCAGAAGGTCTGGCCGAATTGACGATCTGCTTTGTATTGTGCGGCAAAGTGTTCGTCCAGGAAAAAATATTCGAAGGGATTGCCGGGGAAAAAGCTCTTCCATTGCTCTTGAATAGAATGGATGATCGCCGGGATGTTGTTGCGATCGGCGGTCAGTTTCAAGGAATAGTAGGAGTTGGCGTCGGGAATATAACGGAAGATATGGGCGTCGTAGTCCTGTTGGAGGGATTCCTGGTGGTGGTTGGATACCACTCCGACGATCGTATATTGGCCTCCCCAGAATTCGATCTTTTTATTGAGGGCGTCTTCGTTTTTGGCAAAGCCCATTTTTTTTATGGCGGCTTCGTTAAAGAGGACGGCCATTGAATCGACCAGGCCAGGATAAAAACTTCTGCCTTTCAGCAGTTTCAGTCCGAAGGCGTCCAGGAAATCATGATCGATCCCGATGATCCGGTATTGGTCGCTTTTGTTAGGGTCGCTGCCTACGAGACGGATGCCACCGGCATTCCAGCCCACCTTGCTGCCGGGAACCTCTGTGGATACGGCTAACTGTTTGACACCCGGGATGCGGAGCGCTTCCGTCTTAAAGCCGTTCAGTTTGTTGACATAAGTAGAATCCAGCACGCCGGGCCCTTTGATGACCAGCGTATTACTGATCTGTACGCCCAGGTCCTGGTGTTGCATAAAATGCAACTGCCGGTAAACCGCGAAGGTTCCGACCATCAGGATGACGGAGGCGGCGAATTGGATGACGACGAGGGATTGGCGAAGGAAAGCGCCATGGCCCGTCTTCGACAACCTGCCTTTCAAAACCGTGATGGGCCGAAAGGACGATAGTACGAATGCCGGATAGAGACCGGAGAGGAAGGTGCCGGTGACGAACAGGCAGGCCAGGACCAGCCAGAAGATCGGGTCCTTCAGGAGAGAGAAGTGCAGCTCTTTACCGGTTATGTAATTAAAGAGCGGCAGACAGCAGATGATCAGCAGGAATGCCAGGACAACGGCCATTCCGTTGATGAGCAGGGATTCGAAAAGGAATTGACCGACCAGTTGCCGGCGGAGCGAGCCCAGCACTTTACGAACTCCCACTTCTTTTGCCCGCTCGACGGAGCGGGCGGTGGCCAGGTTGATATAATTGATCCAGGCGATAACGATAATGAAAACGGCGATGACCAGCAGGAAGTACACGGCTTTCCCGTCCCCGTTGACCTCGGTTTCGAACATATAGTGGGAGTAGAGGTGGATATCCGGCAGGGGCTGGAGATGATATACCACATCATAATTGCCTGCTTTCATTTCTGTCCCGAATTTCGCCTGTACCGCGCTGTTGATCTTCTTTGCGAGAAGGGCGGTATCGGTACCGGGCCGGACCAGGATATAGGTAAGAAAGGCGTCCCAGTTCATGGTAGTCTCCACCTGGGGACCCGCATATTTTACCATCGTAGCCCAGGAGAGCAGCATATCGAATTTAAGATGGGTATTGGAGGGCGGATCGGGTACCACGGCGGTGACCCGGAAATTCTCCGTTTTGTTCATGCTGAGGATCCTGCCGATGGGGTCTTCGTTCCCGAAATATTTGCGGGCTGTGGAGGCCGTTATGACAGCGGTATAGATATCTTTCAGGGCGCCGGCTGCGGAACCTGCCAGCGCCTTGTAGGAGAACATAGTGAGGAAGGTGTCATTGGCAAACAAGATCTTATCCTCCCTGAATTCCCGGTCTTTATAGGATACGATGGCGCCGTTTGACCGGAGACGGGCAAAGGATTCCACTTCCGGGACCGCGTCTTTCACCAATGTTCCGATGCCGGCAGCACCCGCTGCCCATTGGGTGCTCAGCTTGCCGTTGTTGTAACGGTCCTGTTCGAGGCGGTAGATCCGGCTGCTATTCGGCTCGAACCGGTCATAGCTGAGCTCATAGCGCGCGTATTGGAGGATCAGCAGGCTGGCGGCGATGCCGATGGCCAGGCCGAAGATATTGATAAAGGAGAAGGCCTTGTGTGAAAAGAGATTTCTCAGTGCGATGGTAAAGAAGTTCGAGAACATGCCTTAGGAATTTAAATATTTTTATTCGGTGCGGAGACTTTTTACCGGGTTGGCTGCGGCTGCGCGTAGGGCCTGGAAGCCGACGGTGGCCAGTGCGATCAGGAGTGCCAGTACGCCGCCCAGCAGGAATACCCACCACTCGATCGAGATCCGATACGCAAAGTCCTGCAGCCAGTTGTGCATGACCAGCCAGGTGACGGGGATGGCAATGACGAGGGAGAGCAGCACGAGGTACAGGAATTCTCTGGAGAGCAGGAATACCAGGCTGCGTTCGGTAGCGCCCAGCACCTTGCGAATACCGATCTCTTTGGTCCGCTGCAGCACGTTATAGGCGGAAAGGCCCAGCAGGCCGAAGCAGGCGATCAGGATGGCCAGCCCGGCAAAAAGGCCGAAGACTTCGCCGAAACGGGTATCTGCCTTGTATTGCTCGTTGAAGGATTCGTCGAGGAAGAAATAATTGAAGGGGTCTTCGGGGAAATAGCGGTTCCAGGTCTTTTCGATGCCGGCGATCGTCTGTTGCACCTGGTTTGTTGAGATCTTGACGGAGTAGTAACTTCTGATGGTGGGTACCAGCTGAATCAGCATGGGGTTGACTGCTTTTTGGAGACCCTCCTGGTGAAAATTGGGGACCACGCCTATGATATGCAGGGTATCTCTAGTTCTCAGTTTGCCGTTGATGGCATCGGCCGCATTTTTAAAGCCCAGGAGCTCCGCGGCTTTTTCATTGACGAGAACGGCTTTGTCATCTGTTGAGAAATTCCTGGAGAAATTTCTGCCGGCGACCGGCTGCAGGTCATAAGCCGGCAGGAAGTCATAGTCGACACCCAGACGATAAAGCGTCACGGCGCTTTTAGCATTTTCGCCTACGCGGGAGAATCCGCTGGTCCAATAGATCTCCTGCCCCATGACATTAGAGGAGGCGGTAACGCTTTTTATGGCCGGCTGTTGCAGCAGGGTGGCTTTGAAGGGCTGAAAGACATTTTTGTAGATGGAATCCTGCTGGGAGGTGGCTGCCTGCAGTACGAGGGTCTGGTTGATATTGACGCCCAGCTGCTGCCGGCGCATGTATTGCACTTGCTGATAGACGAGGATGGTGCCGGTGATGAGGATGACCGAGACGGTGAACTGGCCGATGATCAGCCCCTTTCGAAGGATCAGTCCTTTGGATGTATTCTTGAACAGTCCTTTCAGGACGATGATGGGGTGATAGCCGGAGAGCACGAATGCGGGGTAAAGCCCGGACAGGAGGGTGCCGGTCAGGAAAAGGCCCAGGAATAGCAGGCTATAGGCGGCTGGCATCGAGAAGAAGGAAGATCCTTCCGAACCGATCAGGGTATTGAACGGCCGGGTCAGGAGAACGGCGGCTCCGAGTGCAATGACGAGGGCCAGGATATTCAGAAGGAAGCTTTCCGACAGGAATTGCAGGACGAGGTCGCGGCGGGCGGCGCCCAGCACTTTTCTTACGCCGACCTCTTTTGCCCGTTCGAGACTGCGGGCGGTGGCGAGGTTGGTATAATTGACCCAGGCGATGACGATGATGAAGAAGGAAATAAGGAAGAGGAAGCCGACGGATTTTCCGTTACCGTTGACTTCGGCCTCCTGGTTATAATTGGAATACAGGTGGATATCGGTGAGGGGGATGAGGAAGAGCTCGTCCCTGACATTGTTCTTTTTAGACCAATCCTGGTTGTTGATGTACCGGTCGCAGAATGCCGGCATTTTGGCCTGTAGCTGATGCCAGTCCGCGCCGGGTTTTAGTTGCACATAGGCATAGAAGTCATACCAGCCCCAGGCGGTTTCCGCTGGGCGGGTGGAGTCGCCGCCTTTGGCGATCTCGGCATCCAGGGTGGTGTACGAAATAAGGTGATGGAGGATGAGATGGGAGTTGGCGGGGTATTCCCTGAATACGCCGGTGACCTCGAGACTGATGCGATTGCCGTCCTTGACGGTCAGCTTTTTGCCGAGCGGGTCTTCCTGGCCGAAATACTTTTTGGCGGTTGCTTCGGAGAGGACGATCTTATAGGGGCCGTCGAGGGCGGTGGCCGGATTGCCTTCCGTGAGGTGAACGCCCAGCATGTCCAGTGCGGCCGGGTCGGCGAAATAGCCTTTTGTCTCCCGGATCTTGTTCTGGTTGCGGTCATTGGCCAGCAGGAAGTTGGCATCGATGAGCCGGCAATAGTTTTCCACTTCGGGAAAGTCTTTTTTCATGGCGGGGGCGATGGCGGGGTAGACGGTGGCCGACTGCCAGGCCAGCTTGCCTTTCTGCCAGGCATCGAGGCGGAGGCGGACGATGCGGCCGGCATTTTGCTGAAAGCTGTCATAGCTCCTTTCGAAGGCGACATATTGAAAGATGAGCAGGCAGCAGGTGATGCCGATGGCGAGGCCGAGGGTATTCAATGCGGAGTAGCCTTTTCGTTTGATCAGGCTGCGCCAGGCGAGTCGAAGGTGATTGTTCAGCATACCAGTTGGTTTTTGTTAAGAGCCAGACGCCTTTCACTCGGAACGAAGGCTGTTTACGGGGTTGGCCAGGGCTGCTTTCAGGGCCTGGAAGCTAATCGTTGCCAGGGCCACCAGGGCGGCCAGCAGGCCGGCTATGCCGAAGATCCACCATTGGATGGAGATCCGGTAAGCAAAGTCGCGCAGCCAGTTGTGCATGGCATACCAGGCTATGGGGAAAGCGATGAGCGCGGCGAGGGCCACCAGTTTCAGGAAGTCGACAGACAGGAGGCGGATGAGGCCGCCGGTGCTGGCGCCGAGTACTTTCCGGATGCCGATCTCTTTGATGCGTTGGGAAATAGAAAAGGCCGACAGTCCCAGGAGGCCGAGGCAGGCGATGAAGATGGCGATGCCGGAAAATACGGTGAAGAGGGTACCTTGTCGTTGTTCCGATGTATAGAGCTGGTCGAATTTTTCATCGAGGAAGGTATATTCGAATGGTACTTCCGGCAGATAGGATTTCCAGGCCGATCCGAGGCGATTGAGGGCTTCCGTTATATTGTCCTTATTCCCGACCAGCTTGACCGACATTTTTGCGAAAGAGTTGCTGGCTGCCTGGCTGGGGGCAGGCAGGGTGAGGATAAGAGGAACGATCGATTGGTGGAGGGATTCGAAGTTAAAGTCCTTCGTGATCCCGATGACCTTCCCTTTGGTTCCGCCGTAACTGAAATTACGCCCGATCATCTCTGTAGGGTCTCTGATGCCCAAGGCTTTGGTAGCTGCGGAATTCAGGATGAACCCGGTAGTATCGGTGGCGTACAGCCGGGAGTAGTCGCGGCCGGCGGCAATGGGGATGCCAAAGGTAGAGAGGAAATCGTGGTCGACGGTGAGGTATTTGATATCAGCCGTTACCGGTCGGAGGGAGTCGCCGCTTTGGGTGGCGGCGCCTTGTTCGTCCAGGAGCCTGCCGCTAGGGATGCGGCTGGATCGGGTGATCTCGCGGATATGGGGGTCTTGCAGCAGGCGGGAGCGGAAACTCTCGTAAGTTTTATCGAGGCCTGCGTTATAGTTCATCGTGACTATAAGATCTTTATCAAAACCAAGGGAGGTGTTTTGCATAAAATGCAGTTGCTGGAAGACGATGGCGGTGCTGATGAGCAGGACGATCGAGATCGCAAACTGGGTGACGACGAGTACTTTCCTGAAGGAGATGCTGCCGCTGCCTGCTTTGAATAGACCTTTCAGTACTTTGGAGGGCTGGAAGGAGGAGAGGAAGAGGGCCGGATAAAGACCGGAGAGGATGCCGACCAGAAGGGGGGTTAACAGTAGAGGGATCAGGATAACGGGTTGCAATAAGGTGTTGACCGAAAGGGTCAGGCCGGTGACGGAGTCGAGCGCCGGGAGGGTGACCCAGGTGAGCACGGCGGCGAGGATGAGCGCGATATAGGAAAACAGGATCGATTCGCTGAGGAATTGGAAAATGATTTCCTGCCGTACGGCGCCGGATACTTTGCGGATGCCGATCTCTCTGGCCCGGAGGGAGGAGCGCGCGGTGGACAGGTTCATATAGTTGATACAGGCGATGAGCAGGATGAAAAGGGCGATGGCGCCGAAGATCGTAACGCGGCTGGCGTCTCCGTTCTCTTCCGCCTCGCTATCCAGATGGGAACGGAGATGGATGCTCGTGAGCGGCTGCAGGAAGAGTTTGGTGCCCTGATGGGGTTTGTAGCCGGGTGGGGCTCCGTCAGTGGGCATGTGCCGGTCCAGGAAGGCCGGGAACTGTGCGACCATGCTTTGGACCGGATAGTCTTTGGGCAGGAGGATATAAGTAAAGAAGGAGTTGTTGCCCCAGTTCGTTCTTAGCCCTCTCTCGCCGTAGATGGTGGAGTCGTTGAGGGTGGAAAAGGACAGCAGCAGCTTTGGGTGCAGGTGGGCGGCCGAAGGGAAAGGTTTGTAGATGCCGGTCACCTTGAAATTTATCTGGTTGTCCATCCGGACGACCTTATTCATCGGGTCTGCGTCCCCGAAATATTTGCGCGCCACATCAGGAGTGAGGAGGATGGAATTCGGATCGGTAAGGGCTGTATTGGGGTTGCCTTCGAGGAACGTGATGTCGAAGATGTCGACAAAGTTGGTGTCGGCAAAGAAGATATTTTGCTCGTTGAAGATCTTATCCTCATAGCGCATGGGGGTAGCGTGTTCGATCTCCAGCAGGCGCGTCATTTTCTGGATATCCGGGAAATCATTGCGCAGCAGGGGGCCGAAAGGCGGGGCCACCGTTCCGAGGTGCAGCGAGACCACCCCATCGGGGTTGTTGAAACTCCGGGTGACGCGCCAGGTGCGGTCGGCTTTGCTGTTGTACCTGTCGTAGCTGGTCTCGTGCAGAATAAAGGATAGGATCAACAGGCAGCAGGTGAGGCCGACTGTTAATCCGAACAGGTTGATAAACGAAATGAGTTTGTATTTCGCCAGGTTGCGGACAGCGATCCTTAGATAATTTTTAAGCATAGCAGATGATTGTGGTCATTGTTGACCAATGAATAAAATCTGTCGTTACTCTTGACGTTACCTTCGGATCCTGTTGGAACTGATCCTTTTGTTATACCAATATATTCTCCGTCACTGCCTGTCCGTCCAGCATGCGAATGATTCGATGGCTGTAGCGGGAGTCGTGTTCGGAGTGTGTCACCATGATGATGGTGGTACCTTGTTCGTTCAGGTCGGTCAGCAGCTGCATGACTTCGTTACCGTTGGACGAGTCGAGGTTACCGGTCGGTTCATCGGCCAGGATAAGCTTGGGATTATTGACGACGGCCCGGGCGACGGCGACACGTTGTTGCTGACCGCCGGACAACTGTTGCGGGTAGTGGTTACGGCGGTGCATGATCTGCATCTTATCGAGAACGGCTTCCACGCGTTGTTTTCTTTCGGGGCCTTTTACGCCGAGGTAGATGAGGGGTAGTTCGACATTTTCGAATACGGTCAGCTCGTCGATCAGGTTGAAACTCTGGAATACAAAACCGATATTCCGTTTGCGGAGGTCGGCGCGTTTGCGTTCGTTAAAATGCGCTACTTCGGTGCCGTTGAATAAAAAGCTGCCGCCATCGGGATCGTCGAGCAGGCCGAGGATATTCAAAAGCGTTGATTTTCCGCAGCCTGATGGGCCCATGACGGAAACGAACTCGCCTTCTTTTACCTCGAAGCTTAGCCGGTTGAGGGCGATCGTTTCGACCTCTTCTGTGCGGTAGGTTTTTTGGAGTTCACTGATCTTGATCATAATTGGAGCTGTTTAGGTGATACGTTATTTTAGATATATAAAAGTTTGATGAGTGTGAGCGAGGGCGCATGATCCGTCTCGCTGGTGGCGTCGGATGAAGCGGACAGGGTCGGTGCAGCGGACAAGGTTGGCACAGCGGATAATGGCGTAGCGGACAAGGTTGGCGCAGCGAACAATGGCGCAGTGGCATCGCAGGGGGATGTGGCGCTACGGCCTTTACCTGACGTCCGGTGGTAAAACCGTGTGCACTCATTGGAGGAGGCGACGGTGCTCAGGCAGAGCAGCAGGGCCAGGGCGTACAGGAATTTGATGTTCATATTTTTTAGTTTTATCGCACATTTATGGACGGCAAATGGATGCCGGATGTTACAGTTCTTTATGTTACTTTTTAAGCACCAGCTCCTGCATATTGCCGTAATTCTCATAGCTGGAAGTTACGACCTTGTCGCCGGGTTTCAAACCGCTAAGCACCTCGTAAAAGTCCGTGTTCATCTGTCCCAGCTGGATATCAACGCGATAGGCGGTTTTTCCGTCTTCGCTGACCTTGAAGATCCAGTTCCCGCCCGTCTGCTGATAGAAGCCGCCCTTGGGTACGAGGATGGCGGTGCGTTCGTCGCTGAGGGCGAGGGTGATCTGTACGGTTTGGCCTTTCCGGATGCCCCGGGGTTCTTTGCCGACAAAGTTCATGTCGACCATGAACCGGCCGTTGGTGATTTGGGTAAAGACTTTTGTGATTTTAAGCGAATAAATAGAATCGTTAAAGCTAAAGAAGCCGGTTTGTCCGGTGAAGACACGGTTGATATAGTGGTCATCTACGTCTGTCAGCCTGACCTTAAAGCCGTTGAGGGCGTCGATCTGGGCCAGGCTGTACCCCGGTGCTCTGGTTTGGCCGACTTCGGCGTCGAGGGCCGTCAGCTGGCCATCGATGGGGGCGCGGATAATCAGGTCACCGACCTTTTTCTGCATGATGTTCAGTGTTGTCTGTGCGCGCCGATAAGATTCGTCCTCTTGTTTGGTCTGCTCCTGGCGGGAGATGCTGTCCTGATGGAGGATCTCCTGCTGCAACGTTCTTTTTGTATTATAATAGTTATAGTTATTCTCGGCCGTTTGAAACTCCTGGGACCCGATGACGTGCTGGGCATAGAGTTTTTTGTCCAGTTCGTAGATCCTTTTGGCTTCTACATAGAAGCTTTCCACGTCCGCCAAGGCTGTAAGCTTACCGACGGTATTCTGCTCGGCCGTGACCCGGTCCAGCTGGATCTGGGCCAAGGTTTGCGAGACGGTATTGGCCTGGTTGGCAGAGCTCAATTCGACATCGGTGTTCGTCAGGCGAAGGATGGGTTCGCCTTTTTTCAGGATAGCGCCGTCCTCCACGTATCTTTCGGCTACCCGGCCGCCGTCGGGGGTATTGAGGTATTCGGTTATCAGGGGGAGTACGGTGCCGTTCTGCGGGATGGATTCCTGGAATTTGTCTTTCTTGATATCGCTGATGGTGATGCGGTCCAGATCGACGTTCAGTTTAGATCCACCCCTGGTATAATAAAAACTTGCGGCGATCAGCAAAATCAGGGCTAAGATCCCCCCCGATCGTCATTAGGCGTTTAGGGCCCCATTTCTTCTTTTTTCTAACTATGTCTACCACGATTAAGAATTTTTTTAATTTGTTTGATCTGTTTTTTAAAAATCTCCCAATATAAATATACCGGGAGAATTACACACATGAGAAAATTCTAATCGTATGCTATCAAACACATGCCAGATTACGAGAGCAATGATTTACAGTTTATTAGAAGCAGTATGTCGTCTTCATAGTTCATTTTCGATACAAGAACTGTCCGGTTTTGATACAGTTGTCCTTTTCGGTGATTTTACGTAAAAAATTAATTGCCATACCTTTACATTTAAGGTATACTTATGGTTAGCGAATGTTGCATCAATACCCAATTTTTTTATGAATTTGAAAAATGCCTCTATACTCGTTATCGATGATGACCCGGATGTTCTTACAGCGGTAAGGTTATTATTGAAGACGGAAGCTGCGGATGTGGTAACCGAAAAGAACCCGGAGAATATGCGGTCGATCCTGTCCAAGCGTCCTTTTGACCTGATCCTGCTGGATATGAACTTTAACAGTTCGATCAATACGGGGAATGAGGGGCTTTTCTGGCTTCGGAAGATAAAGGAATTCGGGTCGACGGCGGCGGTGATCATGATCACTGCTTATGGGGATATCGATCTGGCAGTCAGATCGTTGAAGGAAGGGGCGGGGGATTTTGTGGTAAAGCCCTGGCATAATGAACGCCTGATCACCACTATCAAAGAGGCATTAAAGCGGAATGACCCAAAAAGGGTAGGGGTTCCTGACACGACGGATTCGGTGATCGGGTCTGAGCTGTTGGGGGAGTCGGAGATAATGAAGGACATCTTCTTCAAGGTGCAAAAAATTGCTCCTACTGACGCCAATATCCTGATCCTGGGGGAGAATGGAACAGGTAAGGATCTGATTGCCAAAGCGGTACATCAGCATTCCCTAAGGGCGGAAAAGCCGTATATCAAGGTGGATGTCGGTGCGTTGACGGAAACTTTATTTGAAAGTGAGTTATTCGGACATAAGAAGGGGGCTTTTACGGATGCGAGGGAGGACAGGATTGGGCGCTTTGAAACCGGCAATGGGGGAACCTTGTTCCTGGATGAGATCGGGAATATCTCACTCCACCAGCAGGCAAAGCTGTTATCGGTGTTACAGAACCGGCAGGTAACGCGGCTGGGGGCCAATCAGCCGGTGCCGATCGATATCCGGCTGATCTGTGCCACGAATGTTCCGCTGACGGAATTGGCCAATGAAAATCGCTTTCGTAAAGACTTGATTTACAGGATAAATACGGTAGAAATCATGGTGCCGCCGTTGAGGAAGCGGGAGGATGACATTGTTCTGCTGGCGCGGCATTTTGATAAGATCTATACTAATAAATATATGAAGCCCCTGCATGATTTTGATGCCCGGGCGGTGGAAAAGCTGAAATCCTATCATTTTCCGGGGAATGTGCGGGAGCTGCAGTATACGATCGAGCGGGCTGTCATCATGGCGGAGGGGGATGTGCTCCAGGCCAAGGACCTGATCTTTTCGCCGATCGAGTCGGCGCCGGTGCAGACGGATGAGCCGCAGGAATTAAAGCTGAGCACCATTGAAAAGAATGCGATCCTGAAGGTGATCGAGAAGCACAATGGAAACATTTCCAAGGCTGCCAAGGAGCTGGGTCTGACGCGGACAGCGTTGTACCGGAGATTAAGTAAATACGATATTTGATAATGGGGCGCCGGGCGGGGAGAGGATGTAGATTCCGGCCCGTGGTGATGTAAATATATAATTATGGTTTTCAAACGTTACCAGGAGAGGATCCTGATACGGGTATTGTTCCTCTTTCTGACGTTGTCTTTGTCGTCATACCTGCTGGTCAAGGCGGAGTATCCCTACCTGGTTTTTTTGTTGCTGTTCGTCAGTGGGCAGCTGGTGGATTTTTACAATTTTCACCGCAAGGCCCAGCAGGAAGTGGAGCAGTTTGTGGAGTCTATCCATTACCGGGATTTCTCGCGTTATTTCGATGTCAAGGAAGCGCCGCTGGAATTGCAATCCCTGCGGCAGGGTTTTAACGAGATCAATTCCACTTTCAAGCTGATCAGCCGGGAAAAGGAAACGCAGTACCAATATCTGCAAAAGATCCTGGAGCTGGTCAATACGGGGATATTGTCGTACGAGCATAAGAGTGGGGAGATCGGGTGGATGAATGAATCTTTTAAGAACCTGCTGGGGGTACCCTATCTGAAGACCATTGGCAGCCTGGAGCGGCGGGATGCGGCCTTGTACCAGGAGATATTGAATCTGCGGCCGGGGGACAGCAAGATCATTTCCCTTACGCGGGAGAAAGATAAGAATGTATTCAAGACGCTGATGACGGCGACGGCTTTTCAGACGGATAGCCGGGTCTATAAGCTGGTGGCTTTCCAGGATGTGAATGAAGCCCTGGATGAGACGGAGGCAAAGGCCTGGCAAAAGTTGCTGAGTGTGATGACGCATGAGATCATGAATTCGGTGGCGCCGATATCTTCGCTGGCGGAGACGATGTTGCACCGGTTACAGGAGTCGGCGCGGATGCTGAAGGATCAGCAGCCGGGGGCGCTGGAGGATCTGGAACTGGGGATAGGGACGATCCGGCGGCGGAGCGAAGGTCTGTTGAAATTTGCGGAGACTTATCGTAATCTGAATAAGATCACCACGCTAAACCTGAAGAAGGTGTTCGCGCGGGATCTCTTTGAGAACCTGCATCACCTGATGCAGCCTACCCTCGACCAGAAGCAGATCGAATTGGATATTCTGCTGCTCGATCCGGACTTGTCATTGGATGCGGACACCAATCTGATTGAGCAGGTGTTGATCAATTTGGTGGTGAATGCAATCGAAGCGGTGAAGGACAGGGAGCTGCCGTTGATCACGTTGTCCGCCAATGCGGGCAGCCATGGCCGGGCGGTCATTAAGGTAGCGGACAATGGGTTGGGGATGTCGCCGGAGGTGATGGAGAATATTTTTATTCCTTTTTTCAGCACCAAGAAGAATGGCAGTGGAATTGGGCTGAGTCTTTGTAAGCAGATCCTTTTGTTACACAAAGGGAATATCCAGGTGCAGTCGGTTGAGGGGGTGGGGACGGCGTTTTATCTGCATTTTTGATTTTAGCGGTGCAGGAGGTTAGCTTTCACCGATCCATTTTTTGAAGGAGGCGGAGTTTTCCTGGCTGATGATGATCTCTTCGTTGACGGGGAGAGTGAGTTCTACGCTGATCTTGCTTTTTTCCAGCGGCTTGAAGCGTTTGATGTAATTAGCGTTAATAATATATTTGCGGTTGGCCCGATAAAACAAGTTCTTGTCTAATTCTTCTTCCAGTTCGCTGAGGTTGCTTTTTTCTGCCATATATTTCCTGTTCTCTTTATCTACAAGGAAGATGAGCTTGTGCTCGGTGAAAAAATAGCCGGCATCTTCGATGCGGACGGTCTGGAATTCTGCGCCTTTGCGGACGAGGATGCGGGATCTTTTCCGGTCGTGCCTGCCTATGAATTCGGGTAAGGGGTTGTGGGGGTAGGGGGAGCTGCTGTCGGAAGGGTCGTAGCTGCCTACAAAATGATTCCGGAGGGTCTTGTATTTTTGGATGGCATTGCTCAGCCTGTCCTGGCTAATAGGTTTTAGCAAATAGTCTATGCTGCTAAACTGGAAGGCTTCGGTGAGGTATTTATTATAGGCGGTAGTGAAGATAACGGGGCAGGTGATCTTACAGGTTTTAAAAATGGAGAAGGAGAGGCCGTCCGACAATTGGACGTCCATGAGGATCAGGTCGGGCTGGGGGTTGTCGTTGAGCCAGCGGATGGTCTCCTCGACGCTGCCGCAGCCTGCTACGACGTCGATTTTTTCATCAATAACGTGCAATTCTTCTGCCAGGTTACCAAAGGCGGGCTGTTCATCTTCTACAATTAAGACCTTCATGGAGATTAGTTTTTGTCAAAATTATTAAGTTTAACGTACTCCCGTTTACCGTTGAAATAAAGTTCGCCAATATATGACGCAGCAGTTCGGCAAATGTTGCATTTTGATTCGTCAAAAACATCAAAATCGGATGATCGGTAATTTGACGGTAAACGATTCAAAGTTATTTTCAATGATAATATTTCGTTTTGTTATTAATTTATAGCGGTTGTCCAGGTTGCGCAGGCCTATTTTGGAGCCGGGCTGGGGGTCGTTTAACCGGTGCATGAGATTACTGACGATGACATAATCCGATGAAATGGAAACGGCGATGGTCAGCGGGGTTGTTTCGCTGAATTCGTTGTGTTTAATGGCGTTTTCCACGAGTGTCTGCATGGAGATCGGTGGAATCAGGAAATTTTCGGCCGAAAGATCGGTGATTTCGATGACCATGCCGATGGCTTCGGCGAAGCGGATCTTTAGCAGGTAGAAGTAATTGCCGATAAACTCAATTTCTTCCCGCAGGAGTACCAGGTCTCTTTCCCGGTTGCTGAGGATGTATCGGTAGACGAGGGCCAGGGTATCGTTATAGCGGCGGGCGCTTTTGGGGTCTTTGGTGATGAGGAAGGAGAGGGTATTGAGGGAATTAAAAATAAAATGGGGGTCGATCTGGTTTTTGAGGGCTTCCAGTTCCGCCTGGGCCTTGGCGACATTCAGCTGTTCCACGCGGGATTCGTTCTGTTCTTTTTCGCGGTTGAGAAAGAGCATCTCATAGATATTAGCGATGAAGCAGGCGGCGATTATGATGATAAAAACGCTGTTCGTCAGCCGTTCTTCGTCGTTCGTAGGTTCGCGTGACCACAACCACCAACATTTCAGGAGCAGGAAGGAGACGAGGCCTGAGTAGATGAGATTGACGACAAAGAGGGCTAAGATGATCTTATAATAAGAGCCCCTGGTCCAGGGGTATTTTGCGCGGATAAAATACATGAGGCGGATATTGCCTTCCCATACCAGAAAAAGGATGGCGATAAAATATAAGTAGCTGCCTACTAATTCGATAGACCGATAAAGACGATTGGTTATCAGTCCGGAGAGGTTGGGAATGAGCATACCCAATGCGGGGATGCCGATGAATTTGACCCTCCTGTCGTGTAAAACCTCGTTTTTGTTCATAGCAGCTTGCTTCCAGCCCCTTTAGGGGGACAGCGGTTGTGTGTTTTTGGAAATTCGGGAAATTACGCTTGTCGGTTGTAGTAGAATCGGAATAACGGAAAGTACCTGAATTGTGCTGTAATAGAAAAGTTAATTTATTGTAAAAGGTAGAAATGGCTCGTCGCTCGGCTACGGCAGCTGACGCTGCCTAAGCGAGGCCAATGTCTTTTAAAGGACCTCCGGTCCTTTTATTCAACCATTGGGCCAATGATTTTCCCGTTTGAGTTAGTTTGTTAGTGGTCAGCCGGAAAATGTGTTTATTTTGTTCCGACTATTTGTCTCAAACTATTTTCCCGGGGGATAAACTTTTTCTAGGGGGCAGTTTCCCCGGTACTATAAGAGCTGTCCCTAGAAGTTTTCTCATGTGACCCGCAGGTGGTTTCTACCACCTGCTTTTTTTTCTACTCCGGTTGTTAATTTCACCATTTCAGTTGTTAATTTTCCCGGTTCGGTTATAAACGAGCTATCGGCAAGCGTTTATTTGGGTAATTTTTTTGTCTCAAATCTATCGTTTCGTTCCAAACTATACACAGGGGGTCTGATTTAGCCGCACGGTGAGAGCGGGGAATTTTTCATTGTCAAATTTTCTCTTATATAAACTGTCAATATAAACTGTCAAACATGCGAAAATTGTTACTGTTCTTAAGTATTTGGTTAGGGGGGCTGGCGGTGGCCACTGCTCAAACCAAGCAAGTTACAGGCAAGGTCACCGATAATTCGGGGGCTCCTGTACCGTACGCCACTGTCCAGGTCAAAGGGTCAAAAGTTACTTCGATTGCCGATGCCGATGGTAATTTTGCGATCCGGGCTGCGGCGGGAGATATCCTGGTGATCACTTCCTCCGGTATTACGAGGAAGGAGGCGCCTGTTCAAAGTGCGGTATCGGGGTGGAATATTGTGGTTACCCGGGTTTCGCAAAATCTTTCGGAAGTAGTTGTTACAACAGCCCTGGGTATCCGCCGGCAGGCGAGGGACCTGGGATATGCGACTACTCAGATCAAGAGTGCGCAGCTGAACCAGGCGGCCGTCGTCAATCCGGCAACGGGTCTGGCTGCAAAGGTGTCCGGTGTGGATATCCGGCTGGCTGATAACGGCGTCAACCCCCAGGTAAAAGTTACTTTTCGGGGGAGCAGGTCGATTGAAGGCGACAATGCGGCGTTGGTCGTCGTCGACGGGGTGCCGGTCGATCAGACCTATCTGCCCAATGTAAACCCCGCGGACATTCAGGATGTGACCGTTCTGAAGGGATCGAATGCGGCCGCACTGTATGGGATGGCCGCCTCCAACGGGGTCATGGTCATCACTACGAAGAAGGCGAAGGGGAAGTTCTCGCTGAATTATTCCAACACCTTTAGCCTGGAATCCATTTCTTATTTCCCGAAATTTCAGAGTGAATACAGCGGGTATGGGGGTGAGCCGGCGGGTGCGTGGCCCAATCCGCCGGGTGGGGCGGGGTCGCTTACTTATTATGTAAACCCGTTTACCGGTTTGCCCAATACGGTGCCGTTTGAAAACGAGGATTATGGCAATGCCTATAACAGCAATGATTTTCATCCGGATTCCATCCCCATCGGGATAAGTGCGAATGGCACCTGGATCAATATACCTTACCGGGCGGCCCCCAATGGAAGAAAGGATTTTTTCCAGACCGGTATCGGGGATCAGAATAAGCTGTCTGCTTCGATGGCCAACTCCTGGGGTGGTTTGTATATTTCCGGTGAGCATACGACCAAGCAGGGGGTGGTGCCGAAGGACACTTACTCCCGGTCGGGCGGGCGTATCAATGGCAATCTGAACTTTGGCCGGTTTAGCGCCAGCGGCGGCGTGAGCTACAACAATTCTACCACCGATATCGCCGGTAGTTCCTATAACCAATACCGGCCGGTGTATTACGATGTGCTCAATCAGCTGCCCAGCACCGATCTGAAGAGTATAAAAAATATCAACCTGCTACAGAACAACCAGGGATTTGTGAATGCCTATTTCCCCAATCCCTGGTGGCAGGTCGATAATTCCCGTGCCAAAAACAGTACGGATCAGCTGGTCAGCAACCTGCAGCTGAATTATAAGCTGACCGGCTGGCTGAGCATCACGGCCCGGGGCGGGTATAGCCGGTCTTCGACGAATGCGCCGGCCTATATCGACAGCATCAATTTCCCGGCATTGATCAGCAATCTCTCGCCCGGTACGTTCCAATGGGGAACGAGCTCTTATAATCCGGGTCCGCAGGGGTATCAGTCGGAGCTTATCAAGGATCATTACTGGGATGCCAACGGGGATGCCTATCTAACCTTTACCAAGGAAGTGAGTCAATTCAAGTTCACCGTGCTTGCGGGGGGCAACTACCGGGAAAGGAGCAGCTATGGATACTGGTATTCGAACCAGGTGAATGAGGGGCCTTATCTCGGGCAGAATTTTATTCCCAGCGGGTTCACCAAGGTGGCCACTCCTACGACGGCCAATCCGGGAGCGGCGTATGCAATTTATACTTATAAGCGATATGACCAGTCGGTGTATGCGGATGCGACGGTGGGCTATGACAACTGGGTGTTCCTGCATGGGTCTTTCCGTAATGACTGGACGTCTATTCTTGACCCGCACAACCGGAGCTTCAGCTATCCTTCGGTGGATGCGTCTGCGGTGTTGAGCGATAAAATGGAAGCGCTGAAGAGTGGCTCGATCTCTTTTTTGAAAGTGCGGGTCGGCTATGCCGGTACGGGTAATGTGAGCCTGGATGGCTATAAGCCGCTGGGGGTGATGGGGAATGTTGCTGCCGGTACGGCGGTTGGCGGATTCTCCGCGCAGATCCCCAATTACGGGGCATATTCCATTTACCCGATCACGACGACGGGCGCCGGCTTCCCTTACGGGGCCGGGGCCAGTTCCTATACGCAGAGCTTTACAGCCGTTCAAAACGGTTTGAAGCCGGAACATACGCAGTCGCTGGAGACCGGCTTTGAGCTGGGGCTTTTCAAAAACAGGATCAACCTGGAAGCGACGTACTATAACCAGGTGTCGAATAACCAGACCATCCCGCTGCAGACCTCGCAGGCATCGGGCATTTCCACTTATGTTACCAATGCGGGTAAGATCAATAACAGCGGGGTAGAGTTGGATCTGCATTTAACCCCATTGATCCGGGCAGGCGCCTTCCGGTTCGACCTGGATATGAACTTTGCCTATCAGAATTCCAAAGTCGTCAATATTGCAGGCGGTTCGGCCCTGCTGGATCAGATCAATTACGGTACGACAAGCCTGGGTGGTATTTATGCCATTGCCGGCAAATCGTACCCGCAGATCCTGGCGACGGATTTTTACCGTGATCCCAAGGGCCACATCATCGTAGACGGGACTACGGGCTTGCCTTCCATCAACCCCAACCCGGTGGATGAAGGCCAGGCCAATTACAAATATTTCTTTGGGACTTCGCCGCATTTCAGCTATAAGGGCATCACGCTGAGCGCGGTGTTCGATTATCGTGGCGGGGCAAAGATCCTGAATGAGGAAGGGAATGTCTTTGATTTTGCCGGAGCTTCCCCTTCGGATGCGGCTAACCGGCAGGCGTTTATCGTACCGAATTCGGTGATCAATACGGGTACGGCGGGCAAGCCGAGTTATGCAGCGAATAACAATGTGCCTATCACTTCGCTGAATGGCAATACGTCGGCTGCTCTTTACTGGTGGACGTTGACCTATAGCGGGATCGGCGCTCCTTATGTGACGAGCGCTGCCTTTATCAAGCTGAGGGAGATTTCGTTGAACTATGAGTTCCCCAAGCAATGGCTGGGGACGCAGCAGGTGATCCGGGATCTGAATGTTTCGCTGATCGGCAGGAACCTGTTTATGTGGCGGCCGAAGACGAATATCTGGAGCGACCCTGAGTTCAGCACCAATGCGACCGGCAACGCGGTGGGTTATACGACGGAGTTCCAGACACCGCCTACCCGGATCATCAGCGCCACGATCAGCGCGACTATTTTCTAACCATTAAATGTATTGAAGTATGTATATCATCGAAAATAAGCGTTCTTTATCGCTGTTGTTTGGCGCGGTGCTGATACTGGCGTCCTGCAGCAAAAAATTAAATACGAACCTGACGGACCCGAATGGTCTGGCCATTAGTTCGCTCACCGGCAAGGATGTTTTTGCGCAGGCTTTGAATGAAACGGTCACCAATAAGATCGGAACGAACATCAGCTCTTTTCCGGGGGACAACTATGATTATGCGCAGGAATGGATGGGTTATTGGTCCCGCAACAGCGGTTATTCCGCCAGCGGGGTGGGTGCGCATATCGAAGTGTATGCGCTGATCTATAGTGATGCAGATGGGATCTGGCAGAGTCTGTACCACAATATCTACGATTATAATTTTGTTATCGGCCACAGTTTGGCCAATTCCATTCTGCCGGGCGCGGCGCGGGTCATGCGTGCGATGATCTTTCAGGATCTGACCGATCAATTCGGCAATATCCCTTATTCACGGGCGGCGCAGGCTACTATCACCACGCCGGTTTATGATTCGGCCGCGGCTATTTATAAGGACCTGGTTGTGCAGGTCGATTCGGCGATCACCGAAATCAGTGCTTCTCAGTCTACGGCCGATGATGCTTCCGATATTATGTTCAAGGGGAGTAAGTCCTTATGGCTGGCGTTTGCCAATACGATCAAATTGCGGATGCTGCTCCGGCAGGTGCCCAATGTCTATGCTGCGAACAGCAGTTATATCAGCGGAGAGCTGAGCAATATCACTGCGCAGGGTGGGTTTCTTGGTGCGGGGCAGGATGCCACGATCAATCCGGGTTATGTGGATGCGTCGGAAGAACAAAATCCTTTTTGGGGTGACTATGGGTATGAGCCCGGCAGCACTTCAGGGTATCAGAATTTTAACTATTTCGGCGCCAATACGGTGATTGTCGATTCGTTGCAGGCCGTGTCCGATCCGCGTCTCGGTTATTTTTTTAATGTGGCCAGTGGCGGAGTATACGTAGGTAATCCGTTGGGTACGCCGAACGTGGGCGCCAGCCAGCTTGGCAAGGGGCTTTTGCAAAGTCCTTCGGAGCCGGCCCTGCTGTTCTCCGCCAGTCAGTCTTTTTTTATGCAGGCGGAGGCGGTACAGCGCGGGATGATGACGGGTAATGTGGCCACCTTATTCCGGCAGGGGGTGGAAGAGTCATTCCGGTATTTGGGCGTTGCAAATCCGCAGAGCACAGCGGATGCCTTTATTGCGGGCTCGACCGATCCGGGTGTCAACCTGGCTGTCTCCGGTAATTGGCTGTCCACCATTCTCAATCAGAAATGGGTAGCTGAATGCGGGTTGGATGGATTGGAGGCCTATGCCGATTACCGGCGTACCGGTTACCCGGTCCTTTATTCGGCCGGTGCTGCTGCTGTTCCGCAGCAGCGACTATTATACCCGGAAACGGAGTATACGCTGAATTCGGCTAATGTGAATGCGCAGAATGAAGCTACGCAGACGGCTACGGCGATTCCACTATTTTGGGCGCAGTGATACCGGGAGGATGAAGGTCCACGCGTTTTTTTAAAACATCAATGAATAACTATGAGACGTATATTGTTTATTATTCTTGGCTTTTGCGGGGTGAGCTTTTTCCCTTCCTGTCTGAAGGATCAGCCTTATCTGGACGTGTCGAATACGCAGCCGATCATCGAATTCGGGCAGAGTGCCGCCAATGGTATTTATGGGCCGAATGGCTATTATGGCGCATTTGCATTTCAGGGGGATACGGCCGGCGGTCCTGTGACCACTTATGATACGGCCGTGGCGTTGATACTGGCCTCGCCACAGGTGTTAAATGACTCTATACAGGTTACGATTGCCATCGATCCTACACAGCTCCCGGCCTTTAATACGGCGGAGGGCGATAGCGTTACCCAGCTACCTGCCAATCTGTATTCGCTGCCGCAGACGGTGATCGGGATTTCACCGGGCTTTCGGATCGGCAGTATTCCTGTTACGATCAACCTGTCGGCTTTTCCGGCAAAGCATCGATATGGGTTGCCCATTTCCATTGTCAGTGCGAAAGATCTGAGAAATCCGAATAATCAGATTGTGGTTAGTGGAAATAGCGGCAAGTTTATGTGGCTTTTTCTGCGGTAGCGGGGTGGCGGTGTCGCGGCGCGCGTGGCGAGATGGCGGCGCATGTTTTTAAGCGAGGCAGGTCCGGGAGGGCCGGCCTCGCTATTTTTTTGTTATCTTTAAAAATGTCCAACAGTGAACAATCATCTGCGGGAGCCCCGGGT
>Ga0207033_1077_pt1 | contig 21274 bp, 17 predicted proteins | sample Alteio_BWMinCont_35_FD_153262 | JGI IMG/M metagenome (GOLD analysis project Ga0207033, IMG submission 153262) | Enriched cells from forest soil in Barre Woods Harvard Forest LTER site, Petersham, Massachusetts, United States -... | ecosystem: Environmental > Terrestrial > Soil > Temperate forest >... | reverse complement strand
TTACTATTAACAGGATTTAATCACATTTTAGCACAGGGTGGTTTCACACCGCCCCCCAGCATTAGCTATGCCGGGCCCCAAAACTATACCGTTGGTTCGGCTATAGCACCGTTAACCCCGGTAAACACAGGCGGCGCACTGAACAACCCCCCCGATTTTGGGATATTCATTTTGGGGGGAGGAGCAAGCACCTTTGCGACGATAAATGGCTTTATCACCGGACTGACAATTGACGCGTCAGGCAACTTGTATGCGGCAAATCGTGACAATAATTTGATAAATAAGATCAGCCCTGCCGGCATAGTTACAACTTTTGCAGGCAGCGGCGCAGCAGGTTCGGCAAATGGTACGGGCGCAGCGGCAAGTTTTAACGGCCCAACTGGAGTGACAGTCGACGCGTCTGACAATGTGTACGTGGCAGATGCCGGGAATAACCTTATTCGTAAAATCAGCCCGGCGGGTGTGGTAACTACCTTTGCCGGCAGCGGAACAGCAGGTTCAGCAAACGGTACAGGCGCAGCGGCAAGTTTTAACGGCCCAACCGGAGTGACAGTAGACGCGTCTGACAATGTGTACGTGGCAGATGCCGGGAATAACCTTATCCGTAAAATCACCCCCGCAGGTATGGTAAGTATTTTTGCCGGCAGCGGCGCAGCAGGTTCGGCAAATGGAACGGGCACAGCGGCAAGTTTTAACGACCCAACCGGAGTGACAGTCGACGCGTCTGGCAATGTGTACGTGTCAGATACGGGGAATGACCTTATTCGTGAGATTAGCCCGGCAGGGTTGGTAACCACCTCTTTTGCGACCGGTTTTAATGGCCCGTCTGGCATAGCAGTCGACGTCTCTGGCAATTTATATGTAGCGGATTTAAATGATGGCCTTGTCATTAAGATTATTCCTGCCGCTAACAGTCCTGCAGGTATAGTAAGCACTTATTCACTGTTGGGTACCGCTGGTGGTATAGCAGTGGATGCTTCGGGCAATGTGTATAACGGCGAATCTGGTAGTGTGCAAAAATTGGTACCTGCTTTACCTGCGGGGCTGGGACTTGATGAAACAACAGGTACCATTAGCGGTACACCAACAGTAATAAGCCCTGCAACAATCTACACTATTGAAGCTTTTAATATTGGCGGCAGCGGTAGCACAACGGTCAGTATAACCGTAAATAGCTTGGCGCCGGTATTCTCCTATCCTCAAAGCCCGCTAACTGTTACCCCCGGTATAGCCATTTCTGTAAGCCCGGTCTATACCGGCGGCGCACCAACCAGTTATGTTTTGAACACCCCACTACCCGCAGGCTTAAGTTTGGACGGCGCAACCGGTGTAATCAGCGGAACAGCTTCGGCAGCAAGTGCGGCGGCAAATTACAGCATAACAGCTTTTAATATTGCCGGCAGCGGTACCACAACGGTCAATATAACCGTAAAGAACCCTGTACCTGCACCAAGTATCAGTTACGCAAGCCCGAAAACCTATACCACGGGTACAGCAATTGCTCCGTTAAGTCCTGCTAACACGGGCGGTGTGGTTCCGGCCACCACTATGGTAGGCGCCTTTGCAGGCACCGGCGCTTATGGTGCTGTTAATGGCGCCGCTATCGCGGCAAGTTTTGCTAATCCTTTAGCGGTAGTAATCGATGCGCTAAGCAATGTGTATGTGGCAGATGCGGGCAATAACCTGGTCAGGAAGATCAGCCCGGCAGGGATGGTAACCACTTTTGCAGGCGGTTTTAATGGCCCATCCGGAGTGACAGTCGACGCGGCTGCCAATGTGTATGTTGCTGATAGAGGTAATGGCCTGATCGACGAGATCAGCCCGGAAGGGGTGGTAACGTACTTTTCGAACGGCCAAGGTCTTGATTGCCCTTTGTGCATAAATGGTGTTTTTGACCCTACCAGCATAGTATTCGACGGCTCTATCTCTGTGGCCAATTCTGGCAATCAGCAGGTCGATGATGTCGTGCCAGGAGGCTTAGGCCTTGATCAAAACTTATCCGTTGTTGGCATTACACCCTGGGGATTGGCGATAAGTAGCAATGGGTTGTATACGGATGATCAACGACAAAACATTATTTACCAGATCAACACTGGAATTTTGGCGGGCACTGCCTATATAACAGGTTCGGCCAATGGCACCGGAGCTGCGGCCAGTTTCAACACACCCAGTGGTTTAGCAACAGATGCCCAGGGCAATGTATATGTGGCTGATGCGGGTAATAACCTGATCAGGAAGATAACCCCGGCAGGCGTGGTGACGACTTTCGCGGGCAGCGGTAAGAAAGGTTCAACCAACGGGGCAGACACTTTGGCAAGCTTTAACCGGCCATATGGCTTGATCGTCGACCCGTTTGGCAATGTATATGTGGCCGATGCAGGCAATAACCTCATCAGGAAGATAGTTCCCGGCGGCTATACCATTAGCCCTGCCTTACCCGCGGGGCTGGTATTCGATAAAACAACAGGTACAATAACCGGTACGCCCACGACAACAAGCCCCGCCACTACTTATACGGTTATGGCTTATAATGGAGGAGGTATCGGTACCGCAACAGTTAGTATTACGGTTAATCCGGGCACATCAAATGATAAATCAGATTATGCCTTTCTCACCAACCTGGAACTTAGCAGCGGCACACTTAACCCCGCGTTTACCAGCAAAACATTCAATTATACGTCAGGTCAATCCAGGACAACATCAAGTATCACGGTAACCCCAACAACCGGCAAAGCTTTTGAAACGGTAACAGTGAACGGCATAGCAGTAATATCGGGCACCCCTTCGTTGCCAATTGCTTTAAGCAATGGCATTAACCATATTACTATCGTGGTAACCGCACAAAATGGCACTACCACCAAAACCTATACCCTGACAATGACAAAGGAATCCAGCGACAGAAGAGATATTGATGAGTCCCTGACTGCAAACGACGGACAGATAGCAGACGATGGGATAAAAGTGCATGCGGGTGTGTCGCCCAACGGGGACGGCATTAATGATATATTGGTAATTGATGGTATAACCGCTTATCCCGAAAATAAATTATTGATAGTGAACCGTGATGGAACACTGGTGTTTGAGAGCCAGGGATATGATAACAGCTCAAAAGTATTTGACGGGCATTCCAGTCAAAACGGTACGATGCAGCTTCCGGGCACTTACTTTTATTCGCTGGATTACAAGGTTGGCGATGTAACCAAACATAAAACAGGGTTTATAATACTTAAATACTAATTTGAGGTAGTGTTTGGAGTTGATGGTTGAATATTTAAAAATGAATCATCGGTAAAAACCTGCCCTCTATCTATAAACTCTCTATTTGGGTAGATTTTTAAATAAATTGACATTAAAGGTGATTAACTTAGATTTCTGTACAATCAAAAATTTCTAAAACCATGAAAGCTACGAAGTCCCACCTGATCAAATTACTTATTATAAGTATAACACTAATTTATACAGCCAGCAAATGTTCCGCCCAGTCAACGCCGGTGCGTGCGCTGCTGGCACTTTCAAAATCCGAACATGTTTTGGCAATCATCGATCCGGTTAGCCTGAAGATCATTGCGAAGGTGCCGGTGGGTTCCGATCCGCATGAGGTTATCGCGTCTGCTGATGGAAAAACGGCTTATGTTACGATTTATGGCGGTGGCAGCCTGCACGATCTGAATGTGATCGACCTGGTAGCACAAAGGGCTTTGCCGACTATTGATACCAGGCCGCTGATGGGACCGCATGGTATTACGTTTGTTGATGGTAAGGTATGGTTTACCGTGGAAGGTACCAAGACCGTTGCAAGGTACGACCCGGCAACCGGCAAATTCGACTGGGCGATGGGAACAGGCCAGGACCGTACGCACATGATCTACGTGGTGCCCGGCGGAAAAAGGGTGTACACCACAAACGTTGCATCAGGCACCGTCAGTATTTTGGTGGACAGTCTTATTAAGCCAAACCCTATGCCAAACGGCTTTACGCCGCCGGCGCATTGGGATTGGACACAAACCCTTATCCCGGTATCCAAAGGTTCCGAAGGCTTTGACGTTTCGCCTGATGGGAAAGAATTGTGGACAGCCGCCGCTGACGACGGCACCATAGCCGTCATCGATCTTGCCGCTAAAAAGCTATTGACTACAATTGATGCAAAGGCTATGGGCGCAAACCGCCTCAAATTTACGCCCGACAGTAAACGTGTGCTGGTAACCAGCCTCCGCACCGGCGACCTGTTTATTTATGACACAGCAACTCACCAACAAATAAAACGCGTAAGTACCGGCCATGGAGCAGCAGGCATCCTTATGGACGATGACGGGTCACGCGCTTTCATAGGCTGCACCGGCGACAACTATGTGGCTGTGGTAGATCTTAAAACGCTGGAGGTTACCGGGCATATTGCTGTTGGTGGTGCTGATGGGTTGGCCTGGGCGGTAAGGCCGTAGTATTGATGCAGATCGGGGTTTTAACGCGGGGCTTTTTGTGTTTCAGTGCGATTCTCTTTGATATTGTTTTAATGCTGACTCAAAATTTGGTTAGGCGAAAACGCTTAATCAGGCATGGTTTGCCTTTAAGCCTATTACAGAACAAGACACCTTCTAATTTGAACTTTATACTTTGGATTTCAATACTAAATATTATACATTAGTACACTGATTTTCAACATGTCACGATTGATCTCCAAACTTCAGCAGAGAAACTTTGGACCCGGCGAGTTTGCTGATGAAAAGCCGCGCACGCTGGAGGAAGTTATCGGTTTGATAAAAAATTTCCCGGATGAAAAAGTTGCAGTAGAGGATCCTGATGACCCGGCAGTTGTAATAGCAGACAATAACGGAAATTACCTCCGGCTTGATATTCGCTCGAAAGACATGCTTGACCTTCGATATTTTGGTGCAGGGAATAAATATTACATTTATAGTTCGGTCTCCTTTGAAACAGCCGTTGAAAAGGTTAAACAATTCTTTTCCGGCGAAGTTGACTTAAATGATTTTTTCAAAGAATCGTTCGATTTCGAAGTAAAAAAACACTTCGTAACTCAACCTGATGAGTACCGTCTCGAGTTTAAAGATGTAGTATTAGGTTCCTTTGGCTGGTTAGTTTATTTCCTGGGGTTTGCGGGGCTTACCGTCTACCTCGCCTTTATGCCCCCAAGTACAGTAGTTATATGTTTTATCTTTTTTTCGTTGTTGCTTACGTCATTGCCGGGCTGGGTTTTATTGCATATTTATTCCAATTACTCCAAAAAAAAGAATCAATACCTTAAAATCTCGAAGAGCAGCGATGTTTTTTTGTTTGGTGACGGCGCCGGTCAGATCAATACCTACCGTAAAAGCGATGTTGCCGCAGTAAATTTTTACGTGGATCTCAATCGTGCGCACAGCCCCAATAAATTTGCACTTTACGAAGTGCTGTTTAAAAATAACACTTCCATCACGTTTACCAATGCGCTTATATCGCCCATAGATTTTGAAAAAGGCATAGGATCGCCAATGCAGACACACAGTCGAAGCCCGCTAAAGCTCACATGGGCAGCGCCATAAAAAGGATGTTTTTATCGTTGACGGATGTTTGGTATATTTGAATAATGCTTAGCATTTGTACCATGGAAAGAATTGTATTGGAAGTTGATGATAGTGTGGCGAAAGCCTGGCGTACCGCTTCCGTTAAATTGAAACAAGAAATAGGCGGTCTAATGAACAAACAGATTGCCACGATCATTGACAAAAAAGAGGAAACAGATATTATCCAGTTCCTGAATGAACTCAGGCAGGAAATGGCCGAAAAAGGGCTTACACAGGAAATTCTGGATGATATCCTCAAGGATGAAAAGTAAACTATTTGTTTTTGATACCAATGTATTCGTGAGCGCTGCGCTCTTAACGGGCTCAATAAACGGCCGGGCGCTCGACAAGGCTTTTTAAACAGGGAAAGTCATAGTTTCTGCGGCCACCTTTGCCGAATTGACGGAAGTACTTTTCCGTAAGAAATTTGATAAATACTTTACAGATGAAAGGAGACTACAGGTGATACAAAAGCTGGAGCGGGACACCATTGCTTTTGAAGTTAACATTTCTATCAACGCCTGCCGCGACCCCAAAGACAATATGTTCCTTGAACTGGCCATAACCGCAGGGGCCTCCTGCATCATTACCGGCGACCAGGATTTACTCGTATTACATCCTTTTAATGATATCCCCATTGTGTCTGCCGGTGATTTTTTAATTTTGGATTTCTAAAGACTTCAATTTACCTTTCCGGCCGGAGCACTGAACGATTAAAATCTGGACTTCACAGCAAATAAAATTTGGGCCTTACAGCAAATGGAAGTAGGGAGTAAACGATTAGATTTGTAATCATGAAGCCTGTTGTTCAGCTATTCGGAGAGTCTTTCCTATATTCCTGTTCGTTTGATAAAGCGCATACGTATGAGCAGTTCGTACCAGAGAGTCTCCTGGCTTACCAGATTTCGGGGCAAACTCAAATTTATCATCAGCGGGGGGAAATGGTACTGGAAGAAGGGCAGATCCTGCTTGCCCGAAAGAACCAGTTTGCAAAAAGCATAAAAATTCCGGCGAAAGACAAGGCGTACCAATGTGTTTCCGTATTGCTGACCCATGACCGCTTGCAGCAATTTGCGCTGGACAACGATATTTTTTGCGGAGAGAAGTATCATGGGAGCAAAAATATTTTGCTTGAACCGGATACTATCCTGAAAGATTATTTCCTTTCTGTATTGCCATACATTGAACCGAGAAAAAGTGTGAGTAAAAAGCTGGCGGCTATAAAGGTAAATGAAGCTATTCAATTGCTATTGGAAATGCGGGCTGACCTGAAACCCTTTCTTTTTGATTTCAGCGATCCGCATAAGCAGGGCCTGGAAGAATTTATGCTGAAGAATTTTCAACACAATGCTCCTATCAAACATTTCGCCAGGCTTAGCGGGCGAAGCCTGAGCAGCTTCAAACGGGATTTTGCAGAAACCTTTAAGATATCTCCGGGAACCTGGCTCAAAAACAAACGGCTCTCCGAAGCATACTATCTCATCAAGAAAAAGAGCCAAAACCCCCGTGATATTTACCTGGAACTGGGTTTTGAAAACCTATCTCACTTTTATACGGCCTTCAAACAAAAATATGGGCACACCCCGGCTGAAATTAAACTTCAAAACCAATAGACATGAACATCGAACAAAGAGTACAGGAACTGGAAGACCGGATCGCTATCCGGGAGTTGATCGATCAATACACTTATTGTGCCGATACCCGCGACGCCCAGGGTCAAATGGCGATTTTTACAGAGGATACGAATTTTGAAGTGTATATGGATGAAAAAATACCTGCGCCGACCCAGGTGGTCACAGGAAGGGAAAATCTTCGCCCCGTGTTCGACGACCTGAACCAATACCTTTCAACGATGCATTTCAATGGTCAGAGTACGGTTAAGATTGATGGCGACAAGGCGACCGGCATTACCTATTGCAGGGCTTATCACCTGAAAGTGCTCGACGGCGTGCAAAAGCTGATGATCGCCGGCATTCGTTATTATGACACTATGGTAAAACAGGACGGTACCTGGCTATTTTCGGAGCGGAAATTGAAAGTATGCTGGATTGAGAGCAGATAAAAATTTGTTCCCTGCTCTCCCTTTGTCCTCACTTAAATTTTTTATCATCCTATATGAACAAAAAAACATGGTGGCAGCCGCCGCAACGATTTGAGGACAGGCAAAACCAGCGCAAGATAAGTTGGCTTGAGTTATTTTACGATCTTGTTTACGTAGCGTGCATCGGACAGATAACCAGTCGTATCGCCGCCCACATGGACGGGAAAGATATCGGTTATGCCGTTCTCTTTTTTGTCTTCATTTACTGGTCGTGGATAAACGGTACGCAGTACTACGAATTGCACGGCAATGATACGGTCCGCACCCGCTGGTTTGTTTTTCTCCAAATGCTGGCTATTGGCGCCGTGGCTATTTCAGCCCCAGCGGCTTTCCAGGGAAATGTCTTCAGTTTCACCGTAAGTTTTCTTGTAATCCAGGGCGTTATCATCTACCTGCTCGCCAGCGTTTCGTTTTATGACAGATCGCATATCAAACTAAGCTGGCCGTTCCTGGTGTGCTACGGCGTTGCATTCACTCTCCTGTCCATTTCACTTTTCTGTCCGCCCACGGCAGTATTGCCGTTGTACTTGCTGGCCATTGTTATCGACATGTCTGCCCCGGTACTGAGCGCCCGTTATTTCAACAAAACCATGGCATCACGTGGTGAGCAGTTTTCGGCGTCCCCTGCGCTTGTAGAACGCTTCGGGCAGTTCACTATTATTGTACTTGCGGAGAGTATTCTCAGTATTGTGTCCGGCTTTTCGGTGGTCAATTCAAGGAATTTGCTTGTATGGGGTATTTTTTGCCTGTCCATAAGCATCGCCTTTCTCCTATGGAGCATTTATTTCGATATGACCAATGAACAGGAATTGAAGACAGGCTACCGGTATTACCAGTGCTTCGTGTTCGTTCATTTGGTGTTACTGGGAGCCCTCGGGGTTTTCGGTGCATGCCTGAAGAACCTGGTAGGGCACTTTGAAACACCTGTGCCTGCGGTACTTAACAGGATAATTGTTATAAGCCTGGCCATATTCCTCGCTGCAATGTGCGCCATCGGTCGCCTGATTGCTGTCGATGACCGGCAGACAAGAAATTATCTCAAACAGGTGATCCGGTGGAACATGGTAGTTGTTCTTCTGCTTATAGCCATTTCAATTTTCTCAGAGGGCTGGTCCGCATTCGGGTTGCTGCTAACGGTATTTCTGCTGCTGGCCATTCCTGTTGTCGTAGGGATTGTAACCTGGTTAAAATATGAAAACCATCCGGAAAGCCAGGGTAATTGATTGCCGGTCATCCAAAGGGTTTGGATCGGGCGCGAAAAATAGAAATTGAACGAACGGGGATACCCGCTGACCATCTGCATCTTAGCTTTAGTTGAATATAAAATTTTATATTTGATTTTAAGAGTAAAGCCGGCGTTCTTTTAACTTATTTCATCCCATAATTCAGTCGTCACGAATAAAACTATCTCCCGGTCTGCCGTAAAAAGAATTAACAAATAAGCAATTGAACATCTCATGGAAAAAGAATCAACAAAGACTATTAAAACAGAGCTGTCCTACACCCTTAAAGTATGGCAGACCACCGCAATCGTTTGCCTGTCGCTGATCGTCATTTTATTTGTCCATGTGGCTTTTAATATTTTGCTAATGACCTTTATGGGTGTGCTGATAGCAGTTTATTTTCATGGGCTGGCTGATTTTATTACTCAAAAAACAAAGATCAACCGAAAGTTTTCCCTATTTATTTCTATAGCCGGTACGATTGTCTTGCTCAGTGCAATGATCTGGATAATCGGATCAACTGTACAACAGCAGGCGGCTCAATTAAGCCATGCACTGCCGCAAATCATTGCCACGGCCAAAGTCAAACTGGCAGGATCTGCAGCCGGACAGCAACTGTTGGGTTATACTACTGGTGATAATTCAAAAAAATTACTGGATACGGCCGGCAACTTTTTCAGTTCCAGTTTCGGCATGATAGGTGACTTATACATCATTCTGTTCCTGGGTATTTTTTTTACCGCCGACCCGGCCCTTTATAAAAACAGCCTGCTGGCCATTGTGCCGCCACAGCATGAAGCCGACGGCAGCATCATCTGGAGCCGGATCAGCACCGCGCTTAAAGCCTGGATAAAAACCAAGCTGATCTCGACGGTGCTGATAACCATTGTTATCGCTCTTGGTTTAATGATCATTGGCTTGCCCGGTACATTGGTACTCGGCCTGATTGCCGGGTTGCTCGACATTATTCCTAATTTTGGGCCGGTGATTGCGATGATACCGGGAGTTCTGCTTGGCCTGATGATCAGCCCGCAAATGGCTGTTATAACTGCGCTGATCTATGTGGCCTGCCAAACTATTGTGGGCAGTATTTTTATGCCGCTGATCCAAAAAAAAATGACCAATATTCCCCCGGCAATTACGATGGTCAGCCAATTGATTATGGGGGTCATTTGCGGCCTCATGGGTATCATCCTGGCAGTACCGATCCTGCTGGTGCTGGCCATTGTGGTTGATGAACTGTATATCAAAAAGAAAAAGGCGGCAAGAAGCAGTAAACAAGCTGTGAACCACTCATAAAGCCGTTACTTAAAAAAACAAGCCTTGGCACATATTCCTGATTGCGATATTTTTTTCCTAAACTTAATCAACTATATTTATGACAACGAGCAAGCGCATGCCAGGCAACCCAATTTATACCGACAAAAATGACGATGCTATCGTCCTTGAGAAATACCGGCAGGTTTACCGGAAATACCTGGATGATAAGATCATCGATATGGACAAGCGCATGAAGCATCCTTTCGATTTCCAGATATATCCGCTCGAAACTGCCGTCCCATACGTGAACTACACGGTTCCGCCGTCCCGGCAAACCCCTTACTGGATCGTCCTGGTAAAAAAAGGCAGTTGTGAAAAGTCTATCGGCTCTTTCACTTTCCCGGTGAAGGAACAGACATTGTTTATTGTACCTAAACGCGTGCTGCATTCCAGCAATAACTGGTCGGCCGACATCAGCGGTTATGTGCTGCTGTTTAATATTGATTTTTTTCTAAACAATGCTTTCCCAAAACACCTCATCAGCAATAAAAAAGTATTGAAGAACTCCATCCGGCCCTATCTTTACCTGGATGCGCCGCAGACAAAACAGCTGTCGGAGATGTTCGAAACGATCCTCCAGGAGCGTTCCGGTAGTGAAAGGGAAAGGAAGGAGATGATCGCCATCAAGATACTCGAAATACTGATCAATTGCGACCGCTTGTTTTCCCGGGCCGAGCAGATTGGCAATGAAAGCTATTACCACCCGATGGTTGAGCGTTTCAACAGCTTGCTGGAAGCCAACTTTATGAAGGAAAGGATGGTCAACTTATACGCCGCAGCATTGAACATCCATCCCAATAACCTTAATTTTCTGATCAGGGAACATACCGGGATCAGCGCCAAGCAAACGATAAACAACCGCATTATTGCCGAAGCCAAGTACCTGCTGGTCCATTCCGACAAAAATATCAAGGATATTGCCAATCAGCTCGGATTTGAAGAAGCGCACAATTTCTCTACCTTTTTTAAAAAGAATGCGGGTACCAGCCCCCTTGCTTATAAAGCTTCCCTGATAGCGCCCCTGCAATAATTTTCATACCGTAGTTGTTTGATTTTTAGAGTTTTGAATTTAGTTTTAAGATGATAAAGGATATTTTATTCCCTTATTTCACGTCATAATTAAATCATTCATTTACTTAAAACTAAACACTATGACTATCTTAGAAACCATCCAATCAGACGTCAAAAACTGGTGGCTGTTCATCCTCAAGGGCCTGGTCTTTATCGGCGCCGGCATTTATGTCTTTTGCAGTCCGCTGGCCGGTTATATCGGGCTCAGTGTAATGTTCAGTATTGTTATCATCATTTCCGGCGTCAGCCAGATTTACTTTGCAAGTGTCAATTCGGCGATGAAAGGCTGGGGCTGGTCGCTCATCTCCGGCATCCTTGACCTGATCATTGGCATTTACCTATTTTCTTACCCGCTGATCACTATGGTAACGCTCCCGATTTTCCTGGGCTTTTGGCTGATGTTCCGTTCATTTTACCTTATGGGCATTGCCTTCGATTTAAAAAGCTATGGCATTACCAGTTGGGCGGGCCTTTTTATTGGCAGCATCCTGCTATTGATCGCGGCGCTCCTGGTGATGTACTTCCCGGCAGCAGGCGCAGCAGGCATTATAGCTGTTACAGGTATCGCCCTGGTTGTGGGTGGGATACTGAATATTATGCTGGCGCTGAAATTTAGGGACATGAAAAAGATAACCGCTCCTTTTGTTAAGTAACGCTTATTTGTAAAACCCTCAAATCATAATCTTATGGAAAACTTACTTGTAATTACCTTCCGTGAGCTGGGAAAAGCTATGGACGGGCTAACCAAATTAAAAGAATTGGATACCGCAGACGAGATAACCATATACGGTCTGGCGTTCATCCACAAAAAAGAGGACGGCGCGATAGAATATTTATACCATGACGGTGCGGATAGCGGCCGTAAAGTAGCGACAGGCGCTGCCGCAGGCATGTTGATCGGCTTGCTGGGTGGACCGCTGGGCGTGTTGCTGGGTATGCTGACCGGCGCCGGCCTGGGGCAGGCCATGGAAGATGATGCCGCAGACCTGGACCAGCATTTTATAACCAAAGTAAATGAACACCTGGAATCAGGCACCTATGCTTTGGTAGCAGATGCAGAGGAGGATGCAGTTATCCTGGTAGATGCCCCAATGGAATCACTGGGTGGGATGATCGTGCGCACCGGCGCAGATGACGAAACCGAACGTTTTGAAGACGAGCAGTGGGACAAATTCAACAAGGAGATTGATGCGGAAGAAGCCGAATTCAAAACGGCGGTGGGGGAGAAGAAAGAAAAATTAAAACACAAAATCAAAGAACTCAAGGACAAGCAACACCAGCGTATGATGAAGTTCCGGGAGAAAGCGACTGCCCGGAAGAACCATCTTCATGATAAAATAGAGGTACTCCATAAAAAAATGCAGGCAGCAAATCAAAGGAACAAAGAAAAGTTTGCCTTAAAAATGGAGAGTTTTAAAAGGCGGCTGGCAGCGTTCAACGAAAGAGTGGCCTGGGCGTTTAGTTAACCGGAACGATATACTACCATAAACATAACGATGCAATGACTGGCCATTGCATCGTTATTGAACTACCCCCAATGTTTGTTCTTTTTTGAAAGCCGGCGCACAGCGGTGCAAGGCAGCTTATTATTTGTCTTCTGTGATCTTAGTAACCTGGATGGTGTCATTGGTCAGGGTACCATCAACCGAAACGTTTTCACCGGCATATTTTAAAACGGCCTTTTGGTTGGCTATCTTATATATCTTTCCGTCAACAACCAAAACGGCATAAGCGCCTGCTTTAAGGCATTTTTTTACACAGGCAACGCGGGAATCCGGCGGGGACATCTGCGTTTTGCTTAACGCGCATGTTGAATCTTCGATAACGCCCTTCAGGTGAACGTCGTCACCCTTAAATACAAATGATGCGCTGATCAATAAAACCAAAGCACCTGATAATAAATACTTTTTCATGGTTAGCGGTTTAAAATTGGATATGTAAATATAAAAAAAATCAATCAATTGCACATAATACAAAATATTTTTTGGCTGGGGAGGCATCTCGACATACGGCGTAGGGCTCGCTGCGATAGCACGTGCAATGACAAACCCCAAAATTCCGTTAATGCAACGATTTTCCCAAAATATGCTTAAATTATTGGCTTAGTGTAAAAATTAATCAGCTGATTTTTAGCAAGTAACGAATGTTTCCCTTTCTGACCGCGTAGAACGAACAAATATCAGATACTAAACTACCCGGTTTTTTGTTATCGCCGATTGCCATCCGGCGCTTAATAGACCATTATCATGGTTCATCAAGTAATTACCATGCTTCATGTAAAATACTATATGGTGGTGGTTACATTTAATATTTATGTAATACCAATTATTGTATTCTTCAATTTCAGGATATTGGGACGGATTTTATCAGGACAATTATTTAAAATATTATATCATTATGAAAAAATTAAAAAACTACGGTGCTTTTATGGTGCTAACCTTGCTTTTGCTGGCATCGTGCCGTAAAGATCAAATGGCGCCGGCAAAGGCCGGTGGTGCCACCTCAAACGGCATATATGTATTGAACAAGGGAATCTTAAATTATACTTTTCCGGTTAACGCCACCGGAAATATAGTTTATACTTATTCCAGCGGTTCATTGTCTTATTATAACATTGCGTCGAAAAAGCTGGTTGCTGATCAGTATAGCATGGCTAACGGAACGCAAACGCAAATAGGTGGCGGGTCTGATTTTAAAATTTATGGGTCCAAAATGTACATTATCGGTTTTACGGGAATTACCGTTGCCGATGCAAGAACGAGCAAACTAATCCAACAGGTAAACCTTAGCGGCATCGGTGGAATAGCCTTTTACAATGGAAATATCTTCTTAAGCGGCTTCGAGCAAATAAAGGTGATGGATACCACTACATTTTCCGTAACAAAAACGATAAGTTTGGGAGGCGGCAATTATGACAATTTCGCCGACGGAGGTTTGGCCGTTGTAAACGATAAATTGTATATCGCGAATACCAGTATCTATGATGCCACGATATCGATAATTGATTTAACAACGTTAACGATATTGACCCCGATAATAGAGGTGATACCACAAACCACTACCATGACAACCGACGGCAATGGCAATATCTATACGCTCTCGCCTTTTGATGAAAATGCTGGTTTCGAGTATCAGGCCATAGGCGGGTTGACCGTTGTAAGCCCAAAAAGCAACGTGCCTATATTTATCACACAAGCCCAGGCGCCGTTCAATAACTTAACATTGACCGGGGCAGGCAACTTTGTGTATTTTTTTAATAATTTAAATAGCCTGCTGGCTTTTAATGCGACAACACATGCGGTTACCAATTTTGTTACTGATGGCACATCATTTACGCACCCCACCTGCATAGCAGCAAGCGCCGCAACGGGAGAAGTGTTTGTGGGCGATGCAAAAGATGGTGCAACAAACGGCATAGTTTACGCATTTGACAAAACCGGGAAAATGGAATACACCATAACCGCAGGCATCAACCCATCGCAAATTTTATTAGTGCAAAATTAAGATGATGTAACCGGGGGCATGGCCATGCTAAAAGCTGCTTCAACGCGAATTAACAAATGAACACTTGCGTTTATAGAAAATTCTTTGGGTTAAAAAACTAACCGGCCCCATCACAAAGCAAAACCTTCAATTAAAATTATCTTTTCCACCGAATTGTTTTTCATTTCGATAAATTCCAGGCGTTTTGGGTCGGCTGCGTAGCCTGAAAAATCAGCTTTGCTGTTAAAAGTTACCAAATGGATCTCGTAGGGCAATTCCCGGCTGTTTTCAATAAACGCGCTTTTATCGGGCCTGATGCGGTAAACGAGTTCCCCGTTATGCCCCTTTAAAAGTGGCAGCACCTTATCCTCAAAGGCATGGAACTCCTGTTCGCGTCCCGGTTTTATAAAAATAAGTTGGGTATAATAAATCATGTGGGTAAGATACGGGTTTTTAGTGGCGTGCACCAATTTGCACAATTGACTCTTTAATCTCGTTAACGCCGAAATATGGAGCCGGACAAAACCCGGTCGAATTTGGCGATAATTTTAAAATAGATACCGTAAAACCTGTTTCCTTTGAATTGGGAGGTCAATTACAAAATATTATGATTACTCCAGTACAGCATGTGGAATTCCCCATTTTGGGGTTTAGATTATACATTTGTCCTCTACAAATGTATGCCAAATGCTACATCAATCAGCAATTGCTACTAAAAATAAGATGGCCTTATTTTTGCATTCCCAACATCGTTAATTTATAAGGAAAGATACAGATTTCATTTGCTTGTAAATTAATCGGTATAAAATTACCGGCATTAAAAATAAGATAATATCTACCTGTGTTGCGTGTTTTTCATACGGAAAAATATCAAAAACTAAAGAAAAACATTAGACGTATCGCAGGTTTTTTAACAAAAGATGGTGACTTTAATAAAATTGGAAATTTACTTGATTATTGGTTAAATGAACACTAAGAAAAGAATTCTTTTAATAGGACACAACTTTGCCCCAGAACCCACCGGAATTGGAAAATACAGTGGTGAAATGATGCATTGGTTATCCAAAAAAGGAAACGATTGTACTGTTGTTACCACCTACCCATACTATCCTTATTGGAAAGTGCAATCACCATATAAAAACAGGTGGTATAAAAGAGAATATGTTTCCTTTCCTGAAAACGACGAAAAGCTTACTATATACAGGTGCCCCTTATATGTTCCTCAAGCCCTTAATGGTATAAACAGAATACTGCACGACTTTTCATTCGTCTTTTCAATGTTCTTTGTAATCTTAAAGTTGATACTATTTGACAAAAGCTTTGATTACATTATAACAGTTGCCCCTCCGTTTCATTTAGGTTACCTTTCCCTTCTTTATCGTAAGCTTAGGGGCGGTAAGCTTATATACCATATCCAGGACCTTCAAATTGAGGCTGCGCATGAATCAAATTTGCTTAAAGGAGAAAAGTTATTTAATTTCTTATACAAGGCAGAAAAAGTTATACTAAAAAACAGCGATGTTGTAAGCAGTATTTCTCACGGCATGATAAACCGGGTCCAATTGAAGGTTGATCGCAAAGTTGTATTCTTTCCTAACTGGGTAGAAACTTCCGTGTTTTTCCCCGTTAATGACAAAAACAGATTAAAAGAACTTTGGGGTTTTAATAAAGATCAATTCATTTGCCTGTATTCGGGAAGCATCGGAGAAAAGCAAGGGTTGGAAAATATCATTTATGCTGCCGAAAATTTGCGGGACAATACGAGGATTCAATTTGTAATTTGTGGGACAGGCCCGTATAAAAGTAAATTACAGAACATTGTTTTAGACAAGAAATTAAAAAATGTCACCTTTCTTCCTTTACAGGATAAAAAGTGTTTTAACGATTTTCTTAACGTAGCAGATTTGCATTTGATTATACAAAAAGCATATATTGGTGATTTAGTTATGCCTTCAAAATTACCTACAATCTTATCTGCGGGAGGGGTTTGCCTGGTTACTGCTGAAAAAAATACATCTCTTCAGAAACTCGTAGAAAAATTCAATGTAGGATATGTAGTAGAACCGGACGATCATGTTAAATTGACCGAAAATATTTTGCAAATATCGAGTATTGACGATGCTGAAAAACGGATAAATGCCAGGAAATATGCAATACAATATTTGAATATTGATAATGTGATGAACCAATTTATGGATGAGATAACCATTTTCCCAAGTGAGAGAAAAGAACGTAGTTTGTCATTTGGCGTTGCAGTGATCGGTATAATAAGTTTCCTAACCTTATTAGTGAGCAAATTGAGATAAAGGTTTTTTTAATCTTTTTAATGTATTCCTTTAATTTCAATATTCCGGCTATATGCGGATTAGTATCTAAGCTTCATCTTTTTTTAAACAAAATGCGCCCAGAACGCTCGCAGGAATATACATTAATTATTCACTTGGTTTATTGAGATCTAACTACAAGCCAAAACCATATCAGGGTTCGACGATTGGCTTTCGATCCCCTGGCATTTTTAGTAAAGATTCTTATTTAATTACCAGTTAGTAATTAGCAGTATTCGGTAATATTGGGAGTTATATTATTATGCAGTTGTAACTTTAAGGTTCTGCGGAGCGGCTTAAAGTTCAAAAATACTTTCCTTCTGTCAAAAATTATTCAAAGTCCTCGATATAAAGTTTATCCTTCGGTCTTGAAAAATTGATCGTAGGTAAATAATATAACGGATTGGAAGACGAATACTCATATACTTGAACATCAAGTAACGAAACATTAATTTTTCCTTTTTTTTCTTCAAATGATTCCACTGTACCGGCAAAAGTAAAATTCCTTTCCAAATCGGTTAAGTATATCTTCCTTTGCAGGGTTTCAGTTAACAAGAAACTGCTCTGTGACGAAAAAAATAAATCAGGTGCCATCTTTTTTTTAGTCTTTATACGGAGACTATTTAGAAATGTTACCTGTATTTTACTTTTTTGTAAAATTTGTATGGAAGGGTATTCTTAACAAATATCTTGTTAAGCAAGGGCTTTTATTTAAACGAATTAACAAAACTGTTCAGTTTCCTATCCTAATTGAAAGAATTGTCATCAAACATTAAATTTTCAATAATAATTACAGTTCTAAAAAGTCACAATTTTTGATGATAACCCCATCGATTTTAAGCGAAAAAATTTAAGATGTAATTAATATATTTTTTCCCAAAAGGTAATAATAATATATTTCCATATTCAAATAAACTTGAAAGTTTTAACTGATTCGCAAATAGAAATTTAATTTTTAGAGAAATATAAATTTACTAATTTGATAATTTAATGTCGCGTATTTAATGAAACTAATTATATTATGCTATTTTTTTTGAAATAATAATATTAAATTGTTGTAAATTTAATTTTGAAATAACTTAGTGCATTCATTTTTGTGTAAATTGTACACGATAATATGCAACCTCACTGGCAATTATTTTTATGACTTCAAAAAAGATTTTACTATTGATTTTCATAGTAATAATAATAAATAATGCTGGTGTTCATGGGCAAAATACCCCTGCAATTAACTATTCTACACCCCAGATTTATGCTATTGGTTCTGTTATAACTCCGTTATCACCAACTAACACGGGCGGAACCGTTTATCCTGCAAATTATAGTACGCCGTCAAATTTTGTTTCCTACACTACGCCGTTCAGCATAGCGATAGACGGAGCAAATAACATTTATACGACTAATAATGCCTCAGGCGATTTAACAAAGTTCAATGCTGCCGGAAAGCTTCTTTTTACAGTGAATACAGGAAACGCACAGGCTTCAGAGGTGGCTCTCGATGGTTTAGGAAACATATATGTCTCTCAATTTACAACAAACAGTATTTTAAAATATAACACTGCGGGGACACTCTTAGCAACAATTACAGGTATTAATGATCCTTATGGGATAGCATTTGACGTCTACAATAATGCATATATTGCTGATTATTACACTGGGGACATTTTTGAAATTATGGCCGGTACAACTGGTACAACCGTAGCCTCGGTCTACTTAACCGGCTTTAATAAACCTTACGGAATAATTATTGATAAAACGGGGAATATATATGTTAGTGAGCAAAGTGCCGGAGTTATAATCAAAGTTGCGGCAGGCACATTAACAAGAACAACTTTTGCATCAGGGTTTAATGGTCCCCGTCACTTAAATAAAGACCTTTTTGGCAATATATATGTCGCTGATTACGGAAACAATGCAATTAAAAGAATTAGCCCCACAGGAGTAGTTACTACTGTTCTTTCCGCCGGATTAAACTCCCCAAGGCAGGCAGCCTTTGATTCGTCTGGTAATTTATTTATAGCCGATTATGGCACAAATACTTTATTAATAGCACCAGCTACAAATTATTCCATAAATGCACCCCTACCGGCAGGATTGAGCTTCAATACCTCCACCGGCCAGGTTAGTGGTACTCCGACAGCTGTCATCGCAGCAAAAACGTTTACTATATCCGCATATAATACCGGGGGCAGCAGCAGCACACCCCTTACCATAACCGTGCAATCCGCGCCTGTTCCCAATATAACAAATGCCATAGCTTATGCGTTCGGGACAACAAGTAATGTGTCAAATATCAGCGATGAAACAGCCTCTGTAGTTATAAAATCAGTGACAAATAATGCCGATGCAGGTAGGATAGTAGTTCACCAGGCAGTTTCACCAAATGGGGATGGTATCAACGATTTCCTGCTTATTGAAGGAATAGAAGATTACCCTGATAATAAGGTTACCATAATTAATCGTAAAGGCGTAATTGTTTATAGTGTTAATGGATATAATAATTCCAGTAAAGTTTTTGATGGACATTCTAACATAAGCCGGCTTTTACAGCCATCAGGCACTTATTTTTACATAATAGAATACACTGCAAATGAAAAAGTGCTGAGGAAAACTGGATATCTTATCTTGAAATATAGCTAAATAACTGGATAACCTTACAATACATTTATTTAAAAGTTAATTTATTTTAATTTTTTGAATGAATTTTACGATTGACATTGATTATATAATTTAATACGATAAAATAAATTTTTTTCTCTTCTCAGGACAACATTACAGATTTTTTCTGCGTAAAAAGGCTCAGTTTTTAATGCGCCCCTAATATTTTTATTGTTTTGAGAAAGGTTTTATTATTAGTTTTCTTTATTTTCATTGTAATTATAGTAAATAATGAAAATGTTCTTGCACAAAATTCCCCGGTAATAAGCTATACAACGCCGCAAGTTTATACTATAGGTTCTGCTATAACTCCATTATTACCAACTAACACGGGTGGAGCCGTTTACCCTGCAAATTATAGTACCCCTGCAAATTTTGTTTCCTATACTACACCATTCAGTATAGCGATAGATGGAGCAAATAACATTTACACAACTAATAATTCCACCGGCGATTTAACAAAATTCAATGCTGCCGGAACACTTGTTTTTACTGTAAACACCGGGAGTATACAGGCTTCTGCAGTAGCCGTCGATGGCTTAGGAAATATATACGTCTCTCAATTTACAACAAGCAACGTTTTGAAATATAACGCTGCAGGAACACTTTTAGCAACAATTACAGGTATTAATGATCCTTATGGAATAGCATTTGACGCCTCAAATAATGCGTATGTTGCTGATTATTACACCGGGGACATTTTTGAAATTATGGCTGGTACAAGTATAGCTTCCGTGTACTTAACTGGCTTCAATAAACCTTATGGAATAATCATTGATAAAACGGGGAATTTATATGTTAGTGAGCAAGGCCCGGGTGATATAATCAAGGTTGCCGCAGGCACCCTTACAAGAACAACTTTTGCATCAGGGTTTAATGGACCCCGGCATTTAAATAAAGACCTTTTTGGCAATATATATGTTGTTGATTATGGAAACAATGCAATTAAAAGAATCAGCCCGGCAGGTGTAATTACTACCGTCGTTTCTGCCGGATTAAACTCCCCAAGGCAGGCGGCTTTTGATTCGTCGGGTAATTTATTTGTAGCCAATTATGGCGCAAATACTTTATTAAAAACATCAGGTACATATTATTCCATAAATGCACCCTTACCGGCAGGTTTAAGCTTTGATACTTCTACCGGCCAGATAAGCGGCACTCCTACTACTGCAGTAGCAGCAACAATTTTTACAATTACAGCGTACAATACCGGCGGCAGCAGCAGCACTCCGCTTACTATAACCGTAGGATCGACACCGGTTCAGCAATCTCCGTCTGTTACCACATTAACGGCAAGCACCATAACAACAACAACAGCTACACTTAATGGTCTTGTAAATTATAATGGGTCATCCACGTCAGTAAGCTTTACTTATGGCACTAATCCCAACTTAGCTAACGGGACAACAACTATTGCTACCACAAATGGTAGTTTAAATGCAATAACCACCAATAATTCCACGCTTGCATTAACAGGATTAACACCATTAACGACTTATTATTATCGCGTTACTGCTACTAATGCATCCGGCACAA
>Ga0207033_1076_pt1 | contig 21335 bp, 22 predicted proteins | sample Alteio_BWMinCont_35_FD_153262 | JGI IMG/M metagenome (GOLD analysis project Ga0207033, IMG submission 153262) | Enriched cells from forest soil in Barre Woods Harvard Forest LTER site, Petersham, Massachusetts, United States -... | ecosystem: Environmental > Terrestrial > Soil > Temperate forest >... | reverse complement strand
TGATGTTGGCATCTGCGAACAACACGCTGTTACATTAAGTGCGGGAATGGCAACGCAGGGAATGAAAGTGTTCTGCAATATCTATTCTACTTTCATGCAAAGAGCCTACGATATGGTGGTGCATGATGTTGCTATACAAAATTTACCCGTAATTTTTTGTTTAGACAGAGCTGGTTTAGTTGGTGAAGATGGTCCAACACATCATGGCGCTTATGATATTGCATTTATGCGTTGCATACCAAACATGATCGTGAGTGCGCCAATGAATGAATCTGAATTGCGCAACCTGATGTACACAGCGCAATTAGAGTCAACAAAAAATCCTTTTGTAATTCGTTATCCGCGTGGCGAAGGCGTTATACCGGAATGGAAAACAGAAATGAAAGAAATAAAAATTGGTACAGGAAGAAAAATAAAAGATGGCGAAGGCATAGCGATATTATCATTCGGACATCCGGGAAATTTTGCTGCCGCCGCAATTCGTGATGTAAAAGCAGAAGGCATCAACCCTGCTTTGTATGATATGCGTTTTGTAAAACCGATCGATGAAAAATTATTACACGAAGTCTTTAGCAAATTCAATAAAGTAATTACAATTGAAGATGGCACAGTAGTCGGTGGCTTCGGTAGTGCTGTTTTAGAATTTATGAATGATCATAATTACAAAGCCGATGTAAAGATCATGGGCATTCCTGATAGACTTGTTGAACACGGTACTCCTAAAGAATTATACAACGAGATTGGTATTGATGCCAATCATATTGCACAGGCACTTAGAGAAATGTCTGGTGTAAAAGTTTCTCAATAAAATTGTTTCACGCAAAGTCGCCAGGAAAAAAATTAAGCCGCAAAAAGTATAAACTTTGCGGCTTTGCTATCTTACGCGACTTTGCGTGAAACAAAATTTATTTTTTATTACAATGAAATGTATACGCATAGCCTACTGTTACTGAAGCTGCGCCGGTATTATTCTCTCCATCTGCAGAGTTTTTTTGAATATTTATAAACCCATAATTACCGCCGCCTTCAACAAATACAGAACTGTTTCCGATCTTATAAGAAAATCCAATGGCTCCTTCAACACCAAAATTCGTTGTGTTTAAAGAACTTTTTACATTAGCTGTTGTGTCGAATGATTGGGATGGTGATATTGGAGTTGTACCTTGCGGATCTTCATATATAGGGCTGTTGCCACTATTAACCTGTTTGGCAGAAAGCAAAAAACCAACTTGCGGACCAGCCATAACATAGAACTTCAATTTTTCTCCTAATTTAAAATGTACCTTAGCCATTACCGGTATCAACAAATAATCAAGCTTTGTTTCGCTATTATAATTTGCGTAAAAATAGGTTGGACCTACTCCTGAAGAATTAGGAAACGCTTGTAGTCCATCTTTTTTCCCACCTTGTGAAGAATATTCTACTTGTGGTTGAATAGAAAAAATACCTGCAATGTGAAAATCAGCAAACACTGCAGCATCAGGTCCTAACCGAGAACTATAGCCTGAATTCAAAGGATTGGAAGTTGAGCCGGAAGTTAAATTAGGAATACTTAAACCACCCTTAACACCAATGGTAGTTTGGGCATTAGCGTTTATGCTATAGAAAATAGTAAAAAGCGAAATTCCGACAATTAATACTTGATTCTTTTTCATACATAGTTTTTTATATGGTTAAGATATAGGTTGGATTTTACCTGTAACACCTTGAATAATAACTGGTACCCACAATATTGTTGCCAAATTTGTAAAAAAAGTAATTGAACAATAAATAAAAAGGATATTTGAATCCAATAATGAAGCAACAATTCCTCAATATATTTTTACTTTTCGTTTGCCTGGTTTCTTTTAATAAGATATACGCACAAGGGGGTGGACCACCAATGCTTACAGATGATCCTGCAACATTGGATAAAGGAACATTTGAAATAAACACCTCTGTTAATTCACAAATAACAAAAGAAATACAGTTAGCCATCCCTTACGTAGATGTGAATTATGGCTTGAACAAAAATCTTCAGCTAAAGGTAGAAATGCCTTATCAGATAACTATTGATGAACAAAAACATTCATCAGGAAAATTTATCGATCCGCTATTCGGCGTAAAATATCATTTTGTTAGTGAAGACAAATATTTTCTCTCCGCAACAACTTATCCGCAGGTAACCGTTACCGGCACCCAAAAAGGATTTTTGCTTCCTTTGTTATTGGTAAAAACAATTGGTAAGTTTTTTATTGGTGAAGAGGTTGGCTATTTATTTGTTGAGAAAGATTCCGGTAGTCTGGTCAATGGAAATCTGTTAAGTTATAAAGCATCAACAAAATGGGAAATAATGGGTGAGTTCTTCTTACAAAAAAGTCTTCATCCAACAATAGCAACAACAGGTTTTATGAATTATGGTTGTAGATACACCTTTAATAAAACATTTACTTTTCTTGGCTCAATAGGTACACAGGTTATTACACCCGCTAACCAGGAAAGACAATATTTTTTCTCATACATAGGATTGCAAACCGATTTTTGAAAAGATCCGGTATTAAAAAAGGTTTAGTGAAATCAATCACTAAACCTTTTTTAATTTATATAATCCCCGCACTTTATTTTATCTATGATGATCTCCTCCTTCCCCGCCACTGCGTTCCATTCCACCACCTCCTCCTCCGTGTTCCATTCCTCCGCCCCCAGGATGTGATTCCATACGAGGTGCAGCCTGTGGTGCTGAATGCATTTGCGGCTCAGGGTGCGACTGCATCTGCATATGTTGCGATGGCTGTGATTGAATATGTTGTTGTTGCGGTGCTACGCGCATTTGTGGTTGTGCATGCGATTGCGTCATGTGTTGTTGTGGGTGCGACTGCATATGCGTTTGTGTATGCGGTGCTGACATATGTTGTGGTGCTGCGTTCATTGTATGCGGATGCGAACCGGCACCAGGATGACTTTGTGCAACTGCAGAATGTCCCTGACTATTAAAACGACTACCGCCAACTTTATTCATGCTGGCAACAGCCGGCCTTCCATGATTTACTGTTGCAAACTGATTTCTGTTTTGTCTCGCAGCTTGTTGATGTGCTTCTTGTTCGTGTGTAAAAGATGAGTGAGGTTGATTCATAGCAGCACGCTCTTCGGGCCTTGGTGCTCTTGTAATTCCACCCGGACCATTAAAACTGGTACGTGTACGCATTTGCCTTGTGTTTGCTACTGATCTATCTACATATGTATTACGCACTTGTCCTCTATTTACATTCGTAACAGCAGTATTGTATCTAAAGTGGCCGCCTTCCCATCTGCCGCCGCTATAACCATAACCGCCATAGCCGTAGCCATAATCAACACCGCCATAAAAACCAATGTGCGGACCCCAATATCCGGGGTGCCATCCATAAACGCCATCTGCAAAACCCCAATAACATGGTGTCCAATAATAATCAGGTTCAGGAGGAGATACCCAAACCCCTGGAACCCAATAGTATCCATCATCTCCATAGGCCCAATAACCAGGCGTCCAAATATATCCATCTTCGGGACAAGGAGGTTGTGCATAAACTACTAAAGGTGGGGGAGCTATTGAAGCTGTTACTTCTACGCTAAATTGTGCGTATGTTGTTGCCGATGTAATAAGCATCGCAAGTATGGCAATTAAACCTTTTATCTTTTTCATATTTGCAACAAAAACAATAAGTATGCCTTAATTCTAAGTAGCATAAAAAAGAAAGAATCGGGAAAATTTTTACCCGATGAGTTTTGTCATTTGGGGTACGCCATCAGACTACGGTAGTTTTAAAAACTACCGTAGTCTTTGAATAAACCTATGTTCAACTCTGTGATAAAACTCCGCACACTCTGTGGTAAAATAAAATTAAACACGCTTCAACCAACCCGTAATACTCATCCGCATACGATGAGACAACGAAACTTCATGCTCCATCTCATCACTTTTAAAAAAGACCGCCTTTTGAGATTGTGGTTGTATTTTTTGCACAGAATCATTTTGATAGACCAACAACTGTCCGCCATCTTTCTCCAACCAATCATTGTTTAGATAATTAATGAGCGAGAATTTTCTGTCACTATCAGTTTTGAATTGATCTTTGTGGCGCTTATAAAAACTACCTTCTTCATAAACAGCATAATGAAATTCATAACTGTTAATCCCTGTGTAACAAGTGCTGTTCAGCCGATCAACAAAATTATCTACCTGGTGTAAAAATTCCTGTTCAAAAATATTGTCGTGACTTTTGTCCATCCAATAAATGGTATCACTGCGCATTTTTTGATTGACGTCTTTAATATCATTGTTACCAATACCAGCAGCCACCATTAAATTGTCACTTTGTAATTGCCGTATGTTTTGTTGAAGTCCCTGAGAAAGTTTATCCGTTAAAAAATTAGCGTCAATGCCAATATTGTTTTCAAGATAAGAGTCTATTAAAAAATCGAATTGGTTAATCATTAAGTGTAAGATAGTTCATTTGCTCCATGCCTTTGTCATGCTGAGGCACGAAGCATCTTATCGTTGACCAACAGAAAGTTATTCAACGATAAGATGCTTCGCTTGCGCTCAGAATGACAAAAGGAAGGATTATTCGATTTCTTCATTGAGAAATTTTAATTCAGGGTTAGTACTTTTAATTAGAGCAAACTTCTTTTCACGTTTCCAACCTTTAATTTCTTTTTCTCGTTCAATAGCGCTCTTTATATACTTAAAATGTTCCCAATGGATCAAATATATACAAGCATATTTACCGGCAAAACTTTTCTTTGACCCATTAGTATCATCCGTATGTTCAGATATTCTTTTATTAAGATCATTCGTAACGCCAGTGTATAATACTTGCCTGTGAATATTGGTAAGGATATAAACGTAATAATTGTGATTCATATATTCTTATGTAGGGTACGGTGCAAAATAATTATTTTACTCCACGCCTTTGTCATGCTGAGGTACGAAGCATCTCATTCTTAACCAGCAGAAAAATTACTCAACGATTAGATTCTTCGCTACGCTCAGAATGACAAATTACTGCTCATTACTAAAATAAACCTTATAAAAACTCATATTCTTTTCCGTATCAAACCCCTTCTCAATCAACTCCTTATTACCATGAATATAAATATGAAAATTCCTATCCAGCTTCAACACACTCTTAAAAACACGTGCTTGTTTTTTAACCGCAGCATCAGAAATATCAAATGAATTATTGATAGGTGCATCAAATTCCGTTTCGTAATTTTTTGTAAAGGTTTTAAACTTTTCTATCCCTTCCGGATTAGAAATTACTTCGTTAGAAAATTCATCCATATTAAAATGATCTTTGTCTTTAAAGTATTTGATAGAACGGTTCAACAGATCGATCTTATCAGCTTTAGAAATATCAAAAGACTCATCCATTTCTGTTGTAACAAAACTTTTGTACGCACTCAACACATTTTGCGTTTGCGTATAATTATCATTGCGGATCATTAATTTCAAAAATTCATCTACCCAATAAACGGCTTCCGAACGGTTTGTCTGATCGATGATGGCAACTTTATAACCTTGCTCGTGTTCCGTATTAAAAATGATGCAACCCTTATCCAATTTTTTAATGTTAATCGCTTCCTGCTGATAATGTAACTGAAATTGTTTTTGTTCCTGCTCAACAGTTAAATAGGTTTCTTTAGTTTCAGATTTAAAAATGCCGATAGCGGGCCAAAGCTCCCCTTCAATTTGCAGGTTATCAAAATAGCCAATGTATAATTCGCCCGATTTAATTTTGGGGTGAGAAGAAATATCATACAAATGCTTCGCGATCTGTTGTGAGTTTTTATGAAAGCTCTCCGGATCGGCAAATATCATTTCAGCAAAATGAAAAACTTCATTCAGGTTAAGGTCATCGTTGGGATGATACAAACGATACACTTCATTTACTTTTTCAAACGGCTGCAAAAAGTATTGCATCAACAGGTCATTCAAAATATCATCCTCAATCTGTAATGGATGCTCTGATAAAGTAACCGGCTCATCTAATGCCTTACTACCTATTTTATGAATGGAAAGTTGGGGAAGCGTTGCTCCGAAATATGAGATCATTGTTTCTGGTTATTTTTGTAATAATATTGCATCCTATTAGAGAAAACGTAATATAAATCAATATATTACGTTACTATAGGTTAAAATATAGTCAATATTTCTAATTTATTTATAGAATATTTTATTTTGTTTACTTTCGTTTAATAATTCAAAAAATCAAGGTGCCAATATTAATGGAATATACTAACCGTCATTTGATTGAAGTCAATTGCGCCTTTCAATTTCCAAGTGAAACTACCGAATGGGATAGTACTTTTTTTGGAATGTTTTATGAACAAATCAAAAATGATGGGTTTTCCGAAAGAGAAGAAAGAAAGGGTGTACAAATAAAATTTGATACAAGTATTAAGAATTCTGTTTCTCCACCTTTAACTTCTGAAATTGAAGACGTAGTCATATTTAAAAATAACATTAAAGGCATTGCAATAGCAATGGGGAAAAACAAAGTTTCCTTTCATTTTATCAAAGATTACAGTAATTGGAATAATTTTGTTACGACAGTAATAAAACCTTATTCTGAGATTTATAAAAAATTAGGTTTAGGAAATGGCATGAGACAATGCAGTGTAATCTATTTAAATAAATTTATCAAGCCGGTTAATGAAACTTTAGCAGATTATTTTAAAATAATTACCCCAATTAATGCAGAGTTTGGCATTGAAAATGTAACCAATATACAAAGGGTTGTTACAAATAACTCAAGTCTTTTAGTGGCAAAATTGAATTCGCAAGTTCTTCAAAATGGTTATAATATAAATTTTGAGTGTGGTGCGATAAATAATAATGTTCAGGGTATGTTTAATAATGATTGGGTTTTTCAAGCTAATCAAACACATGATCCTATTAGATCTTTTTTTGAATCAATTATAACTGAAAAGTTAAGATTAGAACTATGATAACACCAGCTATAGCAAATAATATAATAAAATTTGAACCATCTTTTTTTGACAATGTTTGTATTTGTGCTCCATACATTCCCGCAAAAAGTATACCTGGCGTGCCAATTGGGTATTTTGTAAATGAACATTTACTATCAGGCAATGTTACAAGCAATGTAATATTTATAAACAATCCATATGAGACGACCTTAAGTAAGTTGGAAGAATTCATATCCCTTAATAAAAATTGGGATGGGTATGGAGCTATGGCCGTAACAATTAAAGCAGGAGATAATGCTAAAAAATTTTTAACGTGCCTAAACGATATTCAAATCGAAAATATTTTTGATGTTTTCCCTAATCCACATGGTACAATAACGTTTGAATGGGAAAATAAATTAGGAGAAAAGCTTTCTTTGGATATCGGAGAAAATAATTATTCTTACTTCATTACCTATTTAAATAAAAACCCTAAACTTTTTGATGGAAAAGATATTTTTTCGAGTATTAGAGAAATTACCTCCGAAATTAATAATATGGTTAGGGAATAGAAATTGTTTATTTTTCTTAAATAATGAAAGGATAGTTAGGCATATATATAGTCCTCAAAATATTAATCCAAAAACAAATACTCTTAAGGCTAATTTTTTCCAATTTGGTTTCAATGAAAAAACTAAAAAGAATGAACTTTCCTGCAATAGATTTGAGTTTGCTCCTTTCGAACATTGCAGAATGATTGGAAAACATAATGCTAGGCCTCCCAAAAATACATATTACGGGATTGCTTGTACTAATGTAAGTCTAATTAAACAGCACGAGCCATATTCATTATTTTACAGTCCTATGTATAATCGAGAGGTTTTAAATTACACGCATAGTGATATTAATGATTCCGGTAATCCTCCGGTGGAAGCTGGGGTTTCTCCTTCTGCCAAAATGCTTTTAGAAAGGGAAATTTTTATAAAAAAATGGAATGCCTTTATTGATGATGAACAGCTAAAATATAAAGCCAAAATACAGCCTCCTGTTATCAAAAATATACCATAGCGTTCTACTCCACCACCAACGTCTCAATAGAATGCGGCAAACTAACAATCAAACCAGCCTGCCCATTCATCCACAAGTCATAAGTAAATTTTTGATTACTCTGGTTCATCACAACCACAACAATTTTTCCATCAGTATTAATAAAGGCTGTTGTTAATAATTGCCCGCGACTGCTGGAGCTGATAATTCTTTTAGCACCCGGACGAATAAATTTAGAGAAATGCCCGATATAATAATATGAGCAGAGGTAAGTTAGTTTTCCTGTTTTTGTATTGGCATGTACGGGTGCAAAACAAAAATTATTTATATGGTTCGGGCCGCCTTTTTCATCTAACAAAATATTCCAGTCTGTAAAACCAACTGTGCCGTTGTTAAAATCTTCTATCATTGACCGTGCATATGTCTCACCAAATTTCCAGCTGTTGAGCTGGCTGCTGTCAAAACTTTCGGCGCAGCCTTCTGTAAATAATAAATGCGTGTTGGGATATGCTTCTGCAACACGCTTTACATTATCGTAGATCATTCCGCCGTTAAAATGTTCGTACCAATGGTAGCCAATACCCCATACATATTTTGCGGAAGCTGTATCATCTAATACATCTTTAGCGCGTTGATACATCAGGTCGCGGTTATGATCCCAGGCAATTAAATGTATGCTATCAAGACCTGCATTCCACAATGTTTTGCCGAGATAAAATTTTATAAAATTTCTTTCTTCGTCTGCAGTGTAAATACAAGATTCCCATTGCTGAATGGCCATAGGTTCGTTTTGTATGGTTAGTCCCCAAATTGGTATACCTTCTTTTGTATACGCGTTTACAAAGTGTACGTAATAATCTGCCCAGCTTTGATAGCAGGATGGTAATAATTTTCCGCCATGTAATACATCATGATTGTCTTTCATCCAGGCGGGCGGGCTCCAGGGAGATGCAAATAAAGTAAGGTGTCCGCCTGCAGCAGCAATGGCATCTTTTATAAATGGTATGCGGTATTTTTTATCGTGTGCAATGCTAAATGTTTTTAATGTAGTGTCATTGTCTTTCACATACGTATAACTTTCGGAAGAAAAATCGCAGCTGTTAATATTTGTTCTGCCTAATGTATAACCAATACCTTTTTGCGGATCATAATAATCCTGCATTAATTGTTTTCTCGTTGCTTTAGGTAATTTGAAATATACTTCTGCCGATGCATCCGTTAATGCACCACCGATACCAACAAATGTTTGAAATGTTTTTGAAGGGTCGATAAAAATGCAAGGTTCGCTTTCTATTGGTTGTCCGAAGAAATGAAATCCGAGTGTATCCGTTGGTGTTAGTCGTAAGTTAGAGCTGTCGGCTGTAGTATAGACAATAATTTTTGTATAGGGGATAGAATCGTTGATCGCAAATGATGAAAGCGATAACGATAAAAAAATAAATGGCAATAATAATCGTTTACTCATTGTTTCTTTTTATCAACCGCAAAGAGCGCTAAGTTGGCCGCAAAGAAAACGCAAAGGCCCTTTGCGAATCTTTGCGTCTTCTCTGCGTACTTTGCGGTTAAAATTATTGGTTTTAACTTATTACTTTTTCTTCTTCTGCCCCCGTGTAATCGGCTTACCGTATTTTTTCATCATCCTGTCTTTCTTCTTCACAATAAAATTTACCTTTTGATTTTTGGCAGATTTTTCGTGGAAAGCGGGACCTGCAGCTTCAGGTGCTTTCAACTTAATGATCTTCATGAAAACTTTTGGCTTTTCATCTTCTGTCAATATATCCGATATCACTAAATTTTGTGGTAATACCTTTTTAGGAATTACATAATTCATTAATGCTTCAATGCGTTCTTTATTTTCTGTTTCTCTATCCGCAATAAAAGTAATGGCGATACCTTTTTTATCGGCGCGACCCGTTCTGCCGATTCTGTGGATATAACTTTCAGGAACTTCCGGTGTATCGAAATTGATAACATGTGTTACTTCTGCAATATCCAAACCTCGTGCAATAATATCTGTTGCAATAATGAATCGGTAATTTCCTTCCTGAAATTGTTTCACTGTATTAAAACGATGGTTCTGTTCTTTGTTAGAATGTATCACACCAACTTTATCAGGAAATTTTTCGGCCAGTTGTTCGTACAATTCATCGGCCAGTTTTTTTGTTGCAGCAAATACCAAAACTTTCGTCATGTCGGCATCTTCTGTCAGCAATAGTTCCAGCAAATTAACTTTCGTATAAAAGTTAGGAACCTCATATCCTATCTGTATAATATTTTCTAATGGTGTTCCTGTTGGTGCAGCTTCAATTCTTACCGGATCATTAAAATATATATCCATCAACGCTTCTACATCATCCGTAATGGTTGCAGAAAACATTAAATTTTGTCTTTTCGGCGGAAGTAAATCTAAAATGTTTTTTAACTGCGTTCTAAATCCAAGGTTCAGCATCTCATCTACCTCATCTATCACTACTCTTTTAATTGTCTTTAATTTTAAAGAGCCTGTTAACATGATGTCGTATAATCTGCCGGGTGTGCCAACTAATACATCAACACCTTGCTCAACTCTTGATACCTGTGTTTTAATATTTACGCCACCGTAAACACCTACCACATCTAAGCTCATATACTTACCCAATTCTTTCGCAGCTTCAACAACCTGCGCCACTAATTCTCTTGTTGGTACAATAATTAATATCTGCGGATCTTTATCTTTCGAGAATTTCCATTGGCGAAGCACTGGCAATAAATACGCAAAAGTTTTACCCGTACCTGTCTGCGCAATACCACATACATCAACACCAGACATTATCACAGAAAATGCTTTACGCTGAATAGTGGTTGGATTACGATAACCCAGATCATCCAAGGCACTTAATAATGGCGTGTTTAAATTTAATTCGTCGAAAGTCATAATTAGTAAATGATGTGCAAAGGTAGCTTAAATAAAAAAACCACTAAGCACAAGTGCCCAGTGGTTGTATTTAAACACCAAAAACCAAAACTAATCGTTGAAATCCATTGGAACTTCTACGGCTAACAATTCTGCATCTTCGCTTGCTGTGATGGTAAACGTATCCGTTTCGGAAATACCTAATGCGTCTCTTGTGTCCAATTCAATATTATTAATATTTATTTTTCCTTTTATTACAACTACATAAACTCCGTTGCCTTTAAAAGCATTTGTATAACTGATCTCTTTACCCGCTTCTACTTTTGTTAAAGCAAAACGCGCATCCTGATTGATCCATAAGCCGCCATCCGTTTCATTCGGACTTACTACATACTGCCATTTATTAATTCTGTCAGATAAAGAAAAAGTGCGTTGATCGTAGCGTGGTTTAATATTTCTAACTTTTGGATAGACCCATAATTGAAATAAATTGATCGGTTCTGTTTTTGAATCATTGCTTTCAGAATGTTGCACACCGCTACCAGCACTCATAATTTGTACATCGCCTGTTTTAATAACACCTTCGCCGCCTGTGCTGTCTTTATGGTGTATAGCACCACTTAATGGTATGGTTACAATTTCCATATTATCATGCGGGTGCGTTGGAAATGCGCCACCTCCAGCAATATGATCATCATTTAAAACTCTTAATAATCCGAAGTGAACTTTTTCAGGATTGCTGTATCCCGAAAAACTAAAGTAATAATTTGCTTTTAACCAACCGTGATTGGCACTGCCTCTGTCGGCTGCTTTTTGTATTACTGTTTTCATGATTTATTTTTCCCTTTTTTTGACTAGTAAATGTCAAAACGAGTGCCAGCAGGTGAATAGCTGACATTTCGACAATATAGTTACTATACAGAAAGGTAGTGTTTTGTCATTCAGAGCGAAGCGAAGAATCTAATTCTAAACCAGTAGTCTTTAATCGTCTACAATAAGTTAAATGTAAAAGCCGCAAAGATGAACTTTGCGGCTTCAATATCTTAGCGCCTTTGCGTGAAATAAAAAATTAAAAAGAAGTCATATCATCATAAGGCAATATCTCACTATTGTCTTCTTCACGATTTTCGTTGTATTCAACAATGAAATTATTTCTTCCTTCACCGATCGATAGCATCAAAAATTTCATTTGTGTTAACTCCAGCATACTCAAAAAAAGAAAGATCGCATGGATACGGTTTTCGCAGGTTTCAAATAATTTTTCAAAAGAAACTGTTTTTGCTAATCTGCAGGTATCTAACATAAACTCACGGCTTCCTTCCATCGTGTATTCATATTGAACAACTGTATGGACCGGTCTGTGGTTTTTATCATGTAACCTTTGAACAACTTTCTCAAAAGCCTTCATCAATTTAAATAAAGTAACGGCCTGTATCTCCGTTCCTTCACCCGCATTTTCGCCAACCATTGATAACTCCTTCTGCAAGTTACCACGCTTAACTACCATCATTCTCAATGCTTCCATCTCTGCCATTTGTGTAGAAGCCTCTTTGAATTTTTTGTATTCTAATATCTTGTCGATTAACTCTTGTCTTGGATCAATTTCATTTCCTAAAGCATCGATCTCTTTGCGCGGCAACAACATCTTTGCTTTGATGCGCATTAAAGTACTGATGAATAGAATGAACTCACTACTCAATTCAATATTCAATTTTTCAGAGCTATGAATAAAATCAAGAAAATCATTCGTGATCTTAGTGATAGGAATATTGTAAATATCCAGCTCATCCCTTTCAATAAAGAATAGCAAAAGGTCAAATGGACCTTCAAACAGGTCGAGTTTTATTTGATATGTAGGAGCGTTCACTGAAAAAATTTAGAAATAAAAATCTCCCGCCATCGCGGGAGACAAATGTATAAATAAGTTAAGAGATATTACAATTTAACTGCAAAACCTACACCCAGTGTGGATAAAACCTGCAAACCTTGCGCATGTGTTGGTCGGTTCGGGTTTTTGATATTATCATCATCCAAAAAGTCGATCTCATACGTAACCTGCAACCATTTATTCACTTTTAATAAGAACTGATTGGTAGAAAGAATACTTACATCTGCAGCATTACCAAGGTAATTAGTATATAGATCCACCCTGCCTATGTATTTCACATTTTTGAATATATCCTTTCTAACACTGATCGTTACAAATGCACCAAATTCGGTTTTAACTTTCTTCAATGTATCCACACCATATAATGTAGCTAGTGGCGTTTCTTTATCAAAGCCTGTAGGGCTGCTTGCGTCAGGAAATTCACCGCCATTTTTATAACTGTAAGGATCATTTGTTACGATCGTCCACCTTGTAGCAGCTGGCGAAGCAAATACAGATATCCACGGCTTTGGCACCCAATCAATACCGGGAGCCAACACAACATAAGCTGGAGCTAAGAAACCTGAGTTCCTTCTTTTTGTAGTAGTGCCAAAATAATTATAATCATATCCATTTGTAAACTGTGAGCGAAACTGTCCTAACAAAGAAATTTTAAGATTTTTCCAGCTCTTTGGCTCATATCCTAACTTGGTAACATAATCAATACGATCGTTCACTTTACGTACGCCTAATGTTGTTGTGTTTACCACGCCATAGCTGGCATCCAAAGTATTACCCCAGGTTATTTTATTCCAGCGTTTACTGGCAAAAGCACTTAGTGAAGCTGCGGCCGTAAGTGAAAATTGATCGCCGCCGGCAGCTAACCAGTCGCTATTACTTATTTGTGTTGCACTAAGACTGATGACGGCCCCTTTTAACCAACCTTCTTTGTTACGTGTTGTATCACCATCCGGATGTGTTGGTTTTGAGAAAGTATTTTGAACGTCTTTACTAAGATCTTGTGCTTGTATAGTAAAGCTTACTGTAATAATTAAAGAAAAAATAAGCAGTTTCTTCATTGTAAAGTTTATTGGTTTGTGGTAAAAAAACTGCAACTAATCAATTGATCAGTTGCAGCTAAAATTTGTATAAAAAGAGAATTATTTCTTCAATGAATCTCTTATTTCCATTAATAATTTATCTGTAGATGAAGGAGGTGCAGGTGCTGCAGCTTCTTTTTTCATTATAACATTTATTCCTTTTATTACCATAAAAAGAACAATAGCAACCAATACAAACTTAATGATCGCAGCTAAAAACAATCCGTATTTAACAGCTCCCCAGGCAAGCTCATTCAAATTGGCAGCATGAGCTGCTTTTAGAGCTGGCGTTAAAAGCAATGGTGTAATTACATCGTCTACTAAAGAAGCAACGATGGCGCTAAATGCAGCGCCAATAACAACAGCGACAGCAAGGTCAACAATATTGCCTTTGATCGCAAACTCTTTAAATTCTTTTAAAAATCCCATAGAAGTAGTTTTGGTTTTAAAAATTGTTGAGAAAATATACTTTCAATTAAGGGTAAAGATTAATAATATTCTCACAAATAACAAAAATAAATAAACTACTCTTCTATCAAAAACTCAACCTCGCCAAAATTAAATTGCTTTTGTACTATATCCGTAGCCAATAATTGTCCTGTAGCATTAACATTATTAATAATAACATCAATTATTTCATTGTTACGTTTCAGTCTTACTTTTTCATTCAATTTATATAAACATTGATTGTATTCTTCTATTAAAATATCAAACGATTCTTGAGTAAGCTTGGCTACTCGTTTCATTGCCAATAAATGAAGTTCTTTGGCTAATTCAGCCACATCAAAACTTTTCCCCGTTATCTGTTTTAAAGAAACAGGATTCTTTAATTCATTATTAAACTTTACCTGGTTAATATTAATACCAATTCCTACCACAGCCCATTTCCAATCCTTACCCCTAAGTACAGTCTCGATCAAAACGCCTCCTGCCTTTCTGTCACGCCAGTACAGGTCATTTGGCCATTTTATTTTAGTTTCATCACCTGCATATTTGTTAAAAAAATCGAAACAAGCCAAGGCTATAGAAGCCGATAAATAAAATTGCTGCGGTTGTTGTAATGGCTCCGGGTCAATCACAATGCTGATTGCAATGTTTTCTCCTTGGCCTGTTTGCCACTGTTTCCCTCGCTGCCCTTTCCCATTTGTTTGTGTAAGGGCAAAAAAAGCATCTCCGTGCTTCGCCAATCCTGCATGAGCTTTAGCCATGGCATAGTTGTTGGTACTATCCACGCTATCCAAAATTGTAAAAGAAAAATTGGCCGAAGGGTTAATCAAAATCATTAGTAAAGAAATAGTACTTTTGAGTACGCTTGCAAGCTACAGTCAATAGCCTAAAAAAACAAAAGGTTATGAATATTGCAGCAACTGAATAATAAATAAAAACAATAAAAATTTGAATAACCTTACAGTATTGGATAATCGCAAAAAGAGCATTACGCGCATCACCAGAAACAGCAAAATTTTTAAAACGATCATCGGTGCCATTTTAGAGAAAAAAGGTGAGAATATTATTAGTCTCGACCTACGTAAAATTCCTGAAGCGGTTGCTGATTTTTTCATTATCTGCGAAGCAAGTAATAGCACACAGTTAAAAGCCATAGCAGATTTTATTGAATTTGATGTGAAGGAAAAATGTGGAGAGGCTGCTTACAAACACGAGGGCAGACAGGCACAACAATGGATATTGATAGACTACGTTAATGTTGTGATACACGTAATGTTACCCGAACCAAGAAAATTTTATCGCCTGGAAGAAATGTGGAGCGATTCATCATCAATGGAACATAAAGACTAAACTTAAACGTTATCATAAAAAGATAACACATCAACAAATAATTAGCACGCAGTATGGCATACAAACCACAGGGATTTAACAGAAAACCAAATCCGGAAAACACCCCTCCAGACGATAATCAGCCTAAAAACATAAGACCCCGCTTTAATATTTATTGGATATATGGCTTGATATTCGCCGCTATCGTGGGTTACACATTTCTTCAAAACTCCGTTAATATTGATGCCGGCGAAACCAACCAGGTGAAGTTTACGGCTATGGTAAAGCAAGGTGACGTAGAAAAAATTAAAACAATACGTAACAAGAAGATCGTTCGCATCTTTTTAAATGCAGATAGTCTAAAGAAAAAAGCAGCTCTGTACACGGAGATTCTTGGTAAAGATGGATATGCCGCAGCTTTGAAAACTGCTGAACCACAACTTTTTTTCAGTATCGTAGATGATAAAACATTTGCTGAACAAATGATCGGTTTTTACCAAGCCAATCCAACTGTTGCACAGGTTCCGGATTCTCCGGATGATGAGGGCGAATTATTCGGCCAGTTGGTCTCGACCTTATTACCGATCTTATTAATAGGACTATTATTTGTGTTGATGATGCGCAAAGTTGGCGGTGGAGGCGGTGGCAGCGGCGGACCGGGCGGCATCTTCAATATTGGAAAATCAAAAGCAACTTTATTTGATAAAACAACAAGAGTAAATATCAACTTCGGAGATGTTGCGGGCTTAGATGAAGCAAAAGTTGAAGTAATGGAAATTGTTGACTTCTTAAAGAACCCAAAAAAATATACAGCCTTGGGTGGTAAAATACCAAAAGGAGCATTATTAATAGGCCCTCCGGGTACAGGTAAAACATTATTAGCAAAAGCTGTTGCAGGTGAAGCACAAGTTCCTTTCTTCAGTTTAAGTGGTAGTGATTTTGTTGAGATGTTTGTAGGTGTGGGTGCCAGCCGTGTGCGTGATCTGTTTAAACAAGCAAGAGAAAAAGCGCCATGTATCATTTTCATTGATGAGATCGATGCAATAGGTAGAGCAAGAGGCAAAAACATGATGATGAGCAATGATGAAAGAGAAAATACTTTGAATCAATTGCTGGTTGAAATGGATGGTTTCGGAACTGATCTTGGTATAATCATCTTAGCAGCAACAAACAGACCTGATGTATTAGACAGCGCTTTATTAAGACCGGGAAGATTTGACAGACAGATCACGATCGATCGTCCGGATCTTGTTGGCCGCGAAGCAATTTTTAAAGTGCATTTGGAAGCTATTAAAATTTCTGAAACATTAGATATTCATAAACTGGCGGAACAAACACCGGGCTTTGCGGGAGCTGATATTGCAAACGTTTGTAACGAAGCGGCATTGATCGCAGCAAGAAAAAATAAAGATGCGGTTGATATGTCTGATTTTCAGGATGCGATTGATCGTGTGATCGGAGGATTGGAAAAAAAGAACAAGATCATTTCTCCGGAAGAAAAAGAAATTATTGCCTATCACGAAGCAGGCCACGCAATATGTGGTTGGTATTTAGAACATGCTTACCCGTTATTAAAAGTAACGATCGTTCCAAGAGGTACTGCAGCGCTGGGTTATGCTCAATACACACCTAAAGAACAATACTTATATAACACCGATCAATTAATGGATCAAATTTGTATGACATTAGGTGGTAGAGCAAGTGAAGATATTTTCTTTGGAAAGATTAGCACAGGAGCAAGCAATGATCTTCAACAAATTACTAAGATCGCTTATAGCATGATCACTGTGTATGGTATGAATGATAAAATAGGAAATGTTAGTTTCTATGATCCTGCACAGGATAATACATTTACAAAACCTTTTAGTGAAGAAACAGGTAAAATGATCGATCAGGAAGTACGTAAGCTGATTGAAGTTGCCTACGAAAAAACAAAAGCTTTATTAACGGAAAAAAGAGGCGACGTTGAAAAGTTAGCTAAAGAGCTTTTGAAGAAAGAAGTATTGTTCCAAAGCGATGTAGAAACATTAATTGGTAAACGCCCTTTCGAAGAAAAGAAGTTATTAGATGAGCCAAAGGTTGATCCAAAAGATGCAGTTGTAGGTGACCCTACAACACAATCTTTACCGGAAGAACTAATTAATCCACCGGCAATTTAAAAAATACTATTTTGTCTACTGCAAAAGAAAATATATTAAAAAAAATAAAGCAGGCACTGGCTCAACCGGTGCCTTTGCCTTTTCCTGAAAGCGAAGAAAAAAATGCTATTTACGAGTCTCTGCAAGATGAATTAGATATTACGTTTGCCGAAGCCTTTACACAACTGCAAGGAAAATTTGCTTTTTGTTTTGATGAAAAAGAGATGCAACAACAATTGCAGCAATTGATAACAGAAAAACAATGGGCAAAAATTTATTGTAAAGAGGATAAATGGAACGAACAATTCAGCAACACAATTAATTTAGCAACCTGCGACGCTTCCATCACAGGTTGTGAATGTTTGGTTGCAAGAACAGGCACCATTGTAATGAGCGCAGCGGAACAAAGCGGTAGAACAGTTAGCGTATATGCGCCTATTCATATTTGCATTGCGTATACTAGCCAATTAGTATTCGATATAAAAGATGCATTGGAACTGGTAAATAAAAAATACAATGGCAACATTCCTTCTTTAATAACATTTGCCAGCGGCCCGAGCCGGACTGCAGATATTGAAAAAACATTGGTGACTGGCGTTCACGGACCAAAAGAAGTCTACCTATTTTTAATTGACTCGCCTCCAAATAATTAATCATCGCTAATGAAAAATGAATTGTTATTTTTGAAATAGCAATTGTTCACTAATTATTTTCATCAACGTTTTGAATATCAGCAATAATAATAAAATCTATTTTCTTTCCGACTTTCACCTTGGCGCACCCAACGCTGAGGTAAGTTTAGTTAGGGAGAAAAAAATTGTTCAATTCTTAGATGAGATAAAAAAAGATGCCGAACAAATTTTTATTGTAGGCGATCTTTTTGATTTCTGGTATGAGTATAAAAAAGTTGTGCCGCGGGGGTATACACGTATACTCGGTAAATTAGCGGAACTTACTGATAGCGGAATTGTCATTCACTTTTTTGTCGGCAATCATGATATGTGGATGAATGACTATTTTCAAAAAGAATTAAATATCCCTGTTTATTTTGAGCCAAAGACTTTTGAATTCAATAATAAAAAATTTATGATCGGTCATGGTGATGGACTAGGTCCTGGAGATGCCGGTTATAAATTTATTAAAAAAATATTCCGCAATAAGATCTGTCAATCTCTTTTTGGTGTACTGCCTCCTTATATTGGAATGGGCATTGCGCATTATTTTTCCAATAAAAGCAGAAGCAGAGAAGATAGCAATATAGAGGTTTTTTTAGGCGAAGAAAATGAATGGCTCCTTACTTATTCTAAAGAGGTTTTACAAAAAGAGCATTTCCATTATTTTATTTTTGGTCACCGTCATTTACCAATTGATTTTTCGTTAAACGAAAACAGCCGATATATAAACCTTGGTGAATGGATAAACTATAATAGCTATGCGGTTTTTGATGGCAATGATCTCGAACTAAAATATTACAAATGAACAAGCTGAAAAAAATACTCTTCTTTTCATCTTTGTTTATCATGGGCGCAATTTCTGCTATTGCGCAAACCGATTCTTCTATTACTTACATCAAAACAATTTCGGGTGATTATAAATATTTTACCGTAGACAACCTGGGTGATATTTATCTTGTTACAAAAGATGATCAGTTAAAAAAATTTAAAGCCAATGGAGACTCTATTGGCATATTTAATGATGTAAAAAAATTCGGTACGCTCACATCAATAGATCCAACCAACCCACTCAAAGTTTTATTATATTATGAGGATTTTGCCAGCGTCGTTGTATTAGACAGATTCTTAAATGTTTTAAACACTATAAATTTGCGCCAGCAAAATATTTTTAAAGTACGCACAATTGCTACTTCTTATGATAATAATATGTGGCTATTCGATGAGGGCGACAACAAAGTAAAAAAAGTTGATGATAACGGAAATGTTTTATCCGAAACTGTTGACTTCAGAATACTTTTCGATTCTGTTCCATCACCATCTAAAATAATAGACAGGGATGGATTTATTTATCTCTACGACCCGCATAAAGGTTTCTATATTTTTGATCATTATGGCGGATTAAAAAACAATATTCCTTTTCTTCATTGGAAAAATGTAGACGTAATAAAAGGAAATATGTATGGCTTTAGCGATTCATTATTATATTCCTATAAATCAGGTTCATTAAATCTTTTACAGTATCCATTGCCATCATCTTTCTCTAATGCTTTGCAGATAAAGGCTGGCAACAATATGGCTTATGTGTTACAGAAAGACGGATTGTATGTCTTTTTGGTAAAATAAATATTATAAAAGGATAAACCGGAATATTTTACCAAAAAAGCTATTCCAGCTAAATTTTGTTACTTTTGCTGCCCAAAGTCAGGCTACAAGCCTGACTCATAGTTTTTAGAACATGAGTTTAAAGGATACTATACATATTGATCGATTACCTAATCACATTGCCATTATAATGGATGGCAATGGCCGATGGGCAAAAGAAAAAGGGGAGGATCGGCTTTTTGGTCATTTACATGGAGTTGAGAGCGTACGAAATGTAGTAGAAGGCTGCGCAGAATTGGGTGTTAAGTATTTGACCCTTTATGCTTTTAGTACAGAAAATTGGGACAGGCCTGCTTATGAAGTAAGTGGATTAATGGAGCTTTTGATAGATACAATACGCAAAGAAGTACCAACTTTAAATAAAAACAATATCAGGTTGCACATGATCGGCGACAGTAGTATGCTTCCTGAAAACGCAAGACATGAATTAAAAGAAGCCATGGATGAAACAAGCGCAAATACAGGCTTGAATCTTATCATGGCCCTAAGCTATAGTAGCCGTTGGGAAATTGTAAATACAATGCAACAGATCGCCGAAGCAGTAAAAGAAGGAAAAATACAACCAAAAGATATTTCACAAAAAACCATACAGGAATATTTAACAACCAGCGCTTTCCCTGACCCTGAATTAATGATACGCACAAGCGGTGAATACAGGATAAGCAATTTCTTGTTATATCAACTGGCTTACGCAGAATTGTATTTTACCAATACGCTTTGGCCGGATTTTAGAAAAGAGAATTTGTACGAAGCCATAATAGATTTTCAGAAGAGAGAGAGACGTTTTGGTAAAACAGGAGATCAAATAAAAAAAGAGCAAAAAACAGCTAATCCATAGATAATCAATTCAAAGGAGATTGCTGTTACAGGCTCATTTAACAAATACTTTTCAATAATAGCAGTTAATTTGCCGTTCGTAAAAATCAATTAATGTACAGGATTTACCAAGGTCTTTTTCTTATTATTAGTGTCTTTTTTATCAACACAACGGCAATTGCCCAAAATAAGGTTGACTCTGCTATTTCTGCAGCCGTTGATTCTACTCCTGTATCAATAAATCCTGAATTAAACAGTATTTATGATACAAAATCTCCTAAAACATACACGATTTCATCAATAAAAGTTACCGGAAGCAAGTCTTTTGATCAAAACCTGATCATTTCTATTTCCGGACTGGCTATTGGAGATAAAGTACAAATTCCCGGTACAGACGTATTTAGTAAAGCAATTAATAAGCTTTGGAAGCAA
>Ga0207033_1075_pt1 | contig 21503 bp, 24 predicted proteins | sample Alteio_BWMinCont_35_FD_153262 | JGI IMG/M metagenome (GOLD analysis project Ga0207033, IMG submission 153262) | Enriched cells from forest soil in Barre Woods Harvard Forest LTER site, Petersham, Massachusetts, United States -... | ecosystem: Environmental > Terrestrial > Soil > Temperate forest >... | reverse complement strand
TCCGAAACGGCCGGATGCTGATCCAGGATCTCTTTCATATTGCGGTATTGCTCCTTAACGGCTATTTCCACCCTGGCGCCGGGCCACACGGCCAGCGTGTCTTCGACCTTGCTGCGGAGATGCTCCTCATACGCCCCCAGCCGGGCAGTATAGAAATCGCGGATAATAAATTCCACCACCGCTTTTTCCGCGATACCCGAGAGCCGGACGGGGTGTACAAACCCATAACGACCCTCGGTCGTCTCCGGCGACCACTCGTCTTTTGGCAGCGAATCGATAAAATAAGCCGCTACCTTCAGCGCATTGACCAGCTTGTCTTTCGCATAACCCGGATGAGCGCTGACCCCATGAAAGGTAATGGTCATCGCATCCGCGGAGAACGTCTCATCTTCCAGCGCACCCCGCTCACCGGCATCCAGCGTATACCCGAAATCAGCACCAAGCCGGGCCATATCCAGTTTGTCTACCCCCTGCCCGATCTCTTCATCGGGAGTGAACAGGATACGGACCTTCCCATGACGGACATCATGACGCTGCGTCAGAAAACGGACCGTGTCCATGATGACAGCCACCCCGGCCTTATCATCCGCACCCAGCAGGGTCGTGCCCGAGGCCGTGATGATATCGTCCCCTTTTCGCGTAGCCAGGTAAGGATGTTCGAAGGGGGAAATCACCTGCGTCGGATCGTCCGGCAGGACAAGATCACCGCCGTCATAATTCCGGTGAATAATGGGTTTTACCCCCTGGCCGGTGCAATCGGGGGCGGTATCCATATGTGCACAAAGACAGATCACCGGCACCGGTTTGTCCGAATTAGCGGGCAGCGTAGCATACACGTAGCCGAAATCATCCATTTCAGCATCCCCCAAACCTGCTTCCCGTAATTCCGCGACCAGCAGCCGGCCCAAATCCTTTTGTTTTTCGGTGGAAGGGTTACTTTTTGACTGCGGATCACTCTGCGTATCGATCTGAACATAGCGGAGGAATCTTTCCGCCACAGTAAAGGCATAGTTTTCAAACATGTTCGTAAATTACCTCGCGAATAGAATTACCTCGCGAATATAATGACTATGCCCGATCCGATTACAAAAACTCCATTGATCCGGCAGCCCTGGCTGCGTGTCCTGTTATTCGGCTGCACCTTTTGCGGGATAACGCTGCTGATCGCCATTCCGGCAATCCTGACCCTGACCGGCACGACCGGTGATGACCTGCGACGGGATCCGATCCAGGTATTTTCCGGACTGCTGGCCGGCAACTATTTCTGGCTGATGCTCCTGCTGGAATTTGTCATTTCCCTGATCAGCGTGGTCGTTTTCAGACTATGGATAGATCGTCGGAGCCTGGTAAGCCTGGGATGGGACTTGAGCGATTTCACGGGGGAAGCCCTCACCGGTCTGTTTCTTGGCCCTGCCCTGCTTGGCCTTTGCGCGGTTGGAATTCTGCTAAGCGGCCACCTCGAATGGACCGATATCGTATGGGAACCCTCTGCCCTTTTTATCGCTTTGGGCTGGATGATGCTGATCGCGTTTAGCGAAGAACTCGTCTTCAGAGGCTATATCCTGGGCAACCTGCTGGAATCCTTCCCCAATAAATGGATAGCCCTGGCGATCTCCTCCATCCTGTTCGCCGCCTATCACAGCTTTAGTCCCGGCATCCACACGCTTGCTTTTGCCAATCTCTTTCTGGCCGGGATGCTGCTGGGCGTCAATTATATCTTTACAAAAAATCTTTGGTTTTCTTTCCTGCTCCACGCAGGCTGGAACTTTTTTGAAGGCCCCATTCTTGGTTTCCGCGTAAGCGGAATCGCCTTCCCTTCGCTGTTACAGGCGGAGCCAAAAGGCGATCTCTTTATAACGGGCGGCGATTTCGGCCTGGAAGGATCCATGCTGAACACGCTCCTCCTGCTGACCGCCGTTCTTGTGCTGGCCTGGGCTTTTGAAAAGAAATATGGCGCCGGCGCTGCGGCTGCCCCTTCTACAAAGGCATGATCACTTTCTCCTAAGGCATAATAATACGGGAAGCTCCTTTGATCTCGACCAGTTCAAGGTCGAAGACCAGATCCTGGCCGGCCAGCTGATGATTGGCGTCCAGCACGACAAGTTCCTGCTTTACATCCACGATCACCACGGGGATCTGCTGACCGGAATTATTGGTCATCACCAGTTGCATGCCTACTTCAGGCTTCATCTCCGGAGGGAACTGGTCAATGGGAAACTCTATAATAGCTTCGGGATCTCTCGGTCCGTAGGCAAATTCAGCGGGGATCTCGATGGTTTTCTTCTGTCCTACCGTCATCCCCATCACACCGTCATCGAATCCTTTGATCACCATACCGCCACCCACTTCGAATTCCAGCGGAGCGCGACCTTCGGAAGAATCAAATGTCGTTCCATCGATCAGGCGTCCGAGATAATGGACTTTTACGGTATCGCCGGCTTTAACTTCTTGTGCCATGTCTGCCTATGTTTTATGTTTAGATATCCCCTGAATCAAGGATACGCTGCAAGGTAGGATTTTATAATTAAATTGTGGCGGTTTCCGGCTATCGCCAACCTAAATTACACACCATGCGAGCTGCTTTTTTTATAGTAAATTTTCTCCTGCTGTGCGGGGCAGCCCGCAGCCAGCCCACGACCAGGGCCACAGCGCCATCGTCCACCGCCCCCTCACCCGCGACCAGGACCGCCGCTCCCACTATCCTGACCGGGGCCGAGCAAATGGATCAGTACCTTCCGCTGCTCCGGGGTCAATCGGTAGCCGTATTCGCCAACCCCACCTCCATGGTCGGCCCAAGTCATCTCATAGACACTTTGTTAAAAAATGGGATCCATATCCAAAAAATATTTTCTCCCGAACATGGTTTTCGCGGCGACGCCGACGCGGGCGCTACCGTCGGCAATCAGACAGACCCGCCAACAGGTATCCCCGTCGTCTCCCTGTATGGCAGCAAACTCAAACCCACGGCTGACGATCTCTCCGATGTTGACGTGCTGCTCTTCGACATCCAGGATGTCGGCGTCCGGTTCTATACCTATATCTCCTCCTTACAGAAGTTCCTGGAATCGGCCATAGAAAATAACCGGCCGCTCATCATCCTCGACCGGCCCGATCCGAACGGCTTCTATGTGGATGGTCCCGTGCTGGACCCAAAATTTAAATCCTTTGTCGGCATGCAGCCCATACCCGTCGTCTATGGCATGACCATCGGGGAATATGCCCGGATGCTGGTAGGTGAGCAATGGCTGGACCCGTCCGTTACCAGCCAGCTGAATGCGATACATGCCATCAATCAATCCGCCGAGCGGATCGATTCCCTGATGCGGACACTGCGCAAACAACCGGTCAACATCCATTTGAATGATTTCCGGCTGATCGTCATCCCCTGCCGGAATTACACCCACAAAAGCAGGTATACCTTACCGGTAAAGCCCTCCCCCAATCTTCCCGATATGCAGTCCGTCTATCTCTACCCTTCGCTATGCCTGTTCGAGGGAACGCAAATCAGCCTCGGCCGCGGGACGTCAAAGCCCTTTCAGCAGTTCGGCCATCCATCCTTTCCGCCGGGCGGCTACAGCTTTACCCCCGGGAGCCTGCCGGGGGCGCGTACTCCGCCGCAGCTGGGCCAGCTCTGCTACGGTTTCGATCTCAGCCGGATCGATGTGGCAAAGGAGACGGGCAACCGATGGAGCCTGAAATGGATCCTGAAGGCGTACGCGCTCTTCCCGGATAAAGATCATTTCTTTACCGGCAACGGGAGCGGCTTTGACCGGCTGGCCGGGACAGCCATCCTGGAACAGCAGATCCGCGAAGGACTAACGGAAGAGGATATCCGCAAGAGCTGGGAGCCCGCGCTCACCAATTTTAAAAAGATCCGCAAAAAATATTTGTTGTATGCCGACTAGCCCCCGTATCGTCTTCATGGGCACTCCTGAATTTGCCGTAGCCTCCCTGGATGCTATCCTCCACGCCGGCTACCCGGTAGTAGCCGTCATCACCGCGCCGGACAAGCCGGCCGGCCGCGGCATGCAACTGACCGAAAGCGCCGTAAAAAAGTATGCCCGCGAAAAAGGACTGCCCATCCTGCAGCCGGAAAAATTAAAAGCGCCTGCTTTCCTGGAAGAGCTTCGCTCCCTGGCCGCCGACCTGCAGATCGTCGTGGCCTTCCGCATGTTGCCGGAAGTCGTCTGGAACATGCCGCCAATGGGCACCGTCAACCTCCACGGCTCCCTGCTGCCCCAATACAGAGGCGCCGCCCCCATCAACTGGGCGGTCATCAACGGCGAAACCGAAACAGGAGTCACCACCTTCAAACTGCAACAGGATATCGATACCGGGAATATACTCCTGCAGGATCGCTTCCCCATCGGCCCCGCAGAAACAGCCGGCGATGTCCACGACCGCATGAAAGAGATCGGCGCCCGGCTGCTCGTCCGGACGATCGAAGGGCTGGCCGCAGGCACCCTGAAGGAGATTCCCCAGGTCGCACCAATCCGCGAACCGGGTCTCCCCGGCCCAACCATCATCGACCCTTCACCCTTAAAACATGCCCCAAAGATCTCCACCGAGACCGGCCATATCGACTGGACCAAACCCACCACCGAAATCTACAACCTGATCCGCGGGCTCTCCCCCTTCCCCGGTGCCTTCACTCACCTCGACGGCAAACTCTTAAAGATCTACCACTCAACCCCCGTCATCGAACCACATCCCGCAGTTCCCCCGGGCCAGATGGACACCGACCAAAAATCTTACCTGCGGTTCTCCACCGCCGACGGCTTCATCCGCGTAACAGAACTCCAATTGGAAGGAAAGAAGAAAATGAAAATTGAGGACTTTTTGCGGGGGTATAAACCTCGTCAACAGGAGGCATAAAATGGTATCTTTATAAAGGACGCCGCGGACAGCCAGGAACCTGAAAATGAAAAGGGTAATTGGTATCGGAAAGAGCTTAATACCAGGGAATTGTATTTGGTATCACTTCAAGTTAGCGAAGGAAAAGATCAATCCTTTACCTTTAAAGATACAGTGATAAGGAAAATCAGATAACAATGGAAAGCTATTTCCCCTTCTATAATTAAGCTACCTCCTTTCCCTTACACCTTTCCATAAAAAGGTCATAGTATACTTGTACCCGCATCCAGTACTCAGCAGAGATGTCAAGTAATTTTTCCAATTTCAAAGCAGTAGCAGCACTAATATGCCGCTTGCCATGAAGCAGTTCACTAAAATGCCCGGGTTTCATACCTAACTGTTCAGCAAACAAAGACTTCTTAATATTTCTTGCTTCCAGTTCATCCTGTAAAATCTCACCAGGATGCAAGGAAATATCGGTATGAATTTCCTTACCTCGCGAGTTGAGTACTTTGTAGTTGCTCATAGTAAATATCTGGCGAATATCAGGCAGATGTATGCCTCATCTGCTTTTACGCCTGTCATTTTATTATAGTTTAATTACATCTATTGATAATGATTGGTTAAATCATGTATCGTAAGAACTTCCGTTATTTTTATCGTTTTGTCATCATCTACAGTTAAAATCAACCTGTAAACATAGTCTACCCTAACAGAATAATACCCTTTCAAATCTCCTTTCAATGCTTCAAAATTTAATCCTTTTTGATTCTTGATTTCTCTGAGGCTGTCGGCATTTTTCAGCTTCAGGATTGTTTTTTTGAACTTTATGATAACATCATTGCTGAATCTGGGCTTACCTGATACGGGCTTACCTTCAAAAAGCTTTTCAAGGTAAGCGTTCTTAAATTGTAGTATCATTAATTGAAAGAACTTAATTTTTTTCTAATTCAATAGGGATTCATAATTTATTTCCCAAAAATAGGTAATTTTTTATTTTTTACCAAATTTTGGTAATTTTTCTTCCGACTGCCCCCACTTCAGCCGCCACCGTTTCGGCTACCGATTTTCTGCCGTCACTAAAATGCGTCTGGGATTTGCCCCGATGATTAAATCCGCGTGAACCGAAATCCAATCAAACGCGCTCAAAAAAGAAAAACAGAAGCCTAAATTTTCCCCACATTTTATAACTTCATAGACTCAAAAAAAAGGTATGAAACCGTCATTCTATGAAATAGTGGATAAAGAAATCCAACTAGCCCTCCCCGATGATTGGGAGAAAATAACATCGGAAAAATTATTAGGGCAGGGGCCATACAAAATACGGCACGCCTTTAACTTACGACCCATTGACGGGCAGTCAAAATTGACCCACCTTCTGGCCTTGCCATTATCAGTTAAGCTCAACAAAACCGTCAAAAGTCAACTCATTCATTTAAGGGACTATATCCTTTCTGAAGATCATATGCTAGTCGTCATTAATGAAGAAAAGAAAGCCGGCTCCCTGGGGGACACCGGAATATTTATAGAGGAGCAGCTTTTGGTAAGCTCCCGGAATTTCCTGTGGCTTAGCTGCAGTCGCGATCAGTATCATAAGACCTGTCTGGACGGCCACAAATTTGAAGATTTAAGCCTGGTCATCCGCGATCTGTGGAGGGGAGCGCTTCGCTATCAAGGGCCCGAAGCCGGAACTCAGAACGTAAATTTAGAGCTGATGCGAAAAAGCTGCTCGGATTGCAACACCGACATAAAAGTGGTCACCGGCATAGTTTTTCCAAACAGACAACTTTCGAGTTGGAATAATTACGATTGGCAATATTACGATCAATTAGTATCCCTGAGTGACTTGGGGCCTGAAATTACCCCGATCATTCAAAAAGAAGTAGATCAATTAAGAGAAAAGCACCCCTCCCTCACGCCAGTGGGATTCCAGTATAGCGATGAAACGGAGGGGATTTATTTTGCGTCAAGCTGCCCGCATTGCAAAGCATTGCTAGGCCATTTTGACATTGAGGATGAACGAATGGCTCATCTATTTTCCCTCGACAGCAGAATAAATGGTTACCTGGAATATTATTCCTTTAGTTTAAAGGTAGATCACGAATTATTAGCAGCCTTGCGCAACGGAGGGGAGGCTTGCGTACATACCTGCTATTCCGGCTGGGAAAGGTAATTCCGTGCCAAAACCTCAACACAATACATGAACTCGGCAGGCAGCGATGCTTCGAGTTAGGTAATCCCTTTTATTTTCAGGATGCTGCGGACAGCCAGGAACCTGGAAATGAAAAAGGCAACTATTACCGGAAAGAACTTAATACCGGCGAAATGTATTTGGTGTCGCTTGAAGTAACCGAAGGAAAGGATCAATCTTTTTCCTTTAAAGATACAGTGATAAGGAAAATCAGATAACAATGTTTTCAGCGAAGTTACAGCAACGCAGCGGTCAATGCTCCCGCCGCCGCATACTCCACCAGCGAACTTAGACATTTGCCCAGGGTAAACATGCGGGAAAAATTTACATAAATGGCACTATTGAGTTCGAATGTCAATGAAAAGCACGCCCACAAGAGAACGCCAAATCCCACGCCGTGTATAAGATCCAACGGCACGGCTTTTCCAATCACCAGGAAGAACAGGGTTACGAACAGGAAGGCGAATACAAGGGCAATAACCATACTCGCTGCATAAGACCGGCTACTTTCTTTCCGCCATGTTGAAGGGGTCAGGGCTTGATACTTATGAAATAAATACCCGATAAAGAACCATTGAATAAGCGTAGTGGCGAAGGTTATGGCAATAACCGCCAGCAAAAATTTACCGGTTAGCATCGTTGGAAGTTTTGGAGTTAAATTAATTAGTAAAAGGTACTACTAATTTCAAATTTACTCCGTTTTTAAGCTCTTCACCGGATTGGCCACGGCAGCCCTGATGGTCTGAAAGCTCACGGTCAGCAGGGCAATCAGCAAGGCGATCAGGCCGGCAATAATAAATATCCACAAGGAAATATCGATCCGGTAGGCAAAGCCCTCCAGCCATTTGTGCATAGCCAGCCACGCCAGCGGCGAGGCGATCAGGATCGCCAGCAGCACCAGTTTGATAAAGTCCCGGGACAACATCTTCACAATAGTGGATGTCCCGGCCCCCAGCACCTTCCGGATGCCGATCTCCCTGGTCCGCTGCTCCGCGGCATAAGCCACCAGTCCGAACAGGCCCAGGCAAGCAATAAGGATGGCAAGCGAGCTAAAAGAGATAAATATTTTTCCGATCCGTTGCTCCGCGCGGTAAAGGCCGTCAAAATCCTGCTCCATAAAAGAATAGGCAAACTCCTGGTTCGGCGATAACCCCTTCCATTTATCGCTGATCTGCGCCATCAACGCCGGAATATTGGCGCCCGCATGGATGCGGACACTAAGCGCGCCCCGGTCTTCATCCAGGATGAGGGCCATCGGGGTCACATTTTCCCGGAGGGATCGGAAATTAAAATCTTTTATCACTCCGATGATATGGTAGGTGTTGATCTTCTTCAGGAAATTGTCACCCGGGGCATAAAGCTGCTTGTTTAGAGGATCGGCATAGCTCAACAGCTTTGCGGCCGCCTCGTTGATAATTACCGCACTCGAATCCGTCGGCATCTGCCTCGAGAAATTCCTGCCCGTCTTTAGCTTGATCCCCAGGGTGCCGAGGTAGTCTTCATCCACGCTCCACCGCTGTGAATGCACCGCCCGCTTCTGATCAAGGGCCCGGTCTTCGAAAAGGGCAGTCCAGTTGCCATAATCGGCGGTCGGCAGTGCGCTGGTCAGTGTGGCGTTATCTACGCCGGACAGCTGCTTGATCTCCTGTTTGAAGGAGGAAGCCTTACTGCCCAGGGTCTCCGTATTTTGTACGATCAGCACATGATCCCGGTTGTACCCAAGATCCCTGGACTGGATATATTTGATCTGCTGGTAGACCACCAGGGTGCTGGTGATCAGGAACAAGGAGATAGTGAACTGGAATACCACCAGGAAGCTCCTCAGGCGGCCGCCTTTAAAGCCGCTCGCCAACTTTCCTTTCAAAACCTCGATCGGCTGAAAGGCAGAAAGAAAGAGGGCGGGATAAGAGCCGGCAAGACAACCGATAATAACGACAAAGACCAGCAATATCGGCAGCAACTGGCGGAACAGGTGATAATTAACCGTCAGCTCTTTCCCGGAAAGAATATTGAACAGCGGCAGCAGCGCCCAGGCAACGACCACGGCCAGCGCCGCGCCAGCCATCGTAACGATAACGGATTCTGTCAGGAACTGTGCGATCAGGTATTTCCGCGGCGAGCCCAGCACTTTTCTCACGCCGACCTCTCGGGCACGGTTAGCTGATCTGGCCGTAGACAGGTTCATAAAGTTGATACACGCGATCAGCAGGATGAATAAGGCAATAGCCGAGAAAATATAGATATACTCTATATTTCCGTTCGGGGCCAGATCGTCCACGGAATTGGACTGAAGATGGATCCTTGTCAACGGAAAGAGGCTGAACCGGTAATAGTTTCCGCTCTGCTCGAAGGCATCAAAGGTTATGTGCAGGACATCCAGAACCTGCGGACCCATATACTTACGGATGAACCCGGAGAATTTTGCTTCCAGCCGGGTAGGATCAGCGCCCGGCTTCAGCAGGATATAGGTATTGAAATTATTGGTCAGCCATGCCTGTTCCCGGCTGTATGGCAGGGTGGACAGCGAGAGAAAGAAATCGAATTGGAAATGGGATTGAGTGGGCAGATCCCTGATCACGCCGGTGATCTTATAGGGATCACCCTCATCTATCAATAGCATCTGTCCAACCACGTTGGTCCGGTTAAAGTATTTTTTGGCCGTCCGTTCCGTGATCACCACCGAATGCGGATCCCTTAATGCATTGGCCGCATCGCCGTCTATCATAGGCAGCGTAAACACGGCGAAAAGACTGGAGTCAGCATAGACCGCATGATCTTCCTGGATATACTGGCTTCCCTTTTTCACCCGGATCCTCCCCGCATTCTGTAACCGAACCACCTGCTCGATCTCCGGAAAATCGTTTTTCATAGCCAGGGCAGTAGGTGCAGGCGAAGCAGCATAGACCTTCTCGTTGCCCCCAAACTTGATCTCATTGTTGATCCTGTAGATGCGATCCGCTTTTTCATTGTACCGGTCATAGCTCAGTTCGTCCAGCACATAAAAGACGATCAGCAGACAGGTTGCGATGCCCAGGGTGAGGCCCAATACATTTAGGGTGGTGAAGCCTTTATTTTTAAGGAGGTTGCGGAAGGCGGTTTTGAGATAGTTTATAAACATAGCCGGGAGATTTTGTTCTGGTGATCGGCAAAAGCCAGTTACCCCCTCATCCCGGCCAAGATAATGCCATTCTCCTTCCCAATTAACTATCAATCAATTATGTAAATTACAATCCCAGCAACGTTCGGTTTCATTACACTTAAGTGTTCGGTTTCTTGCCGTCGCCGCCCGCTAACCTCTTCAAATGATCCGACAGCCGGAGGCTCAGCGCCACGATCGTCAGTGTGGGGTTGGGCGCCGCAGCAGTGACAAAACAGCTGCCGCCGGCCACGAACAAATTAGCGATCCCATGCACTTTGCCATTGCCGTCCACCACCCCGGTGCGCGGGTCATCGCTCATCCGTGTCGTACCCATATGATGCCACCCCCCGCTGGTGAATTCAGGCCAGGAATCATCGCCGGGATCCTGCAGATACTCCATGAGCTGTACCCGCCCTACTCCTGCCAGCCCTGCCTGTTGACCGATCAATTCATATAGCTTGCGGATGCTTCGCTTTTCGAGCGGTGTCAATACCCAGTGAAGGATGGCCCGCGGCATCCCGAGCGCATCCTTTTCCGTGTCCAGCGTGACCCGGGAATCGGGATTGGGCGCTTGCTCGATGCGGGTCTTAAACATAAAGAGGGTGTCGCCGGCTCCCGGATGCGCCACGTTGCCCTGATGGGTAGCCGCCAGGTTCTTTTTCATGATCTCTTCATTTTTCCGCGGGTCTGCATCGTTCCAGGTATCGATGGAGGGTTTGAAATTCTTCGCCTGCGCGGAAGGGAAAAAGGAGGCAGTGCCGCTGAGCGTGCGATACTTCTCCTGCATCTCCCGGCTGATGGCCAGTTCACATCTCATTTTGGTGATCCCGAAGTCCAATAGGTATAATTTGAGCGGATCAGGAGTGAGAAGATGCAACCACGCGGATTTGATCTCCACATGTTCCATAAAGTAGCGTCCCACCAGGTCATTGTCGTTGCCCAAACCACGGGGAGCCTGCTTGTTGGCAGCAAGCAGTATCCTGGCATTCTGAATGGTATTGCAGGCGAGGATAAAGCGTTTGGCTTTTACGGTATGTTGCCGGCCGGCCAGGTTTCTGACCGTTATCTTCTCAATTTCCGTCACCTGTTCATTGGCCGTTATGTCCACCAGGTGACTATAGGTGTATAAATGGATATTTTTTGATTGCCGGACATCCGAGCCATATTTCTGACCCAACCTCGTAGGCGGGCTGAATTGCCATACCTTGTTCCATATAGCCGGATTGTCCGGCAGCAGCGATCGCAACGCGGGATCCCGCTTTTGCCAGTAAGCGACATCGTATTCATAGGGCCCAAGGTCCAGGATCTTTTGAGCCCTGGCGTAAAAGGGGTCCAGGTCTGCCTTTCGGATCGGCCAGCCGCTGTGCGGCACCCAATCCCTCTTTTCAAAATCGAGCGGATCGAAGGGAGAGCAGAAGCCTGCCCAATGATTGCTGGTCCCCCCGAAATATTGCAGCCGCGTGGATTTTAGCGGGAAATACCTTTGCCCCGTGGTCTTTCCGGCATACGAGTCCTGTACCTGGTCGTCATAGTCGAAGCCTCCTCCTTCCAGCAGTATGACCTTATACGGGGTATGGTTCCATTCCATGGCAATGCTTAAGCCGGCGGGACCGGTTCCGACAATACAGATATCTCCTTCGATCAACGTATCGCCGGGCAACAGTCGGGCATCTATGTGCATATGATAAAATTATTGCAACCCCAATGAGTAAAGCGCACACTGGCGGGCTTCCGTTATGGAAAGCACCCACCCCTTGATGATAACGATCTTACCGCCCGCATAGTCGTCCCGGATCTTCTCTTCCAGCAGCTTCGGCAGCCGGGTCTCGTCTATCCCGGTAGTTTGTTTTTTCCCGCCGTCTGCCATCGGAAGTCCAGGGTTGGGCAACAGCAATTCGGTCAATCGATCTTGCCGCGCCTCGGAAGGCGTCTGCGCCCGATAGGCCGCCCCGATTTGACCGATAGCCGCGACATCACAGATATGCGACAAAACATCCGGCCGCGCCAAAGCGGCGGTCAGCGCTTTATTCCCGCGACCGCACCCCGCAAAAGGGACAGTCATGGACACCGCGCCCGCGACCGTCAACAAAACAAATGTTCGTCTTTTCATATATAGAAATGCGACAAAAAATCATCGGGTTGCCACCAACTGGCTAATAGCTGACATCCACCCCAAACCTCGCATCCCCTTCCCCCAACTCAGCCGCCGCTGCATTGCTCACCCTTATCGTCAATCCCGCACTTTCCTTCATCTCCGGCAGCTGGCCCAAAACCTTCGCATAAATACTTTTTCCGGTAGCCGGATCCGATACCTTCACAATGGTGCCGACAGGTACGGTATTGATCAACGCATAATATTTTCCATCCTGCCAGCCGCTGGTGCTTTTGAAAATGCCAGCCTGACCGGAAACCGATTTTCCGCCATCGCTAAACTCCCCCTTGAACTTCCCGCCATTGAATTGCGGAGCAGACACGACCGAAGGTTGCGTGACCACGGCCGGTTTTTGCGCGACCGTGACGACTGGTTTTGGCGTGACCGTGACGACTGGTTTTTGCGCGACCGTCACCACCGGTTTTTTCGTAACCGCCGCCACCGGCTTTGCGGCGCCAGAGTCATTACCGGACGATACCGTAGAAGATGAATCGGCCTGAGCCGATACCCTCGCACCCACCTGGGCAGGCGTCCCGGCCGCCGCCAGCGCGGAAAGCGCTGTCTTCACCTTCAGATAACCCACGATCAGGTGCAATCCCGGATGCACCTGGTCCCCGGTGACATGATTCCATTTCTCCAGCGCAGGTATCGGCACCTTATTGTAGTTTACACTTATCCGGTACAGCCATTCTTTCTCCTGCACGACATGAATAACGGGAACCAGCGTCTCCGCAGCCAGTTTCTTTCCATCCTGCGAAAAATTCACCGTCGTCAACGGAACCTGCAGCACCTGCCCGATGTCAAGAGGCTGCGCAAACGTGAGATGATTATAGGTTGCTAATTCCTTGGGATTGATATTGTAAAGCCGGCCGACACTGTACCAGTTCTCTTTTGCTACCACCGTATGTTCAAGATACAATTTCCCGGTCTGACCCTGAACGGTCAATTCATCGGATTGAGACCAACCAAGCTTTACAATAAGACAGCTCATCAGCAGAAGTACGGGCGCCTGTAATCGCATAGCATTATTTTTATTCAAGCTCAGACAAAGATAAGGTCTTCTTCACGGTTCCCGCCGGAGGATCCGCCATTCTTTAGGGTAATAATTGTTGATCCGCCCCGGCAAAACCTTTATCCAACCCAGGTTCAACCCGCCATATTGCACCAGCGTCCATCCCCGGTTAGCATAATCCGACCCCATCTCGTCTTTCCTGAGATATTGCAATGCCTGTTCCCGGGACAGCGACAGCGCCGGCAGTTTCGGACTGATCAGCGTGCTGAGGGCCAGATCATGCTCGGGAATCAACTCCTTCACCGATAGCTGCCCGAGCGGCACCCCCGCCCTTTTCAGATAACAGCAGGATTGCACAACAGGCAGCTCTGCAGCCAGTCCGGCAGGCAAGCCATAGATCAGGTCCTGGTGGTGAAAATACGCCATTGGCATCTCCGGCCGAACCCAGGAGCTGATCCTTTCTTCATCTTTTTTTGACGGTCTATCCAGCATCCCCTTCTTACGGGAAGCAACATACGCCCCGCCCCCCTTCTTCCGCAGCGCCGCGATAAAGAGCCCTTCCCCATCCAGTTTGTCCGGATAAAACCGGTAACCATAGGCGCCCGAACGGCCCGCGGTCTCCGCCATCCCCCAATCCGGCGACACTTCCAACCGGCAGCTCTCCGCTGCCAGATCTTCCACGATCCAGTCCAGGATATCTTCATTTTCCGCCCGGGAATACGAGCAGGTAGAATAGATGACAACCCCATCGTTACGAAGCGACGGCCAGCAATCCGCCAGGATCCGCTGCTGCCGCTGGTGGCAAAGCCGCACATTATCCGGGCTCCATTCTTTCACGGCTTCCGGCTCCCGGCGGAATAAACCGCTGCCGCTGCAGGGCGCATCCACCACGATCACATCGAAATAATTTTCCAGCCGACCGAAATCCTTCGGATCGTTGCTCGTGATAAAACTGTTGGCGCCGCCCCATTTCGTCATATTCTCTTCCAATATATGCACCCGGTTACGGATCACTTCATTGCTGACCAGCAGACTATCCGAAGACAACAGGGATTGCAGCAGCGTGGATTTTCCACCCGGCGCCGCACAAAGGTCCAACACCCGCAAAGGCCGCGACAGATCCGTGGTCTGCCGCAGCGCCTGCTCCAGGAACATGCTGGATGCCTCCTGCACATAATAAGCGCCGGCATGGAACAACGGATCAAAAGTAAAGGAAGGCCGCTTTGGAAGATAATACCCAAACGAAGACCAAGGCACCCGCCTGAGGCCCTCGGCAACCACCCCCAACCCCGCTCCGGGAACCCTTTTCGCCGAATTGACCCGGATCGAAGTCACCTGCGCCCCCCCGGCATGCACCTTTTCAAAAGCCGCCCGGTCAAAGCCGGGGAGCCCCTCAAGGGAAGTCAACAATTCGCTGGGTAAAATAGAAGACAAAATCCGGTTCAGTTATTCGATAAACGGACAAAAATAGCGTAAATCCACAGATCCTGCAAAACCTACTTCGCATCCCCGGAAATCAGATTAATGTTGTATGGTGTCCGGTTCGAAAGTAAGAGAAATGGAGTTCATGCAATATCGCTTACCGGTCGGAGGAGGGCCGTCATCGAAGATATGTCCCAGGTGTGACCCGCAGCGTCCGCAGCGTACCTCTGTGCGTTGCATGCCATAGGAATTATCATCCTTATATACCGTGCTGTTCTTCCGGACCGGTTCGAAAAAACTGGGCCATCCACAGGTACTTGAAAATTTAGCGTCCGATCTGAAGAGCAGGTTGCCACAGACGGCACAATAGTAGGTGCCTTTCGGATTGCCAGACCAATACTTGCCGGTGAAGGCCCGTTCTGTCGCCCCTTCTCTGGCCACTGCATAGAGATCGGCAGGCAATATTTTCTTCCAGGTTGTATTACTGACGTCGAGTTTTTCGGTCGCCGTCCTTGAATAGTAAGGATTTTTATCGCCGTTTCCTGCCGCTGGCATCTGACAGTACGCGTTAACAAACAGAAACGACAGGAATGTAAAAGTGAAGATTATTTTCATGGTTATAAATTTATAAATCAGGCATATTGCGCCCGTAAATCGTGTTCCTGACCACAACGACCTCCGTTTTTTTAAAGAAGGTTTTGTATAGTTGCGCCAGAGCGGTGATCAGCAACGCGATACCGACGAACCAGTTCAGCAATACCTCGCGGCTACCCAAAAGATGTATCAGGAACCCGCCAATCGTTCCGTAAATACAAAAGGTAAGGGAAGTACCCGTACCTATCGCTAAAATAAATGTGCGATAAGATCGTCGCCTGTCGTCCAATATCTTTTTTGATTTTAGTACAGCGGTCCATCCCATCCAGAATGGCAAGTGCAGCGGGTTGATCAGGCTTAACAGCAAGCCGGACAGTACGGGATTTAAAGTCGAAAAGGGAAGGCTTGCCCGGAACATCTGCATCTGGAAGGCAGCAAGGAGGCTGCTAAAGGCAAGCGTCAGCAATATCAAGGACGTGAGAATGCTGAATACCTTAAACATACGTTTCAATGCTTCCAGTCGTTTTACTGCCCCTAATGCTACCCGCACCAGGATCATTTCCACGGAAATGGCTCCTATGGAAAATCCGACTGCTCCTATCAGGTCGTGCCCGAAGGCGAAATTAGCCACACTAAGATTAAGGGTTCCGAGTGGCAAAGTACCCAGAAAACTAATGGATATCGCATAGAAAAATAGTTTTGTTTGCCTTTTCATATTTGTTGCATGCGTTTTAAATACCGGGCATGGTCTTTCAGCCAGAATACTGTCTTCCAGAAACTCTTTTTTTGGGGAGTGCCGGTCTTCCCACCGAAATTAAACCCGGTAATATGCCGGATGTGTTCCCCGATGTAAGCATTCAACAGCACCCTTACGGCGTCGGCTAACGGCGCATCATAAATCCGATTTTTTTTCCTTTTTGAACAAACCAAGTATTTGTCCCCTGCAGGCATATGCCAGAACAAGGCAACTGATAAATACAAGCAACGCATATATGAACAGCTGCCCGGAGTCGTTTTCGACAACAATCCCTAATTTGGTGAGGTGAAAAAAGATAGCTCCGCTCATCAATCCCAGCCCCAACATGGCGCCGAAGGCCGTGGTGGCGGGAATGAGTATCAATATCGATGCGATGAGCTCTCCTATCCCGGTACCGATACGGCCCCAGGGTTCAATCCCCAGTCTGGAAAATATATATACGGATTCTTCGGCAGCCGTAAACTTAAAAAACAGAGTCTGGAGCATAATGACAGCGGCAAGCAACCGAAATGCCCAGAGAACGATATTTTTCTTGGTAATAGTCATACGAAAGGAGAGGTTTGTTTATTGTATCAATTTAGCCCAGCTTTTATCGGCATTGGCTTTCAGATGAGCTTCATCTTTGTTCCAGGATTTGAGCGTATTATTGAAGAATCTATTATAGAAAAGGTAAAGCTTGCCATCCACTATTTTAAAAGTGCCGGGGTCAACTTCTACCTTCTCTCCTTTGTCGCCCATCGCATAGGCACACCAGCCTCCGTATTGAGGCTCATATTTTGCAGGGTTGGCCTTGAAAGCGTCTCTGTCCCCGGTGGTAGCGAAACGGTACGTAATGCCATTGTACAACAGCGAAAGGTCTTTTTTCCCTTCGACGGCCTTGTTGCTGGTAAAGTAGGCCACGGGGTCATATCCTTCGATTGCCAACCCTGACTTGCCGACGTTAAATTGTTTTGTTCGTACTTCTGCGGACTGGGCGGAAACACCAGCCATAAAAACTGTTGATAACAATAAAAGACCGACTGTTTTTTTCATAAATCACTAATTAATTATTGTTATTTGGGGCTGCAATCGACTTTAACGCTGACAGTCAGCTCCTTGGCAATTTTGTCCCTTACTAGCGATGGAATGTCGATATGATAGTCTTCCGGCTTTATGTTGAATTGAGACTGCCCCAGGATACGTCCCGCCTTCACTTCAAGGGTAGCAGGTATTGCCACATCCTGCGTCGCGTTGTGGAGGGAGAGCCGGCCTTTTACCATCACGGGGTATACTCCGTCCTTTTTCAGGTCAATATCCCCGGTAAAGGTGCCGGAGAAGCTTGCCTTCGGATATTTATCGCTTTCCATATAGTTCTCGTTAAAATGCTCCTGCATCAATTCTTTGGGGAATATGAAGCCTTTCACAAGTGTAGTAAAGGCGAGATTCTTTGCTCCAATGTCGACAACGGCATAAACCTGGTTGTTCTCCGCTTTAATATCTTCCACGGATGTTTTGGAATAAAAGCCGATAAATCCGCTCCTGGTAAGATAAAGCTGCCCGTAGGAAATCATGCCCGATAGGGCGAAAACTAATGTTATAATACTCTTTTTCATGAAAGAAATTTTTAAATATTAAACGAGCCGTGGTTCACCCACGCCGCTCTCACCGTTATTCTACCACACAATCCACCAGGTTTACATCTTCCAGAAAACCGGTACATTTTCCCTTGATCTTTACCAATCCGCCTTTTAGGGGTAAGCTGATTTTTTTTTGCCCGGCTAACAGAAAACTGCAACTGATGGTTGCCTGCGGGTCTCCGGTGTTCAATTGGATATCCGCTGTGCTGTCATTTTGCCGCATGTCGGAGACCGTTCCCCTCACTTCTATTACCTTATCCACCAGTTTTTTGTCAGCCGCTGTCTCATTTCTTCGGTATTCCGTGTATAAATCCCGGGCATCGAAGCTGAATTCAGCCTTTATGGCCGAGGTATCACGGTGAGGTTTGTTGTACAGGTAGAAAGCGAATCCAAAGCCAACCGACAACATCATGCATATCCCTGCCGCTATATAATATTTTTTCACGGGTATCTTATTGTTGAATATTTACAACAGGACAATTCACGGTTCCGGCATTGGGAACGAGTACGGGCGCCATCATCGCCGTATTCAGGTCTTTTACGGAATTGAAGCTGGCATTATCATACGCGACAACCGCCCAGAGAGGAGTATATCCGGCGTCGGATGGTATGACGCTGATCACGTTATGTGTTTGAGTAGATCCAGGTTCCATCTCAAAACCAGAGCCAGGTCCCCCATTAGGTTGCCCGGGATTTATATTAAACGTGACATAGATGGGAGCAACCGGGACCTGACCGCTGGAGGTGACAGCCAGTGCCGCTTCGGCGAAATTAAAATAGTATACCACACTATCCTTATACCATCCCTGCGTCAACCCCGGGTTTCCGGAAGAATATCGCTTGGCAGCCGTAGAGCCTTTGGGTACGACAGGACAGTTGACCAGGCCGGATGTCTTTGAAATGGCATAGCCTTTGGCCACGATTTCCTGATAACTCGTAATGGTGTTTGCGACATAATCAGCCGGTACAGTGACCGTATTAATCTGCCAGAAATCATTGTAGCCGGCATCGCCCGGGAGAACATCTATAATATTTGCTTGTCCTGCCACCGGGCTCGTTTGCCCTTGCTGCATCAAGACATAGATCGGAGCCGGTGTAACAGGCTGTATATCAAAATTATAATAATCGACCACCTGGCCGTTTGGCGTAAAGCCCACGGTAATAAAGGGTGCCTGGTCGAAATTGACCGGCGCGTTGGCGGCGGGAAGTCCGTTGGAGGCAGTCCTGACTTGCAGGTGGCCGGCTGCGGAACTGAACCGGTCTATGAACGCAACTGGTGCTGTAGCCGGATCTTTTGGTGCAGGAGTAACAGTAGATGTACTGGTTTTTTTACAGGAAGTGTACAATAAGAAGGACCCGAAAAAAAAGGGCATCATTCCGGAAACGATTCTTTTCATAATCATAATTTTTTTATGCTGCAAAACTATAATCTCCATATCCCCATATCATCCCCGAATGTTAACAAAAGTATCACAGCCGTGCAGAAACCGAATATTTTAACCAATTTTGGGCCTGGAAACATAGCGCTATGAACAAAGTATTAATTATCGAAGACGACATCCACATCGTCGAATTATTGAAAATCCACCTTGCAGATCTATCCTGTGAGATAACAAGCGCCCAGGATGGAAAAGAAGCCCTGGAACTGGCTTCTAAAAACCCTTTCGACCTGCTGATACTGGATTTGATGCTACCGGGTATAAATGGAATGGAAATATGCCGCCGCGTCCGTATGTCTGGAAATACCACTCCGATCATCATACTTTCGGCAAAATCCGAAGAGATCGATAAAATCCTGGGTCTCGAAACCGGAGCGGACGACTACCTGACAAAGCCTTTTAGTATAAGGGAGTTTGTGGCGAGGGTTAAAGTGATATTCAGGCGAAAGGAAGAGGCAAAGGAAGAAGTGAACAGATTAAATAAGGCGCAGACGAAATTTGGGGACCTGGAGATCGATATGGACAAACGGAAGGTCACATTGAACAATTCCCGGGTCGAATTGTCCCCAAAAGAATTCGAGTTACTGATCCTGTTGGCTTCCAATCCGGGTAAGAGTTACAGCAGGAAACGGCTGCTCAACCTGGTATGGGGATATGATTTTGACGGGTATGAGCATACCGTGAACTCCCATATCAATCGTCTCCGGGGGAAAATCGAAACGAGCATTTCCAATCCGAAATACATATTGACAACCTGGGGTGTTGGATACCGGTTCAACGAAGAGCTATAAAAAATAATTATGTCATTAAATTCACTCAAGAGTAACCTTCTATTTTGGAAAATCACGGGCATCTTTACACTGCTATTGGCTGTACTGGGAATTACCTATATTTTAATAGCCTCCTGGGTATCAAAAAAGACCTTTTACGAGATTAACCAACAGTTATACGGGAACATTGCTTTACATCTTGCGAATTCCGCACACCCCTTAAAAGATAGCAAGCCCGATACACTTGTCACGCATGACATTATTCATTCGATCATGGTCATAAACCCGAGCGTCGAAGTATATCTGCTGAACCCGGAAGGAAAGATCATCGACTTTATCGTACCTGATAAATCTGTAAAAAAGCGAGAGGTGGATATAGGCGCAGTTCGCAAATACATCAGCGATGGCGGCAAAAAATTTGTCGTGGGCGATAACCCGAAATATCCGGAGCGAAAAAGTATATTCTCTGCTGCCCCTATATACGAACAGCATCACCTGACAGGGTATGTTTATGCCATACTGGCAAGTGAAAAACAGGACGAAGTGGTGACAGCTCTGAATAAACAATTTTTTAATAGCCTGGAGACGGATATATTTTTTGCTACGCTTTTAGTTGCTTTCGTCGTTGGTATCATCACCTTTTTTTTGATAACCGACAGTATTTGTAAAATTTCGTTCATTGTGAATCGATTCAAAGAGGGGGACTACAGCGCGAGGATTGAAGGCCATCTAAAGGGGAATCTGGGAGTTTTGACAACTACCTTTAATGAAATGGCCGATACTATTGTTCATAATATGGATAAAATAAAGTCCATGGACAAGTTGAGACAAGAGTTGATCGCCAATGTTTCGCATGATCTCAGGAGCCCCCTGGCCATTATGCAGGGGTACATCGAAACGCTGGCCATTAAAGGGAACAGCATTCCGGAAAATGAAAGGGCCAGGTATTTATCCATCATTCTGGACAGCTCAAAAAAGCTATCTCATCTGGTGGGGCAGCTGTTCGAATATTCCAAACTGGAAGCCAATCAGGTTGAACCCCACAAAGAACAATTCCCTATAAGCGAGCTGGTATCCGATATACTGATGAAATACGAGTTATTGGCCAAAGATAAAAAGATCGAACTAAGGATGGAGTCACCGGAGATTCTGCCTGCCGTATTTGCCGATATTGCATTGGTTGAAAGGGTTATTCAGAATTTGCTGGACAATTCTTTGAAATTTACGCCGGAGAATGGCAGGATAACGATTACGCTACAGGAAAAAATGACGGGTATAGAAATCCGGGTATCTGACACCGGACCTGGGATTTCGCTCAAAGACCAGCCCTATATTTTTGAGCGATATAAGCAATTGCCTGGTAAGGAGGTAGCCGATTACGAGGGGATGGGATTAGGGCTGGCTATCGTAAAGAAAATAATGGATCTCCACCACGCGGCGATAAATATCAAAAGCGCGCCAGGAAGGGGGACGGCATTTTGGTTCCAACTACCTACATTGTCTTAATCGCCGGAAGTCTGCCGTCATTAGGGAAGTCTGGACATGGATTCGGGAATA
>Ga0207033_1074_pt1 | contig 21622 bp, 22 predicted proteins | sample Alteio_BWMinCont_35_FD_153262 | JGI IMG/M metagenome (GOLD analysis project Ga0207033, IMG submission 153262) | Enriched cells from forest soil in Barre Woods Harvard Forest LTER site, Petersham, Massachusetts, United States -... | ecosystem: Environmental > Terrestrial > Soil > Temperate forest >... | reverse complement strand
CTGGTTTGATCGTTGATAAATATGCCGGTCACCTGGCGGTACAGGTACTAACTTCGGGAATTGAAAAAGTGCTTCCGGTTATTATTGATGAATTGAACCGTTTGTTAAAACCAGAAAGTATTTTTGATAAAAGCGATGCCTCATCAAGGAACCATGAGGGATTGGAAACCCAAAATATTGTATTAGCCGGTAACCATCCACCCGAAAGGGTCGAAGTCAGGGAAAATGGCATTATTTACAACATCAATATCGCCGAAGGGCAAAAATCAGGCTTTTATTGCGATCAGCGGGATAACAGGAAGATAGTAGCATCATACGCCAAAGGCAAAAAAGTATTGGATTGTTTTTCCTATACCGGCGGGTTTACCTTAAATAGTTTACAAAACGGCGCCGCATCGGTTACCGCGGTGGATAGTTCGGTACCGGCTATTGAAACCTTAAAAGAAAACATCCTCCTCAATAAATTTGATCCTTCAAAAGTGATTTCAATCCCCTCGGATGTTAATAAACAGCTTAGAAAATTCAGAGACGAGGGGGAGTTTTTCGATATTGTTGTCCTCGATCCTCCGAAATATGCGCCATCGCGCTCGGCGCTTGATAAAGCCTCGCGTGCGTATAAAGATTTAAACCGGCTTGGCATGCTATTGCTTAATAAAGGGGGCTTACTGGCAACCTTTTCTTGTTCGGGTGCAATGGACATGGAAACCTTTAAACAGGTAATTGCCTGGGCTGCGTTGGATGCCGGTAAACAGGTGCAGTTTATCCATCAATTTTGTCAGCCGGAAGACCACCCAATAAGGGCTTCGTTTCCGGAAGGAGAATATTTGAAGGGGTTGCTTTGCAGGGTGTTTTAAGGAGAGGTGAAAGCTGAAAGGTAAAAGGTAGGAGCTTCGAAGATTTAAAATAAAAAAACAAGCTCTGTCCAATTTTAAATAGTTCAAACGTCATCGGCCAATAAACTATTAAACATTAAAAAGATGAATGAATTTGTAATGCTTTTCAGAAACGCGCCAACAGGCGATGCCAGGCCATCGCCGGAGGTAATGCAGGAGTTCGCAAAAAAGTGGGACACCTGGCTTGCCGGGATATCCGGGCAAGGAAAATTTATTGGTGGGAGCAGGCTAAGCTTCGAGGGCAGGATTTTAAAACCGGGCAATATAATCACCGATGGCCCTTATGCCGAGGTTAAGGAAATATTGGGGGGCTTAATCAGTGTAAAAGCTGAATCGCTTGATGAGGCTTTCGAAATGGCTTATGGCTGCCCGATCCTTTTATTGGGAGGGTATGTTGAAGTAAGGCCGGTTATGAGCAGTAATAATTAAATTTTAAATAAAAACGGGCCTGGATGTCCAATTTTAAAAGGACAGATCGTCGTTGGGGTATAAACAATTAAATTTAAGAAAATGAAAGAATTTATTTTGCTTTTTAGGAACGCGCCGTCAGACGGCCCCCAGCTTACACCGGAACAATTGAAGGACATCTCCAAGCCGTGGCAGGATTGGATCGGCAGTATTGCCGCACAAAACAAGCTGGGCAATATAGGCGCCCGCTTAGGCTTTGAAGGCGCCACAGTTAAGGCAGATGATGTGGTGACCGACGGCCCTTATGCAGAAATTAAGGAGATACTGCTTGGTTATATCGTTGTTAAAACCGATACCCTCGAAGAAGCCATTGAACTATCCAAAGGCTGCCCGGCGCTTGGCATGGGCGGTAATGTTGAGGTAAGGAGCATTGTACAGATGAACTCCTGAGTACAGTCTTGAGTCTTAAGTCTCAAGCCGAAAGTCTAAGAAAGAAACAAACAATAATGCCGACTTTTGACTTAAGGCTTAAGACTCAAGACTTTCTAACACCATGCAAACAGGCCAAGAACTCATCCCCCATTTATTCAGGACAGAATATAGTAAAATAACAACTGTACTGGCTAAGCTGTTTGGCTTTGAGCATATTGAAATTGCTGAAGACATAGCCAGCGACACTTTTTTATTGGCTGCCGAAACCTGGGGCATGAAGGGTTTGCCGGAAAACCCGGTAGCGTGGCTATACACCGTTGCAAAAAACAGGGCGAAAGATCATTTGAAACATCATAAAATTTTCACCGAAAAAGTTACCGTTGGCTTGCAGCAAACCAATACTGAATTTCATGAATTAGAGATCGATTTGTCTGACAAAAATATAGTCGACAGTCAGTTGCAAATGATGTTTGCCATTTGTCACCCGGTTATTCCACGCGAAGCACAGGTTGGTTTGTCTTTACGCATACTTTGCGGTTTTGGCATTGAAGAAATTGCCGGTGCTTTTTTGAGCAATAAAGAAACCATTAATAAGCGGTTGTTCAGGGCTAAGGAGAAATTAAGAAAGGAGCAGGTTAAAATAGAGTTCCCGGCACAGACAGAGATCAATAAACGCCTTGAAAATGTTTTGACCACACTTTACCTTTTATTTAACGAAGGGTATTACTCCTTATCGCAAAACGCAACGTTAAGAAAAGATCTTTGCCTGGAAGCGATGCGCTTAAATTACCTGCTAATCGAAAACAAAAACACCTGCAAACCGGCAGTATATGCTTTATTATCATTGATGTGTTTTCATGCTTCCCGTTTTGAAGCCCGGCAAAACGTAAACGGCGAAATGATTTTGTACGAGGATCAGGATACCAGTCTCTGGGATAATGAGCTTATAATACAAGGAGAATTTTATTTAAATAAAGCAGCCGAAGGCAACGAAGTATCGAAATACCACCTGGAAGCGGCAATAGCTTACTGGCATACCAAAAAAACTGAAACTGCGGAGAAGTGGGAAAATATTTTGCAATTATATAATAAGCTACTCCAGGTAGAATACTCCCCTATGGCGGCGCTGAACCGCACCTACGCGCTTGCACAGGCAACTGATAAGCCCGCAGCGATAATAGAGGCTGAGAAACTAAAACTAACAACCAATCATTTATACTATTCGTTGCTGGGATATTTGTATACTGATATTGATAATAAAAAAGCTACAGAACACTTAAAAACGGCACTTAAACTGGCAAAATCAAAAACGGATAAGGAGATGATCATGAAAAGTATCCACAAGGTTACGATGCAGACCGTTTAAACTAAAAAGACTTGCGAAGTTTTAAAAACTTCGCAAGTCTCTCCTATCAAAAACATTCGTGAAATTCGTCTTAATTCGCGAAAATTCGTGCCTTACTCGAAATTCACCCCGCCGTAGTCAGCGTTGATTTTTATCTGCGCTTCGCTGCCTTCTTTACCAAAATGGCCTTTATAATTACGAGTTGGGCCTATGTGCTTACTGCCATCCGGTGGGGTTTTACTGGTGACGGTAACTTTATCATCATTATAATTAAAGCCGCCATAGGTGGTCGTAACATCAAAATCGAAATTGTTGTTGCCGGGTATGCCAAGGCCTACGCTTGAATAGGAAGCATTAATATTCAATTTTTTAAATGAATTGGCCATTTCCCCAATTTTAAACCCTCCTACATAAGCCAGGTCAAATTCTGCTGATCCTGTGAGTTTGCCTAATTTAAACGAACCATAGCTGAGATCGGCCTTAATATCCCTGCATTCGTCAACATCTGCGCTGCCATATGAACAATCAAGATGCGCGCCATTAATCGAGCCGCCTTTTAAACTTCCATAGCTTACATCAATCTGGTTTGATGAATTACTTAAATTTTGTGCCGAAACACTGCCATAAGACGAGCTTATTTTTACCCTGCCGCCCAGGTCGGGGAGTTGGATAGCACCGTAGCTTTGTTCAACATCCAGGTCAGTTTTGGCAGGCATATAAACCGTATAATTTATTTCGATCTTGTGATTTTTTTTGCCGCCCCATATTTTCCATGAACCATTGTTACGCTCAATTTCAGTTTTGAATGATACAAGGTCGCCATCTTTACTATCATTTATCTTCACCCCATCCAAAAGCTTTTGCGCTTCTTCGTCATTCTCTGCCGAAGCTTTTATCTGTACATCAACTTTAACCTCATGCCTGTCCCAGGTATTCACTGTAATTTTACCAAACTGGTTATTGAGTTTTATTTTATCATTACCATCAATAGGGTAACTTTTGCTGTACGATTTTAACTTATCTATCATCGATGTGCTTTCATCGCTATTGCCCTGGTACTGATCATAGGTGTTTGCGCCACCGTCTACATCTTTAAGATCAAGATTAATTTTAGGGTCAATGTTAAAATTAAGGTTACTTAAATCCAGGTTGATGTTAGGTTCAATATCAAGATTTAAGTCCTTTGTAATTGCATTAATTTTCGGGGCTATGTCATTAACCTGAACCAAAATATTATTAACTAAATGGTTAATATCCATTTTAAGGTTTATGTTAAGGTTATCCATATTCAATTGGAACCCTTTTTCACCGAAGTCCATTGATTTTTCATGGGATGGGCGCTGAATAGTGGTTGTATCCTGTGCAAAGCCTGTGTTGTTAATGGCTGCAATAGCCATTAAAACAAGCAGGGCTGATTTATATATTTTTGATTTCATTTTTTTGCTCTTTTTTCATTTTGTTAAATTGTTCAACCACGTTCAATTGCTGATTAAGCACCTCGGTTTGTATCTGCAAGTTCCGGATCATTGCATGTAAAACACGTTCCTGGTTAGGGCTGGTAGCCAGGTCATCATTTAGTTTTTTATAAGTCGAATCCATTTTAGCTATTTCCGAGCTAAATTCTTTATACAATTGCGGGTCTGATTTTGCAATCGATTTTAATTCGGTACGTTTTGTTTCTATCAGTGAAGTATATTGAATTTGCTGCTGTGCGTAAACAGGATTAATGGCAGCAAGGTCAATAGTTTCCTTTTTTTCCTTTTTTAAATAAAAAGCGAAACCTATTCCCATCACTACGATCACGCTTGCCGCCACCCGTAGCACAAAGCCAAGCGAAAATGTTTTTGATCCGCGCTTTTTTAATTCAGTTTCCTGCGCCGGTAAATGTTTCTCAATCCTTGTCCATAGATCTGCTGATGGTTCCAGGTCGTCAAATTCTTCCCTGTTCATCTTAATGAAATCTTCTAATCGCTTGCTCATGATGGTATCCCTTTTTTATTTAAAATCTCAATCAGTTTTCTTTTTGCCCTCAAAAACTGTGTTCTTGAGGTGTTTTCCGAAATATTTAATATCTGTCCTATTTCCTCGTGATCATAGCCTTCCAGCAGGTAAAGCGATATCACTAACCTGTAGCCCTCGGGCAATTCTTTTATAGCATCTTTAACCAATGCAGCTTTATATTGCACTTCCTCGTCATCTTCAGCACCCTCGTCGGCAATGTTTTCTAATGCGTCACCTTCAAGCTCAATTATCTCCAGTTTGCGTTTACGCAGCAGGTTAATTGAACGGTTAACCACAATTTGTTTAAGCCACAATCCGAATGTAGTATCCTGCCTGAACTCCTTCACTTTGCCGAAAGCATCCAGAAAAGCTTCCTGCAATACATCTTCAGCTTCGGCAATATTTCCCACTATCCTAAAGGCAACGTTAAGCATCGCTTTTGAATATAACTTATACAACTCATAACAGGCTTTTTTACTGCCCTTTTTGCACTCAACCACCAGGCTATAGTGCTTGTCAACATATACTGCTTCCAAATTTTGATCAGCTTGCATGTAATATGACGCAAAGATTTTCACAACGTTGCATGAAGGTAAGGAATTTCGGATTTCGATAGCTATCGGGACGGATGTTCGAATTCGGATTTATTTAAATGCGGATCCCGATAGCTATCGGGACGGAATTTGGATTGCGGAATGATTTTGGATTTATTTGAATGCGGAAATAAGCCCTATATTTTTACAATCCCCAAACAGCCGGTTGTTATAAAATAAACTTCAAAACGCTTATCTTTGGGCGAGGTAAAAATTGGATAAAGTTAAAATTCTTGCAACCTATCTTCCGCCTGATGCTGCCCCGCTCATCGGCCGTTGGATTGACTACTTTAAATGTGAATTTAAAATTTCACGCAACCGCAACAGTAAATTTGGTGATTACAGGCCGCCGCACTCCGGTAAAGGGCACCGGATCTCCGTAAACTACGACCTTAATCCCTACGCTTTCCTGGTAACCGCCGTACATGAATTTGCGCACCTGCATACCTGGAACGAGCATAAGCACAAGGCCAAACCACATGGCGCCGAATGGAAAAATAATTTTAAAAAAATGATGCAGCCATTTTTCGAGAAGGATGTTTTCCCGCCCGATGTTAAACATGCTATTGTCAGTTACCTTAACAACCCGGCGGCATCAAGCTGTTCAGATCTGACCTTATACCGGTCGCTGCGAAAATATGATGCGCCAAAAGAATCAGTACATACGGTTGAAAAGCTACCCGCAAAAGCGCTGTTTAAACTCAAAGATGGCAGGGTTTTCCGCAAAGAAGAAAAACTGCGCAAACGTTATAAGTGTATCGAAGTAAGCTCCAGGCGTGTCTATCTGTTTAGCCCGGTTGCTGAAGTTGAGATAATGGAAGATCATCAATAAACTTAAAAGGGTTTATACAATGACAAAAAATTCGGTAATAATAGTTAAAACAATAAGTTTCGTACACGCAACCCTCAAAGATGCCGAAGGCGGGCATGATTGGTGGCATATTCACAGGGTATGGAATAATGCAAAGCTGATTGCGAAGACTGAAAACGCCAGCACATTGGTTGTTGAGCTTGCCGCCTTGCTGCATGATATTGCAGACAGTAAATTCCATGAAGGCGATGAGGAAACAGGGCCGGATATTGCAGGTAAATTTTTACGGAGCATTAATACCGATGAAGAAATTATTGAACATGTGCAGCAAATTATCAGGCATATATCATTCAAATCGGGGTTTGATAAGCCTGGTTTTCATTCCATTGAGCTTGATATTGTGCAGGATGCCGACCGCCTTGATGCCATAGGGGCTATCGGGATTGCACGTGCGTTTAATTATGGCGGCTTTAAAGGCAGGGAAATTTATAATCCCGAAATAAAACCAAACTTAAACATGACCAAAGAGGAATATAAAAACTCAACGGCACCTACCATCAATCACTTTTACGAAAAACTACTGCTGCTTAAAGATAAAATGAATACTACCACAGGAAAAAAACTGGCCGAACAACGGCATGATTTTATGGTAAGCTATTTAAAGCAGTTTTATTCGGAATGTTAACCTCAATACGTTAGTAGAGAGAACCTTCTGCTTTATTAAAATACCGCCCTATTCTGTAAATGGTTGTAGATAAAAATCATCTGCCAGATTCAGTTTAAAAATAAATTTAGACAAGTCTAAAATATTTATTAGGTTTGCTTAAATTTATATCTGAGACCATTTAGTTTATATCAGATAAAATTGGCCTTTACAACTTTTCGGGAAATTTTATCATGAAAAAAACGCTACTCTTCCTTATATTTTTATTTAATGTAATAAAAACCGTTGTTGCCCAGGATACGATTAAACAGTGGAACATTCACATTCAGAACACGGATATTGTTCAGGGGGATGCCGGATTTCCAGCCAGCTATTCCGGCCCGAATAGCCTGAACAGTCATGGCGAGGTTCAGGAGACGGCAACGCTTGACTTTTTCGCAGGCGTCCGGCTGTGGCGCGGGGCCGAGGTGCATGTGGACTTTTTGACGTGGCAGGGTTACGGGTTGAGCCAGACCTTTGGCATCGAAGCATTTCCAAACGGCGATGCCTACAAAGCGGGTACAAGGCTTCCGGATTTTACGTTTGCGCGTTTGTTTATTCGACAAACCTTTGGCTTGGGAGGCGAACAGGAGGACGTGCCTGACGACCAACTGACACTTGCAGGCAAACAGGATATTTCGCGGCTTACATTCGCCATTGGCAGGCTAAGCCCGATGGACATTTGCGATAATAACATCTACGCGCACGACCCGCACACCCAATTTATGAACTGGGCTATGATGGGTAACCTCACATGGGACTACGGACAGAATACTGTTGGTTACACCACTGGATTGGCGGTAGAGTTGAATCAACCGAAATGGTCTTTGCGCTATGGTTTTTTCCAAATGCCACGCGACAAGAATGGTTTCACAGGTGATGATCAGGTTCTCACATGGCCACGACAAGGAGCTTATGGTCCGTTTTTACGTTCATGGGCAATGATGACTGAATTTGAACTGCGTTACAGGATAAACACCCATCCGGGTGCGATCCGGTTTCTATCCTGGCTCGATGAAGCTGATTTTGCCAGCTACCAGGCGGCAACGGCCATTCTGCTGGCTAATCCACCTGATTTGAACGCCGGGCAGGGAGCGGGGGTGACTATTCCTCCAGCCGCACGCGCATATCGCTTAAAATACGGCTTCGGGTTGAACTGGGAACAGGAGGTTTCAAAGAACTTCGGCCTGTTTTCACGTCTTGGCTGGACGCCAGGCCAACTCGAAACATGGACATTCACAGATGTAGATTGGACAGCGTCGTTGGGTATGAGCGCAAACGGCGAAGCCTGGCGCCGCACCGGCGACACATTTGGCCTTGCCGGCATCGTAAGCGGAGCTTCGGGCGCCAACCAAAAGTTCCTTGAGGCTGGTGGCACAGATATGCTCGATGGCGACGGCACTTTGAGCTATAGTCCGGAGAAAGTCCTGGAGGCTTATTACGATTTTAAAATCTGGAAAACCGTTCACGTGACGGTCGACTACCAATTTGACACAAACCCTGCATTCAATCACGACCGGGGCCCCGTATCAATTTTCGGAGCGAGGCTTCATTGGGAATTGTGATTCTAAAATCTCGTTCATTAGTTATCCCGCTTTTATTAGCTGTTTATTGTTCACCGTTACAATATTTACTTCATTTATAAATAAATTTGGCAACGTTGAAATATTGAATTTACATAAAATATATATCATCTTTAAATTGTAAAGGTAACTTCGCGCCAAATTTTGATATGAAAAAACGCTTACTACTCCTTATATTATTGTTTAATGTTATAAAATCCGCCTTCGCACAGGATACGGTTAAACAGGAACGTTATAATTTTCATTTCCAGGAAACCATTATTACTCAGTACGACCTGCCATTCAGTGCGCTTTATAGCGGCAGAAACAGTTTATCGCCAAAAACACAAACTGCAACCTCACTAACCACTACTTTTTTTTCGGCTGCCCGGCTGTGGAAAGGCGCTGAGGCCCATTTTGATCCCGAATTGTCGGGTGGGGCAGGCTTGAGCTCAACCCAGGGTGTAGCCGGTTTCCCGAATGGGGAGACCTTTAGGGTGGGCGGCGTACAGAATAAAATTTATATAGCCCGCCTATATTTTAAGCAAAATTTTGAATGGGGAAAAGAAAAAGATACCATACAAGGTGACGCCGATGTATTAGGCGGTTTAAAAAGCAAACGTTATTTTTCGGTATTGGCAGGGAAATTCGGTATGGCCGATTTTTTTGACAATAACAATTTCAGCCATGATCCGCGCGGGCAGTTTATGAACTGGGCCTTAATGGACAACGGTGCCTGGGATTATCCGGCAAATACCCGCGGTTATACCATTGGGCTTTACACCGAACTAGGGCAACCTACCTGGACGCTGCGCTTCGCGCTTACCATGGTAGTTACCCAGGCAAACGCATCACTCTGGGATGCTAAGATAGCTAAGGCAAACACCCAAACGGTTGAATATGAAAAACGTTATGCGATAAACGGGCAAAAAGGGACTTTACGGTTTTTAGGGTTTCTGAATAACGGTAAATTTGGAAATTATGATTTAGCTATTGCACAAGATACCAAAGCTCCAAATGTTGATTCGACCCAAGCCTATGGACGGCATAAGTATGGGTTTGGTATTAATACTGATCAATACCTTACAAAAGATTTTGGCGTGTTTGCTAAGGCAAGCTGGAACGACGGGCATACCGAAACCTGGTTTTTTACTGAAATTGACCGCACATTTACCTTTGGGGGTGAGTTAAAAGGCACCAGCTGGAGCCGCCCGGACGATGAAGTTGCTGTAGCCTTTATAGCCGATGGCTTATCAGCACCTCACCGTCAATACCTTGCAGATGGCGGTTATGGCTTTATAATAGGCGATGGCAAATTAAATTACGCACCCGAAATGATTGCTGAGGTTTATTATAAGCTAAATGCCTACAAAAAGAATTTTTTCATTTCCCCGGATTACCAGTTTATAGTAAACCCTGCCTATAATAAAGACCGCGGCCCGGTTAATGTATTTGGGTTAAGGGCGCATGTGGAGTTTTAAGAAGTCAGAGGAGGTTGTAGATAGTAAAACTATCCATTCACTACTGACTACTTCCTTCTCACCCCTCGCCATTTACTACCCATCTCATAATTTTTACACTCCCGGTTACCGCATTATTAATCAGATATAATAAATTTGCCCAAAAATCTGTTAAAGAGCAGGAAAGAGCTAAAAGCGTAAAGCCGAAAGCTTTTTAGCTCACAAACATCCTGGTGGCTTTTGGCGTTATGCCTTAAGCTTTCAGCTTATATAATTAACGGCTTTCAGCTTTATGCTTTTGGCCTTCAGCTTATACAAACTATGCTAAAAACCGTCCCCGGGTTGCTCATTTTATTAATATTTGGCTTGGAGTTATCTGCCAATGCACAAAAAACCGACTCCCTGAAAGTTGATACCAACCTGCTCAATAAGTACCGCATCGATCCTGGCAAAAACTCGCTGCCAATTATTTACCGGCCCATACAAATAAATAAAGAACTGGTGCCCGTGGATATGCTCGATTATAAAATAAGCTATTGGCATAAATCCATAATTTTCGGGCTTAATTTTAGCCAGTCGGCGTTTACTGGGAATTACAGCGCAGGGGGCGTGAGCGCGATTGCATTAGGGTCGAACTTTGATTTTAAGGCTGAGTACAACAAAAAGCCCGAGGATTTTACGACCGAATTGAACCTGCTTTATGGCATATCAAAAAACCAGGGCGAGGGCGCACGTAAAACAAACGACCGTATATTTTTTGATAACAAGCTTGCTACCCAGCTTTCAAAAAACTGGCTCTTTTTTGGTTCGCTTACTTTCGAATCGCAGTTTACTGCCGGGTATAATTATACCAATCCTGATGGCACCAATGCGCAAAACCCCTATCTGATCTCCAATTTTATGGCGCCTGGCTACCTTACTGAATCGTTGGGTTTTGAGTATAAGCCCAATAAATGGTTCGACTTGCGCATAGGCACCGGTACGGCCCGCCAAACTTTCGTGCTCGATACTACCATTCACCGCAATCAGCCCGCCAATTATGGCGTGCCGATAGACCATACCTTTTACAACCAATTAGCCGTACAGGTGGTAGCCGGCATTGATAAAGACCTTACAAAAACCATACACCTTAACCTGCGCTACGCCCTGTTTATACCCTACATACAGCCGCTTGCCTATACCAGCCACCGGATAGACGGGATATTAACCGCCAAAGTAACCCGGTTGATTGCCTTTACGGTAAACGGCACCTTTCTGTATGATAAAAATACCTCTACCTCGATACAGGGAACAGAAGGGATTGCTTTGGGGGTGATTTATAAGTTTCCATAGGAGGACGTTCAGTGGTAATAACAACCGGCGATTGTTGAATTTTGAGGAGATAAGTGATGAACTTTTCAAATCCATCATTGCACATATTGTTTCGCTTTTACTATCTTGGTCACTAAGCCCAATATTTACGAATGTCTGAACACCAAAAAAGGGTAGTGATAAAAACACCGCTTTAAAGGCTGGGCAAAACCATGGAAGACAGCAAAATAATTATATATCAAACTGAAGATGGCAATACCAAAATTGAAACCCCCGTTTGGAGAATGAAACCGTTTGGCTTACGATTGACCAAATGGCAGAACTTTTTCAAAAATCACCTTCAACCATTAATGAGTATATTTTACACATTTATGAAGAACGTGAACTGGACATTGAGTTATCAATGAGAAAAATCGGAATTTCCGATTTTTCTACCAAACCCACCAATTACTATAATTTAGATGTGATCATCTCCCTCGGTTACCGTGTAAAAAGTCACCAGGGTACTAAGTTTCGCCAATGGGCTACGGCCAGGCTAAAAATACCTCTAACTCGATACAGGGAACAGAAGGGATTGCTTTGGGGGTGATTTATAAGTTTCCGTAGGGGGGAGATATGACATTTTAATATTCGGCGTTCAATATTTTAATTTCAGTACCTGTAGTACCTTACGTCCCTTGAACCGCCCCAGCGGACATAAAAAATGAAATATTTTTCAAAATAAATACGCACCCTTACTTAACTAAAAATTAATGCGTTAAGGCGCTTGGCCCTCATTTTCGAGCCCCCAAACCCTGCCTTTACAGAAACAACGGGCAATAACTATCAAATTAAAGCGTCTTAGTATGTATAAAAGTGTTTAAAAAAAATTTACCAATTTAAAACAGCTTAATAAAGTACAGTTGCGAAATGTTAACTATAAGTTACATTCGCGTATTTTTATTTATGAATCCGGGGCAAACCAGCCTCAAGCTTGTAGCAGTTCGTTTTAATTAAGCCGGGTTATTTATCCGGAGTGGAAAGCATTTAAGCTATTTTTTTAAATGTCATAAATATGCAGTACTACAAATTTTAATATAAACTCTTAAAAATCAAACAATGGAAACACAAACAATGAAAGCAACAAATTTAAAGCTCAAGGAGTTTTTTGTTCACCAGTTAAAGGATATTTATTGGGGCGAAAAAAGATTAGTTAAGACACTGCCTAAACTGCAGGAAGCAGCGACAACACCCGAACTGAAGGACGCCTTTGGCCAGCATCAGCGGCAAACACAAACTCATGTTGAAAGGTTGGAGCAGGTATTTGGCATGGTGAACGAAAAAGCCGACTCTACCAAAAACCCTGCTATGGCCGGTATTTTGGATGAAAGCGAGGATATTATTGACGAAACCACCAAAGGTACCGCCCAAAGGGACGCCGGCCTTATCCTTGCGGGACAAAAAGCCGAACATTATAAAATAGCCACTTATAACGGGTTAGCTAACCTGGCTCAAACCATAGGCTATAATAATGCGGCAGATGTGTTAAGGAAGACGCTTGCCGAAGACCGCGCAGCCGACGCCCTGCTAACGCAGATTGCCGAACACAACGTAAATTACCAGCTAAATTAGCGGATTAAAATAAGCAAGCCGCTTAATTTTATGCTTAATTAATTCTGTAAAACCAGTATCCCTAAATGGGTACTGGTTTTTTTACGTTTCCCGGTGGGGTTATTGAATATCCGCCAATAAAGTTTACTTCGTCATTCTGCATTCGTTATCCGATGTTGAATATTTTTAATTCATAACTATAAGTTGACCGGATTGTGTGGCTTTTATTGAGCAGTATATTGCTTTACAGTGCCTATAAAGTTATTGAGGTCAAATAGCTTGTGTATCACCTCTTCGGAGCCGCATTCTTCTTTTACCTGTTTAGTGTTTCAGTTTGCCGACATAATGATAATCGGTATACCTTTAAGATCGTTTTGACCTTTTAAACTTTATTTTGCTCATGATCAAAATTTCCGTTTAATCAGTCAATATCCAGGCCAATAAAATTCTTTAATGCTTGTTTCCCGCTTTTGGTAATGGCAATTACCCTGGTATCGTTTTTCCTGGCTATCCATTTCTTTTCTAAAAACGAGTCACAAACCGAAGCGCCTAAGGCCCCGGCCAAATGTGGTGTCCTTTCCGTCCAGTCAAGGCAGCCGTAGGCGAATTTTCTGCGTGTATTTTTTAAGGCTGCCAGATCGATGCCGAGTTCGCCAAAAACTTTTTCGGCGCCGGGGCCAAGCTCCAGTTGTTCTGAAAAAAATTGCCTGTCTTTCATTGGTATTTCCCCCGGAAATTGAACAGCCTTTTTCTCTAACAGCTTTTCAAAAATAGCCACGCCAAGTTTCCCGGCAAGATGATCGTAGCAAGTCCTCGCAAATTGTATAGGCTTTATTACCTTTTCCTTTTTTGAGGGCGTAATATGCTGCAGGTTTAATAATAATTCAATCAGCTGGGCCACTTCGGGGTTTGCAAGCTCATATATTTTTTGGCGGCCAAGGGCTTTTCCTTTTACCAGCCCGGCGTTTTTAAGTACAGCCAGGTGATTGGATAAATTGCTTTGCGAAACCTCCAGGTGATTCATCATTTCGGTTACCGAAGCCGATCCCCGGATAAGGTACATCATTACCGACAACCGCAAAGGGTCGGCAAGGGCCGCAGTGATGGTGAAAACATTCAACTCTTCCATGCCTCAAAATTAACAAACAAGGCATTAGCATATATCATTAATTAATGATATGTTGATGTGAACATGTGGGCCTCGCTTCAAATATCAGAAACCGTGAAGTAATTTGAGTTAATTAGAAGATTGCCTTTCCATCCGCATTATTGCACCGTAACAACCGCTGCACTGCCTGCCGGCACGTTAACCACAAAGCTTTTTCCGTTAACCGAGTATTGTTCGGTTGTTTTTGTTTCAAAAGTGCCGTCATCATTTACCATAGCCCCGGCAAACGTGGTCCCGGTTGTTGCCGTAACAGAAGGTGCGGCAAGCCGGGCAACTTGTATAGTGGTCGCTGTTTTATTTAGCTCTACCTTGAACGAGTAATTGTTTTTTTCATCCTTGTTGATCAGGGTAAAGGCATAAGTACCATCTGCCTTGACACAAGCATGAGCGCTGCAATATGCGGGATTACTAATGTTTGTGGGGATAATTGTTCCTCCCGTACTTCCATATTTAAAGGCCAGCATGGCATAATATTCCGGGCTGGCTTTTAATATCCCATTTTGAACAAGTGCCGGCGAATAGTAAAGGCCGTCGCCGCCATGAAAGTTGATGCCAACCCCATTATTTTCGGCTACTGTCCACATAAAATCAAGCGCCCATAACGCAGAAGCGAAGACATCGCTAACCCCCTTTTTTCCACCCCCATAAATGTTATTGCTTTCAGTAATACGATATGGCAAATTATATTGCACCGATGCATTTTTAAGTGTTTGCAGGTAATTGGGTAGTTTAGTACTATAAGCTAAAATGGTTTGGTAAGTGATATACGACGCTGAAGCGGGGCCGGTAAGATAATAATGCCCGTCGAGCAATTTTACATTTTTGCCTTCATTTCCGGCAAATGCCGTTATCCAATCGGTATTATAAGCAACGTCAGGGCCTGCAAAGGCCGCCTGTGGCACCGCGTTCCTAACAGCCGAAGAATAGGTTTCCCACTCAACCTGGTACCCGGAATAATTATAAGTTGGCGGGCGCATGCCATAGTTGAACACGTCGGGCTCATTGCCCGATTGGAAAGCATACAGGTTATCCCCAAGACTATTGCTTACATAAAGCGCTTCATTTGAAGCGGAAGCGGCGTCATTGCTGCCCAGGTTTAAGCCAAACAAAACCTGCCATCCTATGGCCTTTGAAAAAGCTGATAAGCGGTCAATATCCGATGTGGTAAGGGAATCTTTGGTGGTACTGCCGGTACGTATATTTTCAGACCAGTAAACTTCATCGCTGGTACCGCCGCCAATACGTAAAAGCCCGGGCCCAAGGTTTTTGATCAGTTGGATAAGCACCGCATTGTTTACATTTAAAAAGCCAGGGTTAGCTGTTAATATTTGTGTTTCGAAACTCAAGCCCTGAAATGTTGCAGGTATTGCGTTGCCCAGCTGGTTTTGGTTTACCGTAACATTAATACCAATGCCATCTGCAACCGGCGGTTTCGGGAACTCCTGGTGTTCTTTTCTGCATGCAAACAGGCATGCTGCCAGTAAAATTATAATTCCTTTTTTTTTCATCTTGTGATAAGACTTATAGAGGCATCGCTCAAAAATACATTTCTTTTTGAGAGTTTGGTCCTCAATTGGCACTTCTTTTATACCTCCTGATGACACTTCGTAAGCAAGTGAGGCATCGTTGGGTTGCCGGATGATTAATTGTTTTAAGCCCGAACTTATTTTTGAAAATAAATTTGCGTAAGTAAATGCTTACTTATATATTTGTAAGCGTTTACTTACATATTGATGAGATTTTAGATGAGAAGAGATGTTTTCCAGGCCATAGCCGATCCAAACAGGCGAATTATTTTGAGCATGTTATCTGATGGCAAGCTTAATATTAACCAGGTGGCCGACAATTTTGATATTACAAGGTCGGCAGTATCGCAGCATATGAAAATTTTGACAGAGTGCGGCCTGGTATCTATTAGTAAAAAAGGAAGGGAGCGGTATTGCGAGGCGAAATTAGACAAGCTGGGTGAAATTTGGGACTGGCTAAATCAGTACAAAAAATTCTGGGAGGATAAGTTTGACGCGATGGAACAAGCATTGAAAGAAATACAAACTAAAAATAAAAAACATGGAAACAAAAAATAACCTTGTTGCCAATCCTGTAAGACAGGAGGTAAACATTACGCGCATATTTGATGCACCGCGTGAACTGGTTTTCAAAATGTGGACAGACCCCGAACTGGTGGAAAAATGGTGGGGGCCCAAAGATTTTACAAACCCGGTTTGTAAATTAGATGCAAGAGTAGGCGGCGCCATGCGAATTGTAATGCAGGGGCCCGATGGTATGAAGTACCCTACAAGCGGTATTTTTACTGAGATAATTGAATTTGAGCGAATTGTTTTCACCAACACCAAAGAGGATGAGGCGGGCAATGCAGAACTGGAGGTGCTTAATACTGTTACGTTTACAGAAATAAACGGAAAAACTAAAATGACGTTGAAGGCAACAGTTGTAATGGAAACCCCTGCAGCATGTGGTTCGGTTGACGGAATGAACGTTGGATGGAACCAAAGTATTGACCGTTTTGCTGATCTCGTTCAAGTTTTGATCAACAAATAAGAAGAACCGAGAGACAAGAATCAGGAACCAGGATTAAAAATTAGTATAATATACCCGTTTTAACCTGGTTCTTGATTCTTTGATCCTAACCAACACGATAAATCATGAAAAGAGTAACTTCAAAAGATGGCACTTCCATTGCTTACGACAAGTCGGGCAGCGGTGATCCGGTTATTTTAGTTGATGGCGCTTTATGTAGCCGGGCATTCGGGCCGATGCCCAAACTTGCCGAATTGCTTTCGCCACACTTCACGGTGATCAATTACGACCGTCGCGGGCGGAACGGGAGCGGTGATACGGCGCCCTATGCCCCTGAACGGGAAATAGAAGACATTGAAGCCCTTATTAATGAGGTGGGAGGATCAGCCTTCGTAGCAGGGGTGTCCTCTGGTGCAGCGCTTGCCCTCGCTGCTGCAGCAAGCGGGCTTAACATAAAAAAGCTTGCCTTGTACGAAGCGCCATTTATGGTTGATAAAAGCGGCCACTTGCCGCCTTCGGATTCACAGGCACGACTCAAAGCCATGATAGCCTCAAACCGCCGTGGCGATGCGGTTAGGTTTTTTATGAAAGATATGGTGGGTGTGCCGGCATTCATGGTCTTTATAATGGGAATAATGCCTATATTTTCAAAACTTAAAGCCGTAGCGCATACATTGCCTTATGATGCCGCCGTCATGGGCGATTTTTCGTTACCAGTTAAAAGGGCTGCATCAGTTAAAGTGCCGACACTTGTGGGCGGCGGTGAAAAAAGCCCGGCTTCGATGCAAAACTCAGTAAAGCAGCTGGCTGGCGCCATTCCAAACAGTGAACTTAAAATGTTTAAAGGGCAAACCCATAATATTTCGGTAAAAGCTCTTGCCCCGGCCTTGATAGAATTTTTTAATAAATAGACGGAATAAAGAGAAAATAACGATGTCATTTCAAGCATACCTCGATAATATCAAAAGGAAAACAGGTAAAACAGCCGATGATTTTAAAGCGATGGCAGCCGAAAAAGGTTTGGTAAAAACCGCCGAAATTATGGCCTGGCTTAAGTCAGATTTCGAACTTGGGCATGGGCATGCCATGGCTATAGTACATCTTATTGTTCATGAAGAAGACATCGAGGCTAGTCCCGATGATAAGATTAATAAGCTGTTTGCCGGGAACAAAACAAAGTGGCGCAAAAGCTATGATAAGATTGTGGAAACAATTAAAGGCTTTGGCCCGGATGTTACAACGTCGGCCGGCCAAACCTATATTAACCTGCTGCGCAACGGAAAGAAATTTGGTATCGTTCAGCCTTCATCGGCTGAAAGATTAGATATTGGCATAAAACTAAAAGGGTTTGCAGCAGAGGGCCGGTTTGAAGAAGCAGGGGACTGGAACGCCATGGTTACCCATCGCGTTCGAATAAGCGATCCGAACCAGGTTGACGACGATTTGTTTGTATGGCTTAAAAAAGCTTACGAGGCTTCATAATAGCAAAATATAATAACTTAAAAGCCTGTTATTTCCCCGATTTTTCATCATCAGGTATGATCGTTTTGTCAGTTATGGTCTTTATAATATCATCAAGCTCATTCGCAGATAAAAAAATATAATCGAGCATTCTTTTTTTATCCTCGTCATTTCCTTCTTTTAAATCTTTAATAAGGGGGATCAGCCCCAATATCCTGGCAAGAGGCGCCCTTACAACATGCGATTGCATCCAAGATATTTCCCTCAATTTTTCATTTTGTGCCTCTATGGCTTTAATATAATTCAGTCTTTCAGTAACATCTGTGGCAATAATAACTTTTGCCTCCTTTCCTTTGTATTTAATAAAATTCGCCTGTATATCAACGTTTATGATCTCCCCGTTCTTCTTTTTCTGCCTGAATATCCCGAGAGAATTCGTTTTTTTGATTACTTTATCATTTTCAAGGTTCCTTTCAAGTACAGGGATATCTTCAGGCAGCTTAATATCTTTAAGCGTCATTGATAAAAACTCTTCCCTGCTAAAACCGTAATGTTTTATAGTCGCATCATTAACATCTAAAAATTGTAACGTGTCTAAATCGAACACCATCATTGGCAATGGGGTTAGGTGGAATAATTCGCTGTATTTTTTTTCGGATGCTTCCACGGCGGCAACTGCTTTTTTTCTTTCCGAACTATACCTGATACTTTTGTACAGGGACAATGAGGTCAGTTGATCTTTTAAAATGTAATCTGAAACGCCGAGGGAAAGTGATTTAACGCCAAATGCGAAATCGGCATAACCGGTTAAAACAATAACAGGCGCCCCTGCGCAAATTTCAATTATTTCCCTTATCAGCGGCTCGCCGGTTTTGTCAGGCAGTGAGAGGTCTAAAAGAACAATATCGAAGTTACAGTCATTTTTGCATAATATCCCGGCAGCGGCCTTATAGTTTTCGGCCCGCAAAATCACGGGGGCCGCTATTTGTTCAAATAAAAAATCCTCAACAAGGGCGAAGTCCCCGGGGTTATCTTCAATAACCAAAATATGGTACGCCGTTTTATCGATGGTCATATTTTTATTTTATTGGGATGGTAACTATATTGATCCAAAAATCCTCAACTTTACTTATTGCCTTCATAAAGTCAGAAACATCAATTGGTTTTGTTATATAGCAATTAACATAGTTATTGTAGCATAGCAGGATATCTTTTTCGGATGATGATGTGGTTAACATAATTACGGGTATGTGTTTAAACTTTTCATGGCTTTTAACATACATTAATACTTCATGACCGCTTTTTTTAGGCAGGTTTATGTCTAACAGGACCAGATCGGGGTGCGGATCCTTATTATTTAAAGCTTCGAAATACCTAATTGCCTCTTCTCCATTTTTTATAACGTTAATTTCATTAACTATCTTACTTTCTTCAAAGGCTTCCGTTGTCAGCAAAATGTCGCCTTCATTATCTTCTACCAACAAAATATTTATAGACTTCATATGCTGTGGTTTTTTAAAATGGTAAAATAAAAAGTGCTGCCCTTTCCTTCTTCGGATTCAATCCATATCTTCCCGCCCAAATTTTCAACAATCTTTTTGGTTATCGCAAGTCCCATTCCGGTGCCTGAGTATTCATCTTTATTGTGCAGCCTTTGAAAAATAATAAATATCTTATCAAAATAAGCGGCGTCAATGCCGATACCGTTATCCTTCACCGAAAATTGCCAATGGGTATTCGTCTCCATATACGAAATGGTGATTAACGGGGCAGTCCGGTGAGCCTGGTATTTTAAACTATTGCTGATCAAATTTTGCAGCACTTGTCTTAAGGGGGTTTTATAGATTTGTATAACCGGTAAATTATCAAACACTATCCGGGCATTTTTTTCTTCTATCTGTTTCCGGTAAAGCGCAAGTATTTCATTAACAAGGTTATTGACGTTTACCTCTTCCAAGTCATCCTCCGTTCTGCCCACTCTCGAAAACTCCAGCAGATCAAGGATAATTTGCCGCATGCGTTTTGCGCCGTCTACCGCGAAATGGATGTATTGTTTGCCTTTATCATCCACCACATCGCCATATTTCTTTTCGAGTTGGGTCATAAAACCGGTCACCATCCTGAGTGGCTCCTGCAGGTCGTGCGAGGCTACATAGGCAAACTGTTCCAGTTCAGCATTGGAAATTGCCAGTTCCTTAGCATGTTTCTTAAGGCTGGCATTTAGTTCTTTCAAATGGGTTTCCGATGTTTTACGTTCGGTAATATCTTTAAAGTAAACTGAAAGGCCGGTATCTGATGGATAGGCGCTTATTTCATACCACTTAGTTAATGCATCGTAATAATCTTCAAAATGGACGGCCTTGCCGGTTTCAACGGCTTCATGGTATTTTTTATATGATTCGGAATCTATGGAGTCTGAAAATATTTCCCACAGATTGTGATTAAGTATTTTATCCTTAGGTGTTAGTAAAACCTTTTCGGCCATTTGGTTCCAATAGGTTACCACCCAATTTTTATCAACAGCGAAGAAGGCGTCATCAATACTCTCCAATATGGTGTTCCTTTCTTCAAGGGCGGAAGTAGCCATAACTTCGGCCTTTTTGCGGGTAGTAACATCCTTAATATAAACGGTAAGGCCATTAGTGCCAGGATAAATGCTTGATTCAAGCCATAAATCATACGATTCGCTATAATGTTCTACATGGAGAGCCCGGCCGACAGCTACCGCTTCGAAATATTTATGGTATGTTTCGGAGCCTACCCAATCCGGGAATTGTTCCATTAAATTATGATGCACCATTTCACTTTTTGGTTTTCCAAAAAGCTTTGCTGCCGCGCTATTCCAATAGGTTACCACCCAATTTTTATCAACTGCGAAGAAAGCGTCATCAATACTTTCCAATATAGTGTTCCTTTCTTCGAGTGCTGCTATAGCCAATGATTCAGCATTTTTACGGTCTGTTACGTTCTTCATATACACCGTAAAGCCATTTGCGCCAGGGTAAACATTGGCATCTAACCATAAATTATAGTGCGAAGTGTAATACTCGAAGTGGGCAGATCGTCCAGTATCAATAACTTGGAGATAGTACTTGTAGGCCTCTGTATCAACTAAATAAGGGAATTCTTCTAACAAGTTATGGTTAACAATCTCTTTTCTTGATTTTCTGAAAACCTTTTCGGCCGTCTTGTTCCAATAGGTTACCACCCAATTTTTGTCAACGGCAAAGAAAGCATCGTCAATGCTTTCCAGTATCGTATTTTGCTCTTCAAGGGCCTTTTTACCCGCAATTTCGGCAATTTTAACTGGAGTGATGTCGTAGATCAATGAATAAAAGCCTTTGAT
>Ga0207033_1073_pt1 | contig 21779 bp, 22 predicted proteins | sample Alteio_BWMinCont_35_FD_153262 | JGI IMG/M metagenome (GOLD analysis project Ga0207033, IMG submission 153262) | Enriched cells from forest soil in Barre Woods Harvard Forest LTER site, Petersham, Massachusetts, United States -... | ecosystem: Environmental > Terrestrial > Soil > Temperate forest >... | reverse complement strand
TATCTCCAGGTACTACATATGCATATCAGTAAGGAGATGCAAGCAATAGAAGAAGAAAAATTGATTCCGATTGTAACAGAGTTGATTAAAGACCAAATCAGTATTGCAAAAAAAACTGCAGATTCAGCAAAGGATCCAATTATAAAAAAAGCGTCAGAATGGGATGAGGTATATTATGCTATCGGGTTGTCGTTAATAACCGGGATTAAGCAGGATGTCCCGGCAGAATATACCACATCGTACCAGTACGAATATGATCATACCACCGATGGACAGGGGCGGGGATCTGATTTCCTTGGAGACTCCTTAATGGACTACACTCAATTTCAGCCGAGAGGAAACTATACAAGAACGACTATGCTGAAACAATATTTTAAATGCGTAAAATGGTTAAACAGTGCCTCCATCTATATTGATAGTGACCCTGGTTTAGCCAAGGCGGTGGTACTGGCAGATGGGCTTCTTCAATCTGATACCTCATTAAAAAGATATCATACCTTTTCCAATATCATAAAGTTTCTTGCCGGAGAAGAGAATAATCTTTCGGTCGCCCATGTAATAAAAGTGCTACAGGAAACAAAGTATAAAACTGTCGGGGAATTGTTAACAATAGAAAAACTTGACAAAATCCGCGGCGCTCTTTACGCTGCCGACCCGCGTAAAATGTTTCCAAAGGGAGCCAATGAAATAACAGACAATTTCCTGGCCAGAAAGAAAATCTTGTTCACAGCAGGAAGGTACACATTTGACGGAGAGATTTTGCAAAGACTTGTAGATATTACGGGGCCAGAATCAAAACGCCCCTTTCCTAAAGGATTAGACGTCTTTGCCGCCATGGGAAACCATCAGGCCGAAGATATTTTGATGAATGTGTATAAAGAAAGACAAAATTGGGAAAGTTACCCCGATACATTAAATGCTCTTAAGAGAAAGATGGAGGGCTTCCATAATTGGAATCAAAGTATTTATAGCAAGAAAATGGAAGCAGTTCTTTCCCTTCAAAAGCCCAATTCAGATGCTCCATATTTTATGCAATCATCCAAATGGCAAAAAAAGAATTTGAATACGATGCTGGCATCGTGGACGGAACTAAAGCATGATATGGTACTCTATATTGACCAGCCCAACGGCGCGGAAATGGGAGATGGAGGTGAAGTGCCACCGCCCCAAAAGATAGCATATGTTGAACCACAAGCTGTATTTTGGGAGAACTGTATTGCTTTGCTTAGCCTTAATAAAGAGATACTACAGGAGAATGGACTGCTGACAGAGAAGTTGGACTATAGAAACAAGGAATTATCAGCTATGGCAAGCCTTTTTTTAAGAATAAGTAATAAAGAACTCAGGAAGCAAACCTTATCTAATACGGAATTCGATAGTCTATCGTTTATTGGTGGAAAAGTGGAAAGCCTGACACTAAAAATTATCGAATCTGACCAGGGCTCTGCGTCACTTGTTACTACTCCCGAACGGTACATAGCTGTTGCAACCGATGTGTACACGTATAATGACAGGTGCCTTCAGGAGACTGTTGGCATGGGCGATGATATATATGTTATTGCAGAAATCAACGGATTATTATACCTAACCCGCGGTGCGGTTTTCAGTCATTATGAATTTACAGGCCCTACAAGTGAAAGGCTAACGGATGAAGTATGGCAAAAACAATTGTTGGAACATAAGACTCCGGCACAAGCGGTTTGGATGAATGATATAAAAATAAACGTGCCACAACCCAAAACCGCGCCTAATTTTAATTTGTATTAAACCTTCATTATTTACAACGACAACGTGATACGATTTTTATCAATTTATTGTCCACCCACTTATTAAACAACTTGCATAGTTGCTTTTCAAGTATCCGCCCGCCCCTGTAACCTTATCACGGGATGCCTCGTCCAACTGCCCAAACCATCTGTATGATCGCCAATTATATAAAAGTAGGGATCAGAAACATCCTGAAGCACAAAACCTTTTCATTTATCAATATTTTTGGCCTGGCCTCCGCCATGTCGGTGTGCCTGCTGATTATCCTGATCATTGGCGATCAAAAGAGCTACGATCGTTTCCATAAAAACAAGGACCGCATCTACCGGGTACAAACGGTGGGCAAAAACGGGAATGAGATGAGAATGGCAACATCGGCATTGCCTCTGGCAGCGGTGCTGAGAAAAGATTATCCCGGCATCGACGCCGCGGCGTCCCTGGTAAGGAATATTGGCGGAGATCTCATTTACAAGGACAAGATTGCCTCCGGTGGCGGGTATTTTGCGGATAGGAACCTTTTCCGCGTAATGGACTTCAAACTCGAACAGGGAGATGCCACCACCGCCCTGGAGAAACCATTTTCATTGGTGATTTCGGCGGACCTCGCCGCCCAGTTATTTTTCAATATGGACCCCATTGGCAGGACGGTTACCTTCAACCACACCGGGATCAATCCCGGCGGTGAGGAAACGGGCAACAGGGAAACGCTCTTTGGCCAATTCGTCATTACCGGTGTCCTTAAACCCAATCCCGGGAAAACAAGCCTCCCTTTTAAGCTCCTTGGCTCACTAAGCACCATCGAAGCGCTGACAAAGGATTCGATCCTTAACTACCCGCCCAACGACTGGAACAACGCTTGGACCAATTATACCTATGTGCTAATGGAAAAGGGGAGATCGAAGGCTGACCTCCAGCAAATCCTGGACAAGATCTCGGACAAACAATATCCGAAAGGCTGGGGCAATCAATTCGCATTCCGCGCCGAAGCCCTGACCAATATCATGCCAAGCGACCCGATCGGAAACCCTACTAATATGTCTTTGCCCAGGTTTATCCTGGTTATATTGACCGTCCTGTGTCTGATTGTGATGTTGTCCGCCTGTCTCAACTATACCAATCTCTCCATGGCAAGACAATTGACAAGAGCAAAAGAAGTGGGGATCCGTAAGGTTTCGGGAGCTACCCGCCGGCAGATCTTTACCCAGTTCATTACGGAGGCCGTGGTCATATCCCTCGTATCCCTGCTATTTTCGCTGGCCCTGTTATGGGTCTTTCAGCGTTTGTTCAACGGCCTGTGGCTAAACAGGTACCTTAATATCACGTTCGATTACACGCCCGGCATTTTTTTGATCTTTATCGGCTTTAGCATAGGGGTGGGTTTTATCGCAGGGCTCCTTCCTTCGATCTATATTTCTTTGTTTAATCCGGTCCATATTTTAAAGGGATTCAGCAACAGCAGGCTCTTCAAACGGTTGACACTGAGAAAAACGCTCCTTGTCATTCAGTTTTGTGTCTCCCTGGTCTTTCTCATCTCCACAAGCCTTATCTATTTGCAGGGGAAACACATCCTGGATTTCAATTATGGATTTAACAAGGACAATGTTGTCAACATCAAACTTTTTAAACCAGGAAATCTCGGGCGTTTTGCACAGGCGATCTCGACCAACAAGGACATCCTCGCCGTCTCCGCCTGCACTTTCCCACCGGCAACCGGCAGCGATATGGGTGAGATGATTCATACGGCGGGCAAGGTCCGGGACAGCCTGCAAACGAATTTTATCGACATCGACGCCGGCTGTCTGAAAGTGTGGGGATTGCAACTGGTGGCAGGCGCCAACCTTCCGGTCATTCCCAATGAGAAAGGCGATCGCTACATCCTGATAAACGAAAAAATGACAAGGGATCTAAAGTATGGGGCGCCAAAACAGGCGGTGGGACAGCACCTGATCCTGGGGGATGGCAGCGACGCTGAGATCGTTGGGGTGGTAAGGGATTTTCAATTCCTGGATGTAAGCCGGAACATCGAACCGCTCATGCTTCGGAACCGAAAAGATGAGTTTGGCTATATCACGGTACGGGTACAGGGAAATGAACCGGCCCGGGCCCTATCCTTTCTGCAGGACACCTGGAGGAAAGTGAACCCGGCCTCCAGATTCGAATACGAATTCTTTGATCAGCAATTGCTGGTCACTCACTCCATGATCAGCAATAGCGCCGGAGTAGTCAGCGTGCTTTCATTCCTCGCTGTCCTCATCTCCTGTCTGGGTCTGTTGGGAATGGCAACTTATACCGCAGAAACCAGGCGAAAAGAGGTCAGCGTAAGAAGGGTGCTTGGTTCGAGTGTCGCACGGGTAATGCTATTGCTATCCAAAGGCTTTATGGTCCTGCTGGCTATCGCCATTGTCATCTCGGTTCCGGTCGCATATATTATCAATAATTTATGGCTGCAATTTTTTGCATCAAGAATAAGCATTACGCCATGGGTGATATTGATCAATATCTTAATTCTCAGTATGCTCTGCCTGTTGATCGTTATTTCGCAGGCATGGAAGGTTTCCACCGGCAACCCGGTGAAAAGTCTGAGAATGGAATAAAGGATCCAGATCATCTCCCGACAGAAAAAGTATCCTTTTCCCGCCAGGCGGGTGTGAAGACGCCATTACTTTCGGGGTTCATTTCCTGAAGGACATACCCACGAAATAGGATTTGAATGCGTAGGATTGTATTCCATAATTGAAGCCGCAATCAAAATGCAGATTGTCGCCTGCAGATAGGATCAGGCCCCCGTTCGCGTAGTTTTCGAATCTTTTCAGGTCTTCGGAATATGTATAATGCGTTTCTGCGAAGAATGCGATCCTTTTTGTTAATTCATGCTCCACCACAAATGATTGCAGCAGGCATGCCTTATAGGTATACCCCGCCCTTTCATTAAGCAATTGCAGCTCCACCTCTCCCCCAATAGACCAGTCGGGAATATTATTTACAGTATAAGGGAAAATAACCCCTCCTTCTATATGATTGTCTTTATAAACTGACCCGGTAGGAAGTTTGATAAACGGGAGTATGGCTAATGAAAAGCTCCCCGAGTCGTTCCCAATCAGATTTTTTTTAACCCGCAAAACGACATCTCCGAAGCCCTTCGCCGTTGAAGGTTTGTTTCCCTGATTGTTGTTCGTGGAACTCAGAATATAGCTCTCAACCGCAATATGAAGATCGAAGGAATTAGTTATTCCCATTTTATAAGTGCCATTATTGAATACCACCTGGCGGTTCTTAACTCCTCCATCCTGTGTTATTGTATACCTTGCCAGATCCCCTTCATATTGAAAATGCCCTGCATCAACCGTATAGGAACTCTCAGTCACATCGGGCCTGTCGGTTTCCATTGACCTGAGCCTGTTGACAGGCGTCGGGTTAAGAATGGAGTATTGAGTTTTATCAGAAAAACCTGGCAGGTTCTGGGAGAAAGAAGCGATACCAAGTGTTATAAATGACAGGGTCAGAAGGATCACCATGCCATGCGCCCGGATTCTCTTGGATATGTAGTTTGCCAAAGTGTGATCCTAATCTTTTGTCTTACGCATCATTTTATCACAGGATAATGGGCCGCCGCCTTCAATGAAAAAGAATAGTAGCAGGAGCAGAATGATAAAGCCGAAACCTACTTCGGGGTCGAAGGCAAAGACTCCCCGTTGCATGTTGGTGACAATAAGTCCGCTTATAAGGACGGGTATCTGCAGAAGGACTGCCCAGCGCGTAAATAAGCCGATGATAATCAATAGACCACAGAATAAATGTACACAGACAATAGGTATGGACAGCCATCCGAGTTGCTTCAAAAAAGGAGTTTGCGAGAGCAATTGATCTATAAGCACGCTATTGCGCAGAAAAGAAATACCCCTGACAAACAGGCTTAGTCCCAGGCCGACTCTTAGTACGATCAGCCACTGGCCTTTATCAGCCCATAAATCGGGGTGCTTTTCAAGGATTTTCATGGTCGTGTTCCTTTTGATGAAATAATAGTTCTGATCTTTTATTTTGTAAATAGAGAAGATATTTAGCAGGGTAAAATAAAAATTACATCAACAAGACAGTTTCCTTGATAATCATCCTGAAAAGTTCTGGTGATCAGCTGGGGGTTTGGGCGGAGATTGACAATGTCCATTCGGGAGAAAATCGACTTCGCAAAAAAATATCACGGCAAAAAGTCTGTTATAATCGGTAAAGGTTTTTAGCTTTACTGGTAGGGGTTATTACAAGAAACGCAAAACAATACCGACAATAAATGGCGAACGATATTTTTGACTATTTCAATCAAAAAGCAATTACCTTGTTTCAGCAAACATTGGAGTCTTATGGATATATCCGTGAAGAAGTTGAAATTAAGGAAATCAACGGAGCAAGATGGTCTACACACCTCACTTTTGTTAATCCTGCAGCTAATTTGAAAATCATAATTAAGCAAGAGCCTTGCTACACGGATTATGGTTTTTCATTTTTCATATATAAGTTAGGAACTAATCAATACAATATTCTTTATAATGTCCCTCATGAAAGGCAAGACGGAGAAGGTAACTTTTTAAACACGGCTTATGAAGACTTGTTTTCAACTCCGGAGACACTTGATCTGATAACCGGAAAATTATGGAAAGAATTAAAACGTATTCCGTTTCTCAAATAGATTACTGCTTAGGAAAGATTTGCGGCGGCTGTTGTGGTGGTATGGTCAACTTCGTGCTGATTTCCGGCATCCAAACTCTTAGTTGATAAATTCCTCCCTCGTCGCCGGGTTCAACAAAGGTCCAATGATCGCCATTGTCGGGTGAAAGACAGATTAGCGTCGTCTTGAAGACTACCCGAGTTTGACCAATTGTGACTGACGTATGCTCAGCTAGTGTCGCCTGTAACAGCCCGCTATCTTTGACAAAGGCGGATAGCGTGTCCAATCCGACCGAATCGTATTTCATGTTCGCCACGGAGTTTCTGGACTCGATTAACCGTTTCACAACTGAATCCTGGCCACCCTTAACTTCGATAAGCTTTGGTGGAAAATAACGGACATAAGATAGAAAATCGCCCCTGATAAAACTGCTTTCCATTCGCGTCGCTTGCCGCCGCAAGCTGTCTGACGCTCCCGCCATCTGCGCCGTTGACGAAAAAGCGATGCCCAATAAAACTACGCTACAAAGCGGTCTGATAAAACTCATTAGGCTAATATACACCTCTTTTCACATACTGACAGCTATCCGACCTGTTGGGGGCAAACGAAAAAAAATAATTGCAAATAAATTTGTGCAACTCGAAAGTTGCATATATATTTGCAACCTGAGGGTTGCGTAATTAAATTGAGGGTTGCGTAATTAAATATTGAAAAATGAAACAAGACATATTCCAAGCTATAGCTGACCCTACACGCAGGGCTATTTTAACTTTTATTGCTATTCAATCATTAACGCCAAATGCAATGGCGGAAAAATTTGATATGAGCCGACAAGCCGTATCAAAACATATTAAAGTATTACAAGAATGCGAATTGATTAAACCTGAGCCGTCAGGCAGAGAAATTTATTATCACTTTAATCCAAAAAAAATGCAAGAATTTGACAATTGGTTAGCCCAATTCAGGAAAATTTGGGAGACTCAATTTAATCAACTTGACATAGTATTATCAACAATTAAAAAAAAGAAAAAATGACAAACAGTTTGCTATTTGAATTTACCGTAGACAAAGCAACAAAAACGGTATTCATAACCAGAGAGTTTGATGCCGACCTTTCACTGGTATGGGATGCTTTTACCAAACCAGAAATACTTGACCAATGGGTGGCACCTAAACCATGGACGGCAAAGACAAAATTTATGGACTTTAAGGTTGGCGGACGAAGATTTTATGCGATGGTAAGCCCTGAAGGACAAGAGCGTTGGGCAATTCAGAAATACACGTCCATTAGCCCAAAAACCAATTTCAAAATGTTTAATGCTTTTGCGGACAAAGATGAAAACCCCGAATTACCCGGTTCTGATTGGGATTACACTTTTAGCGAACAGAGCGGAAAGACAACAGTGCGTATTACTATTTATAATGAATCGCTTGCCCGCATGGAGAAGATGATTGAAATGGGCTTCACAGAAGGATATAAGATGTCAATGAACAATTTGGAAAATCTGTTGGCAACTTTATCCGGGAAATGATTTTCGCAGAAAATATTTTGAATAACCTTTCAACAGAACAAACAATTTAACAATCTAAAAAAATAGTAATTATGGCACTAATCAATCCTCACATTAACTTCAACGGAAATGCCGAAGAAGCATTTACCTTTTACAAATCAATATTTGGCGGAGAGTTTGCAAAGATTATTCGCTTCAAAGACCTTGCAAGCCCTGAATTCCCGGTAGCAAAAAAAGAAGAAAATAAAATTATGCATATCGCTTTGCCTATCGGTAAAAGTAGTATGTTGATGGCAAACGATGTTCCGGAAATTATGGGAAGAACAAACGAAAATGAGAACAGAAGTAAAATTGTAATAAGTGCAGAAAGTAAAGAAGAAGCAGACAAATTATTTAATGGGCTTTCAGTGGGAGGACAAATAGAAGGGCCTATTGGCGATAGTCCCTGGGGTGGTTCATATTTTGGTTGTTTCAGAGACAAATACGGTATTGAATGGATCGTGGAATTTGATCCAAAACTAAGGGACTAGTAATTGGCGGCTTTCTACTATCAATAAATTAAAATTTAAACAGCGTTATGAAAAGTTTACTCAAAACATATAATCCTTTTAGATTAATACTTCTAATTGCAATTTTGTTTATAGGGTCTTCATCAAGCGGGCAACAGATCAAGCCTTCCAACAGCGGTTACGCACCTGTTAATGGCATCAATGTTTATTACGAAGTATATGGTGAGGGCAGGCCTTTAGTTTTACTGCATGGCGCTTTTTATACCATTGAAATGAACTGGAGACAATTGATACCTGAATTGTCAAAAACAAGAAAGGTAATTGCCATTGAAATGCAGGGACATGGGCATACACCGTTTTCAGACAGAAAAATGGACTTTCCTACCCTGGCAAGTGATGTGGAAGGCGTAATGAATTATCTTAAAGTTGACAGTGCCGATGTTGCAGGATATAGCATGGGTGGCTCCGTGGCTTACCAGTTGACAATACAAAGCCAAAAACGGGTAAAAAAATTAGTGATCATTTCTTCTACTTATAAAAGTAGTGGCTGGCGGCCCGAAGTAACCACTGCGTTCAAAAATTTTAAACCTGAGTTTTTTATGAATACGCCTTTCCAGACGGCCTACGATGCCGTAGCCCCCGACAAAACAAAATGGACAGCGTTCTTAGAGCACATGATAGTTTTTGCCGGGACGCCATTCGACCTGGGGGACAGCAATATTGCGAAAATTACTTCGCCGGTCTTGATTATCTCGGGCGACAATGACGGCCTGGATAAAATTGAGTTGATGAAAACTTACCAATTACTGGGAGGTGCTGTATCTGCTGATTTGGGACCGATGCCAAAATCGCATTTGGCCATCGTACCTTCGCAGGGGCATATCAGCCTGATGATGCAAACAACAACGATTTTGAATTACTTAAATGGTTTTTTAAAATAACTTACTGGCTCCTGGAACGGAAAATTGTCCAACTTCCTAACGATACACGAACAATTGAAGCGATGAACGAGAAGGGGTTGGATAATCTGATCCGGTTGGATGAACTCTTTGAAAGAATTGCAAGAAAATAAAAGCGGCACAAGTGAAAAAAAATTCGACTTGTGCCGTATGGCGGAGAGGGAGGGACGCACTCCGCAACCGTAAAATTCTATGTATCAATTGGTAGCGATAATCGGTGTCTTTTGTTCACCTTATTGGTCGCTGGCCTATGGTAAGAGCTTGTTTGTCAACGTAAGATACGATTTTTTTTGCATTCAAGGGACAGGAATTTGTGTCTTTATTTAAGCTTTTTGTTCGCATTTTGCGAACTTAATTGCGTGTATATAAGCTGTTAGAGCTGACTCAGCCCGGAACTCCTGGGGTGCCAAATAAGAGGAGCCACCTCCGCAGATTGGGCGCCCGGACACAGTGATGTTTTGCCATTCTCAGCGCTGCCCGGTAAAAATTTTCACAAAGAAAAAAGGGCAAAAAAGAAATGCGCAGGACACAACCTGATGTTTTATCCGCGATAAATGCTGTGGGTGCTGATGACCCACAACCTGGTGCTGCTCGTGCGGGAACCCACTGCCGAAAATTTGCACTGAACCGTTTTAAGGAGCGGATCGCTCAGGTTGTACCTTAGCGCCGCTTTTTGCCCCTTTTTTTGTGGAATTTCTCAATTTTATGTTTTTTCAGCTTTTCGGGGCATATTTGGCATCTGTGGTGTCGGGTTACCTTAGTGAATCAAATCGCTTTTCCGCAAACTCATTAAATAATTCGGAGTTTTCTTTATCTAAAAAGAGGGAGGCCATAAGGGCAGCAGCGGTATCATCAGTGGAGTCGAGATGGTCGAAATCGCTGATATCAACTGAATACAAGTAAAGGGTGATTAACAATAACGTTACATGCTCCTGGTTCTTCCTTTCAGGCCAATCAATTACGAACCGCCCAACTCCTATCCATTCCTCCGGCACCCTCATTCTACATATCTCAATTGGCCGTCTATCTTTGAATTCATCCTCATCCTCAAACTTTCCATATAGTATCAGCAGTTCCCCAGGAAGCCGTTTCCATAAGAACTGGCGCCCCATAATGTTAAGGATTGACCCGCTAACTATCCTGGCAAATCTTTCTTTGACCTGTTCAAAGCTGATAAAGATCATATCATAACCCACAAACCCTTCCTCCAAGTCTTTTAATAATTGGAGAGCTTGTTAATAAACCGACTTATTTTCAGTTATCTTCTTTTTACGTGTTTGCTTCTTCATAATTTGTGAAATTTCATTTTTTTTATGCAAGAGCATAAAGCAGAGATTAATTTCTATTCATGAGGCGGATTTTATTTTCTAATGACGATGAAAAGGAATAGAGCCTCGAATAGTTCCTCTAGTCGCCTGTTGTGCAATACCAAATCTGCCCTGGCGCCCGGATCATCGTAGGGGGGAAGATCCGATATCAGGCAGGCATAATTAATGTCAAAGAGAATTTCCCGCAATTCGCTTAGTTTATAGTCTTCGGTGAATCGCGCAAGAACATTTAAAGGGTTTTGCTTTTCATTTTCGGAAAGCAAGATGAAACTATTGTAGAAATCGGAGTGGTTGGAAAAGTGTGACATAAGAGTGTTTAAAGGGGTGATGGAATAAAAAAAGACGTGGGTTAGTTCTTACCGCTACTGAAGGGCTACGACACCCCAATCACGAATAAGAACGCCCACGCCAAGACGTGAGCGATTTACCTTATTTTCTCGTGATCTTGAAAGGTCGTAGTTTTCAGTAGCGAGAATAATGCAAACACGCTTAAAATATCTTATGTGCTCGCAAATCTATAGGATAGACTCAGGAACTATCGGGGAAATGCATTTAAAGTGATTATTATACCTCAAATATAGAAAATACTATTTTAAATATAAAAAATGATTTAAAATATATCAAATGGCAACATTTTTCCTAGTGTGTGGCTTTTTTTGTTAGTTGCTACTAATTAACAATTTAGCACCCAGGTAAGGGCCTCAAATGCCTAAGAAAAAGAGATATAATAGGATTAAATTGGTTCTGTACGACAAAGAGAAATCAAATAAATGGCTGGCTGAGCAGCTTGGAGTAAAAAGCGTGACCGTATCCAAATGGTGCACGAATGACAACCAGCCATCTATTGCCACACTGTTTAGAATCGCCGAGGTCTTAAGTGTGGGCGTTTGCGAGTTATTGGTCGAAAAATAGCAGCAGCTCACCGATCGACTTATTGACCATAATTCCCCCTTTTGATAACTTCCGAGGTTCGATATTAATCTCCGGGTCCTCGGATTTAGTTCGTTAGATGGCTCTCGAAAAGTAGCTCAAAAAATCATTGTTGTGCACAACAATACATCTTGCTCCATGCAAAAAACGGCATGGTTTCATTCTGCTTTAATTTATAATTGGTGTCATCCAGCTAAATTCCTTTCCTTGACCGTTCAAGAAGTAAAGACTTTTCAATGATATTTGGTAAAAATCAATCAAAACAAGGGGGCGATTCAATATACTTCTTCTGCACTTGCCCTTTACAAATTCCTCCTACAGGATTTCCCGGTGATTCACGGCATCCATGCCAACGGATTGGGTACAAGTTGTAGCAGCACACACATTTTTATGGTTTTTTGACTTGCTCGATTCAAAAACAGGCTAGTTTGATCGTGCGCTGATTCATAGTTTCTATCATTCAGCTTAGTTATTTCCTTTTCCGTTCAAAAATAGAAGAGCTTCTCATTGATATTTGGTTAATATCAATTGAAACACGTTGACGATTCAATATGCTTCTTTCGCCCCTCCCCGTTACAAGTCCCTATTACAAGATTTTTGGGTGATTTTCGGGATCCAGGCAGGACGGTTGGGTGCAAATCGCTACAGCACACACATTTTTATGGTCTTTTATCGTGTTCTTGCATAATCTCGTGAGAGGGGACAAAATATTTGAACCTGAACTATCATATGTTTAACGCCAATGTATTGATTTATGCTTAAAATGAATTAGAATTTGCCTCATAATCAATAGGATCCATGTTTAAGATTAGTTTTTTGAATCTGATTATTGTCATTTTCGGCCAATTTCCTTGGCTTAACCTGGCAGTTCCGGCACAAATTACAATTACACACACATATTTATGAATTTCGGTTCGATTTTGAATGAGACGATGATTACGAATAGCCTATTTCCCCTTTTTTGTCACTAAACTATCAATTTTAAATGCATATTTTCAATATTGCAATACAGAAACGAATGCAGTAAAATATTATCAATGTGAAGATGAATAACAATTGTGTATGTAAGTAGTTAACAATGAATGTAATATAGATATTTAATAATTGTGTATTTTATGTATACGCAAAATAGTTATAAAAATGGGTAGTTAAATATTTTAGTTACACGTGGAACTACTGTGAAACAACAGATATTTTATTATTTCAATTATATTTTACTTTTTCGCATGAGTACTACTAAAATTAGTTTTATATTTGATAAAACAAACAAATTATGGAAAAGCCCAAGATTACCGAAACGGCAACTAAAATGGTTGAGCTGCTAGAACCATTTGAACCACAGGAACGCCTGAGAATAGTTCAGGCTTCCTTGACTTTATTAGGCGACACGTTTATTGCGACCAAACCAGTAGGCCAGACACCGCCGGATGACGAGCCCGGGGACATTAGTGTATCAGGTCAGGCTAGGACATGGATGAAGCAAAATCACGTGTCGGGTGATGAATTGGAACTGGTATTTCACGTTGCGGAAGGCAAAGCAGATGTGATAGTTTCTGAAATGCCCGGTAAAGATCAAAAAGCAAAAACAATCAACGCATATATTCTCCAAGGGCTTGCCAGCTTTTTAGTTTCAGGTATTCCAAAATTTGATGATAAGTCTGCGAGGGCATTATGTATCAAATCTGGATGTTATAGCGCGGCCAACCATGCGGTGTATATTAAGGGAGTTGGGAATAAATTAACTGGTTCCAAAGATTCTGGCTGGACTCTAACGTCGCCAGGATTGAAACATGCTGCGGAACTTGTCAAAGGGCTAATAAAATAAGAAGTAATGCAGTCATCAAACAACATATTAGCCAATTTGCCGGAGGGATTGCGAGGAAAACTAATAGAATGTTACAATAAGATTGTCTCGAATTATGCCGAACATAAATGGGAGCCTTCAGAATTAAATGGTGGTAAATTTTGTGAGATAGTATATAGCATTATCAGCGGCTATCTTACTGGATCATTTCCCAATGCTCCTTCCAAGCCTTCAAATATGGCAGATGCTTGCCAAGCGCTTGGGAAAATTCCAGCCAATCAGGGCCTCGCTGGGGACAGGAGCGCTCGAATTTTGATCCCCAGGGTACTTCCATTTCTTTATGACATAAGAAATAATAGAGGTGTTGGCCACGTCGGCGGGGATGTAGACCCAAATTTTATGGATGCAACGGCCATAGTTTACAATTCAAGTTGGATTTTAGGTGAGCTTATCCGAATTTTTCACAATGTAAATACAACCGAAGCCCAGGACATGGTGGATGCGTTGATTGAAAGGAAGCATCGCTTAGTTTGGGAAATAGAGGATGTGAGGCGGGTGCTGGACCCTAAAATGAAAGTAAGTGATCAAGTTTTGATTTTACTACATACCAAACCTTCATGGGTAAATGAGTCTGATTTACTTAAGTGGACTGAATATAGGAGGGCCGATTTGTTCAAAACTCGGATTCTCGATTCATTACATAAATCAAGAATGATTGAATTTGATAAAATACAAAGCAGAGCTCGTATTTCTCCTTTGGGTGTTTCAGAAGCAGAAAATATAATTGTGAACTTCTTAGAGTCGAAAAAGAAATGAAGAATTCAAGTGTTTTTTCCTGGAGAATTTTTTCAACTGAGCAAGTAGTTAGAATCTATATAAATTAACCTTCAAATTGACTAAAATGAGTAACTCGAAAATTCAGATTAAAATAGGAATTGTAGAATTTTCCGGAGAGGGCGAGCAAGATTGGCTAGGTATTCAACTGGACAAAATTATTGCCAAAGTACCGGAATTGTTAACAATAGAATTATTGAATTCCCCTTCAGTGTATATACCGGCGAAGGTTACCCCTTATTCCGGAGCAATCTTTCCCCCCTGTTCCAGGAGTAATAGCGGTCATGCAAAGAGCGAAGATAGTTACTGCTTTGAGAGATCAAAGATATAGAATCGGGTAACTGGGTGTTATTGTTTTTTCTTTCTCATAGATTCCCCCTTTAATTCTATGCGGTGTGCGCGTGCTGTCAATCTGTCCATAATGGCATCGGCAAGTGTGGGTTCGTTGATATACTCGTGCCATTTGGCGACAGGCAACTGAGAGGTAATGATAACAGATTTTTTAGCATACCGGTCTTCCAGGATTTGCAGCAGGGCCAATTTGACGGCATGTTCGAGCGGCTGTACCAGGCCAAAGTCGTCGAGGATGATTAGGGGTATGCGCTCGAACTGGTTAAGCAGTTTGACATAGGAACCATCGAGTTTGGCCAGGGTGATCCGCTCCATCAGCCTGGGCAGGTTTAGGTAGATCGTTTTATATCCCTGGATACAGGCCTGGTAACCCAGCGCACAAGCCAGATGGCTTTTTCCGCAACCTGTTGAGCCGGTTACCAATAGTGTTTCTCCTTTTTGCAGATAGCTACCTTCCAGCAGCGCAGCCAGTTGTAACTTAGACAAGTTACGTGCAGCAGAACACTCGATGTCCTCGGGAGTGGCTGTCAGTCTGAACTTAGCCTGTTTGATATAGTAGGCCGTTCGTTCATTACTACGTGCCAGGATCTCTGCCTGCAGGAGTTGGGCGATCAGGTCATGGGAATCCAGTTGGTGGTCCAGGGGTAGCTCTAGTTGTGTCTGGTAGCTGGCGGCCATGCCATGTAGTTTTAATTGCTGCATCTGTTGCAGCGTAGCTGTTGTGTTCATTTGCGTATATTGGTTTATTAAAAAATGATTCATTGGTAGGCTGCTGCTCCCCGGATGTTATCATGTTCCGGTAAAGGAGTGACAGTGGGCAGGGATGGCTGACTATCCAGCCCCGCCCGAAGAATATTCTTAATGAGGGTATAATTGATCCTGGAGCCCGTCAGGGCACGGACACAAGCGCTCTCCAGGCGTACAGGACCATAGGTCTTTTGCAGCATCAGCAGACCATGACATGCTTTATAGTTCTGTTCGGGATAAATGCTGCCGGATAACATATGTTCGACGGCCAGGGCTGTCTGCGGCCCTACCTGCCGGGCCCTGGCAAGCAGATCCCCCTGAGTAAAACCGCCCACCTGAAGGGCATACCGGTGGTTGGAAGGCATGTGGTCGGGGATGGTGACGTATGCACTGGTAAGGGGACTGCGGTGATGCAGGGCAATGCGGGCATGGTCGTAGTAGATCTCCAGAGTCTTGCTGTCATACAACACTTTTACCTTCTTACCGACATATCCATAAGGGACGCTATAGTAGCGATGATCCTCGGAGAGTTGGATATGGTAATTGCGCTGAACAGTGGCCTGGATGGATCTTTTAAGGGTAAAAGGAGCCGAAGGAAGTGGCCGCAGGAGTGCCCGTTCCTGGTTGTCAAACAATTGACGCCGGCTATAGGAAGACCCTTTATATCGTTTGTTGTTCAGCTTTTCGAGACAGGTGGCAATGCCTGTATTGAGGTCTTTCAGGGAGTGAAAGATCTGGTTGCGAAGCGGCCCATAGATATGGTTATAAACGATGTTGACACAGCGCTCTACCATGGCCTTATCCCGCGGTTTGGCCGGGCGGGTGGCAGCGAAGGTCGTCCCATAGTGTTCGCTGAGCTGATAGCACATATCGGTGAACAATGGCTCATACTTATCCGGCCGGATCACAGCTGTCTTCAGGTTGTCGCACAGAATGATCAGCGTAACACCGCCGTAATAGCGTAGCATGGCGTTCAGACACTCGGCCAGATCAGCCGTTCGCTGGGTATGTACTGCCACACAAAAGATCAGGCCGCTATGCGGTAGCACAGCGATAAAGACCTGGCATTCTACCACCTCACCGCTGGCCAGGTCCGTGTAACGAAGCGTTTTACCGGCAAAATCGATCATGATTGTCTCTGCCGCCTTGTGTTCCAGGTGCATGACGACTTCCTTATGCCGAAGCCACTGGCTAAAGTGATAGCAGTACTGGCTATAGCCGTATCCATCCGAGTGCTGGTCTTTGTATTCCAGCCACAACAATTGTTTAGTGACTCCTGGTTTGGTGAGTTCCTTTTCGGCATAGCTAAAATGGTCCAACAATACCTCGTGACGAGGTGACGAGACCGGCGCTGTATCAGGGTCGTAGACGATTGCCGATAGTGATCGCTCATTGCTGGAGGTAGGCGCCAGGTTCTCCTGGCCCCCTTGTTGAATGCGCCTAAGATATTTCTTGACGGTAGGCCGGCTGATGCCGGTCAACCGAACGATGGCCTTGATAGAGAAGCCATCCTGATGTAAACGTAGAATCTGTTTTACTGGTTCCATTGCTATTGCTTTTGCTGCCATATCCCTTTATTTGAAGGGGCAAATGACAGAAAAAAGCAGCAACTACCGGTCTCTATGCTGACCAAAGGGGGTAACCATGCGCCGGAACGTCAGTCCTCCGGGCAATGGGCAGGGGGGCAACATTGCGCCGGAATGACAGCACGCCCATACATGCAAGGGGGTTACCATGTGCCGGAATGACCGGCTGTTTATATCTAAAACCGGGATCGTTGGCTGGTTATTGCCCTTGTGCTACCAGGGGGTAAGCATGCTCCGGAACAGGGGGGAAAGATTGCTCCGGAATAAGGGGGTAACATTCATCCGGTACGTACACTTCAGATCATGGTTCCAAAAAAACTGGAAATGGAGGAGCGCGCCCTGAGAATAGTGGTTCGCCATCTGCGCCAAAAAACTTGGCGATTTTCTTAAAAGAGAAGGTGGCTACTACCAACCAAGTCCGAAAATTCTTAGCTACTGCCGCATTTTTGCAGCTTAATGGAAAGAATCGGCTGAATACAGGAGATATTACAAAGGCCCTTAAAGACGCGACTCAAAATAAACTGAGCAATGCTAGTGAATGCCTGAGTAATAATATTCAAAAAGGGTATTGCGAAAAGGATGGAAGCAATGGGTTCTTTGTTACCTCCCATGGATTCGCTGACCTTGATATTAAAGAATAAGTTAAAAGCAATGTGCAATACAATTAATTAATAGGGATTGTGCATCTTCAGCCATAATTCAGCTATTCTTTTTCGTGAATTATCCTCAACAAAATTAATCTTTTCCGGAGAGTAATTCTTCGAATCTATCGGTGCGAACATCATTTCTGTTCTTACTAAATGAATAAAATCCCCCATTACTGCGTTGTGCAAGAAATTTACAGCATTGCCATTATTTACCAAAAAGAAAAAATTATTATTATTTGAATATTTAAATATTTTCTCTTTATCATTGATTTGATACTCATTTTTATTAAAGTTAAAGTGAAATTCATCATCAGATGATGTTACTGAGAAAATAAAACAACCATCCTTTACCTTTCTGAAGTCGTCTACATCCAAACTTTTATTTCCAGTCGCCGAAAATATTATATCGGCTTTGTAAATAACTTCCTCTCTTGCAGGAATGGCGCATAAATTATTATATGCCTCAATTCTTTTAATTGGATTTATGTCGAATACGCTTGGCTTAATCCCCTTTTGCAGTAAATGAAAGGAAATTGATTTGCCAATCTTACCGAATCCAAGAACACTACATTTTAGATATTGAAGTAGAACTCCTTCTTTTCTCAAGATGGAATCTGCCGAAAAGAGTATTGATTGGCCAACTAGGAAATCTTCGTTGTCTTTTAGTGGACTTCTGGCAACTGAAACGACTTTTAACCGAGGCTTTTCTGTTTCATACTTTTGATGACCATTTTCAGTATCTTCAATTATTAATTCAATCTTGTCCAAGATTTTTTTTGGCCAATTCCTTCCAATTTCTGAAAAATATCCGCCAATGTCGAAAAGAACTACTTTTAGGGGAGAGCTCGCAATTTGATCAATAACTATGTTCGTGTCTAATCTAAGTTGCTCCCTTGATATAGTTATTACGGGAATATCTGCTGTAAGAATTTCGTGAACTTTTTTATCGATAGAATTCGGCTTGGCTATAACTGATAGAATGGGGTAAAGCTTATTTAGGGCCCTTAGATAATATACGCAATCAGGAATAATATGGGATACGACTATTGAATTAAACTTTTTTTTTCAGGAATTTCTTTTAGGACCGTATCATAGTAGAGCTTTGTTTTAAATTCCAAACTCAAAAGTTTGCGAATTTTATCCAATAGATTCTTGAATGTATTATCCTTCGTTAAATCAGAAAAGTGAACCCACTTGACACTTTCAGCATCATGGGTATTGGGATTTATTTCATCACTACCATTATAAAAAAATAAGTACCTGAAATCGTGGTGAAAATGACTTGGTTCTCCTTTGGCCTTGTTCTCGGGTATGTGATGAGAATCAATATCCAAGGGAATATTTTCAGTATGATGAATTGAAAAATTTACCAAATTTTCCTTTTCAATTCTAGTTTCTTCCACTGCCTCACGAACTGCTGCATCTAGAATTGAATTGTCATCTTTTTCAATATGGCCGCCCGGTTGAAGATATTTTTTGAATGTTTTATGCTCTAATAGTAGAATTTTCCTTTCTTTTGGATCAATTATCAGCGCACTTGCAGTAATATGTTCAGTAGACTGGTTCCTGTCATATAATTGAGAATCGTTACAGCGAGCTAAAAATTCACTTAGCTTTCCGTGGTCTTCCTTTTTAAACTCTTTCAAGTAAGCTTGAAGTAGATGTATGACATCTTCTCTATTTTCCATTTTCAGTTTAAATTTTGCTGGGATAGAATACTTAAATTTACTGCTTGAAATGGCTTAGGTAGAAAAAAATTAGGCACATCTTGTGGATTAAATTCGAAAAAAACACAACCCATTGAATACCAATATTCCACCCTATTTACTCCTTAATTAAACCGGGAAATAATTTCCTGAGCTTATCCTCTTAAAAAAAGGAGGATGCAGTCTACTGCTGGACTTAATTTATTTCATGTTTTGAATGGTAGTAAGTCCAAAAGCTCTTGGATAATAATTCAAAATTTGTTTGGATTCTTATGATTGATCCTGTTAATTTCTCTTTCAATTTATAATAGCCTGGTTTAGATTGCTCAAGTTCATATTCCATTTTATTTTCGAAAATCCGGGATAGTAATTCTGAAACGTCTTGGATTTTTTCCGTTACAATTACACCCACCGCAACACCAGTGGTAAAATCAATTAAACGGCTCAAGGGATGAACAGATTTATAAAAATCAGCTCTTGTCTGCGGATTACAGTAGAATATGACGGGCTTTCCTAAACTTAATGCCATTGCCGCTTCCGCATCTTTCCCATAACTCTCTTTCTCGCCTGCGCAATAGACTAGCACTTTAGCGCATTTAACCATTAGGCATTCGATTAACCCCTTATCTTCATGCCCATCGGCTGCGGTAATGGTTGGGTCAAAGTATCGCAAATGTAAGTCCCTTAATCTCGTATCTTTGAAGATCGTCTCACATGCATCTGCCATTTCTCTAAAATCTTTCCTAGTTCTCATGCTTGTCGCAACATAAACATCTAAGTCATTTACTAGTGATAGGTATAGCTCTGTGTTTTTTAGTGCCGCACTTCTAGAATTTAAAAACTTTTCTGCAACAATTTGATATCGATCCTCAATATCTTTTTCAGAATTTATAATTTCTTCAACAATCTCATCTGCTGAAAATTGCAATAAACCCAAACTCGCCTGATGCTTTTGTCTATGATTTTTTCCAAAATCCTTATCAAAGAGGTCTTTTATTTTTACTTGAGTAAATCCTGCAGATTTTGCTGCTTGATATCCTTCGATTAAGAAATTTTTCAAATCGCTTGCCGTTTTAGGGGTTTCCCCATAAGTCTTGCAAGCCATTTCAGAAATAAGATATCTTTCGTCCTTAGCAATTTCAATGAATTCGAGAGGCCGCCCCCTTTTTTTAATAATATCAGTAGGAATGCTTTTTGATTTAAAGAAGTTAGTTAGCTGTGAATGGGATTTGGTTTTTAGTTCTTTAAATCCATGTTTAATACTTCCAAAGTATAAAAGGCTGTCTATATAAATTCTTCTAAGCCCCCAACGCAGATGTTCCAATGAAATAATAGAATTTTGACCGATAAATCCTTGCCGAAAATCATCTACTTTCTTTACGTGATAGGTGTGAATAGGCTCTAGTAACCAATAATATTCAAAAAAATCATCCGAAATGCCTGCTTCTAATGACAATAAAAGTAGTTGATTTAGTTGCACTTTTGTTAAGGGTTCTCGCTCAATGCGGGAAAGCCTTTCGAAAACCTCTGGAGGCGCGGATACATTTAACCATCCTTCAATGCCTTTTGTTTCGTGCGTCAAAGGTTTAAAAAAATCAATTATATACTCTCGTGTCATTTCCGGTTATTTAGTGGTTCATTTTCAAAGTATTTGTCGGACGGACTAGTATATTGTTGGCAGCGTCAAAAATAGGGCGGGAAGAGGCGCTCACAAACTAAATTGACATTCTCGGATTTGAAGCCGGGAAATTATTTAATGCTTGCCGGCCGAGATTGGACCCCTTAGTCGTCCCTTTTATTTATAGATTGAATTTACGATCATTCTCGCCACTTAGTCACCCGTGAAAACACCTTTTTTGCCTAAGCTCCACCATTTGGCTGTTTTTACCATTTTATTGGTCATCTCTAGGGTATATTTTATGGGAATCAAAAAGTGAGGTGAACTTGATTTTGGGGAGTATTATAAGGTCATTTGCTTTTAAAAAAATTAATCAATTCGACGAATTTTGGATTTTTGGCCCATTGCTTAACGTTTTTTCTTTTGGTATTTTTGAAAAGCTTCACCTGCATTCGTAGGCAACTGTTGGCAGTCTCAAATATAAAAAATTGTAAAAAAATCTCGGCCCAAATGCACAAACCGTTCCGGTTCAATGCCGGAACGGTTTATGAGCTTAAGGTCGATTTCCTGCCGTTGCTATGAGGCCAGCGGCGCTTCAGGGCTTTTTCTACTTAGCTTATTTCTCAACAATTCCATATCCAACCCAATCTTCGACTGTGTTACCCGGGAATAGATCATAGTCGTGGTAATCTTGCTATGCCCCAGCATTTTGCTGATTGTTTCTAGGGGAACGCCATTTAACAGAGTGACGGTGGTTGCGAAAGTATGCCGGGAGCAATGAAATGTCAGATTCCTCCTAATATTGCAAATTCCCCCGATCTG
>Ga0207033_1072_pt1 | contig 21920 bp, 20 predicted proteins | sample Alteio_BWMinCont_35_FD_153262 | JGI IMG/M metagenome (GOLD analysis project Ga0207033, IMG submission 153262) | Enriched cells from forest soil in Barre Woods Harvard Forest LTER site, Petersham, Massachusetts, United States -... | ecosystem: Environmental > Terrestrial > Soil > Temperate forest >... | reverse complement strand
ATGCGATTTTACCCAGGCACATGCGGCCCACATAAATGCTTATGGGAATTTGATGTTTTTTGATAATGGTGTTGAAAAGCACCAGTCGGGTGTATTTGCTTTAAAACTGGACGAAAAAAATAAAACTTCAAAGTTAGATCTGCACATAAAACTGCCCAAGGAAGTGTTTAACGGACGAATGGGCAGCGCTTATATGATCAATGATACAACAGTATTGGTTTGCTGTTCAAAAAGGCACATAATGGTTTTGTCCGACCGAAAAGGAACACTGTTATGGACAATGGAAACTGCTATGCCAAGTTACAGGGCTGAATTTATAAAAGGCGACGAGCTTTCTCCTTATTTACGGCCGTAGGGGGTATATTAAAATTAAGGAACAATGATAAAGAGTTATCAGTTTATTATTTTTCTTCTAATACTGGGGCCTGTGGTCCAGGTATTTATTTCATGCAATGAAAGTGCAAATGGGCAATTGGCTGATGCGAAGGCGCCGATTGCAACGAACGACTCGATTGTGCGTATTGATACCACAAAAATACCAGATGATAAATATGGGGACGACGTGAGATACGGCAGAGAATTAATGCTCCACACGGCATATTATATCGGCCCTGATGGGATAAATGGCAAATACCTGGGCAACAAAATGAATTGCAGCAATTGCCACCAGGATGCCGGGACAAAACCATATTCCCTGAATTTGTCGATGTCTTTCCGGAATTATCCTGGATATCGTGCGCGGGAAGGCCGGGTGTTATCGTTGGCCGAGCGGATAAATAATTGCATCATGCACCCCCACCTGGGCAAGCCCTTGCCGCTGGACAGCAGAGAAATGATTTCAATTATGTCGTATTTAAAATGGCTAAACGATTCAACCCGGGTTGATAATAATACCAAAGGCGTAAAAAACCTCGAGCTAACTTTTCCCGATGTGGCGGCATCGCCCGAAAGAGGAAACGTGCTGTTTGCAGCGAATTGCGCCAGGTGCCATGGGCTTGATGGCGAAGGGAAGATGCAACCAAACGGGGTAACATATATTTATCCGCCATTGTGGGGCCCAAAAGCGTACCAGCCGGGCTCAAGTATGCACCGGATCGTTAAATTGGCGCAATGGCTGATGGCCAATATGCCTTATGATAAGGCCACCTACAATAAACCGGTCCTTACATCGGCTGATGCGCTGGACCTGGCTGCTTTTATCAATGATGATAAAATACACAAGCGCCCATTTGTAAAAGAATATCAATATCCAAACTATAAAGAAAAAGCCATTGATTACGACAGGGGGCCGTTTAACGACACTTTTTCGGAAGCGCAACACAAGTATGGGCCATATAAGCCAATAATTGACTATTGGGAAGGTAGAGGCATCAAACCAACATACTAACAAATAACTAACAACATCGTACCGGGCTATAAATATTGCTGAAATTAATATTGATGAAAAAAAAACTGTTTACCCTTGTTCTTCTATTGGCCGGAATTACGGCTTATTCACAGGATATCCCATATACAAATTGTCCAAAATGCTGGATTCCTGATTCATTGGGGAACCACAGGGTTGTGTTAGAATTTAATGGTACCGGTAAGATAGCTAAGGCCATTATTCCATGGAGAAGAAGGGATAATGACCCGCAAAATAAACGGATCATTATTGAGGATGCCACCACCCATCAAAAAGTAAGCAATGTAAAACCGGGTACAATAAACCGCGAATACGGCGAAATATTTTTTTGAACCGGTTTCGGGCAAGGGAACTTACTATGTGTATTATATGCCCTATAAAAATGAAGGCCGTTCTAATTATCCAAGAGGCGTTTATTTGAAACCTGAAAATACAGCGTCTGGTGAGTGGTTAAAAACAATAGATGGTAATAATGATATTCAATCGGCGACCGTAAAAGAGTTTCAATCCATCGATGCATTTAACAGTTTTTATCCGATGGAAGTAATCGCTACAAAAGATGAAACCAACCGGCTAATTGAAAAGCACAAATCTGAAACATTCCTGGTTTTTCCTGAAGATAGGCTGAATTCCATCAGGATGGTAAATGATCTGCCCAAACGATGGATAGACAAGGGGTCGCAGGGTAATTTTAACGGAGAAGCGGCAAGAGGAGAAAATTTCTCATTTCAATTAGGTGTTTATGCCCTGCAAAACCTTGAAGATGTAAAGGTTACCTTCAGCGATCTTACTTCTTCGTCGGGTAAATTAATTTCGGCCGGGAACCTTTTTTGTATCAACACCAATGGTATTGGGTATGATGCGATGCCACTTACCAAAATGGTAAATGTAACAGCAGGAACTATACAGCCATTGTGGTGCGGAATTGATGTACCTAAAGATGCAACTGCTGGTACGTATTCGGGTAAAGCTATTATTAAGGTAAAGGGTGAAACTGCAAAAGAAATTAAATTATCAATTGCGGTAAATAATACCTTATTAGCCGACGGTGGCGTAAATGAACCATGGAAAATGACCAGGCTGAGATGGCTCAATTCTACCATGGCTCAACAAAATACAGTAATTGCGCCTTATATACCGCTTGCAGTTAAAGAAAACACCATCAGTTTGCTGGGAAGAAAAGTGGAGATAAATAAAGACGGTTTCCCAAAACAAATACAAACATTTTTTACCCCCGAAATGACGGGTTATTCAAAACTTCCTAATGACTTATTGACTGAACCAATACATTTTCATTTTACCAAAATGGCCGATGGTAAAAATATGACCCTGAAAAGCCAGGGCGTACGATTTACCAAAACCGAACCGGGCACCGTTCAATGGAAAGCGATCAGCAGCAATGATACCTTACAAATGGAAGTGACTGCATCGATAGAGTTTGATGGCTTTATGGCATACACTGTAAAGGTAAAAGCCTTGCAGGATGTTGATCTGAAAGATATTACCATGCATATACCTTTTACAAAAGATGTTGCCAAATATATGATGGGTTTGGGTCAGAAAGGGGGCTACCGGCCTGAGAATTTTGCATGGAAATGGGACGTAACCCATAAAAACCAGGATGGCGCATGGATAGGCAATGTAAATGCAGGGCTTCAGTATTCTCTCCGCGACGAAAAATATGTGAGGCCGCTTAATACAAATTTTTATTTGCAGAAGCCATTGTTATTACCTTCGTCATGGGGAAATGAAAATAGAGGCGGAATCAAAGTATCAGAGGTAGGCAAGTCGGTTCTTGCGGACAATTATAGCGGCGAAAGAAAATTGGTAAAGGGTGAAGAATTATATTATAATTTCAACTTGCTTATCACGCCATTTCATCCAATTAATACAGATTTTCAATGGGCCACCAGGTTTTATCATTCCTATAAACCTATCGATACCATTAAAGAAACCAGTGCTACCGTTATAAACATACATCATGCAACGGCGATAAACCCTTATATCAATTATCCTTTTATCGCCTGGAAAAAAATGAAGGCGTATGATGACTCTGCTCATGCCGCCGGGTTAAAGGTTAAGATATACAACACCATACGCGAACTGTCTAATCATGCGTATGAAACATTTGCTCTGAGAAGTTTAGGGCATGAAATTTACTCATCCGGTAAGGGTGGTGGGTTTAGTTGGTTGCAGGAGCATCTGGGCGACGATTATATCGCCGCCTGGTTTGTTCCTGAATTAAAAGATGCCGCCATTATCAACAGCGGAATGAACCGCTGGCATAATTATTATGTGGAAGGCATGAATTGGCTAACTCAGAATGTAGGGATTGACGGTATTTATTTAGATGATGTTGCCTTCGACCGGGTTACCATGAAACGGGTTAAACGTGTACTCACCGCCGATGGCCATCCGGGCATAATTGATCTGCACTCTGCCAATCAATACAACAAAAACGACGGCTTTAATAACAGTGCTAACTTGTACATGGAGCATTTCCCATACCTGAACCGTTTATGGTTTGGTGAATATTTTGATTATGAAAAAAACTCTCCTGATTTTTTCCTTACAGAAGTAAGCGGGATCCCTTTTGGCTTAATGGGAGAGATGTTACAGGGCGGAGGCAACCGATGGAGGGGCATGGTGTTTGGTATGACTAACCGCATGCCATGGAGCGATGGTGCAGATCCACGCCCGATATGGAAACTATGGGATAATTTTGGCATGAAAGGCACCCAAATGATTGGCTATTGGGTGGAGGGCAATCCTGTAAAAACGGACAATGAAAAGGTATTGGCCACCATTTACAAAAAGAAAGGGACGGCTTTGATCTCAATTGCCAGCTGGGCCGAAAATGATACGGAAATAGCTTTGAAAATCGACTGGAAAAAGTTGGGCATCGATCCCTCAAAAGCCACTATAACTGCACCTGAGATAAAAAACTTTCAACCAGGGAAAACATTTGGATTAAATGATAAAATACCTGTTGAAAAAGGCAAAGGCTGGTTATTGATTATTAAATAAGATTAACATACATTCCCAATTATATAATCTAAGTAACCCATGAGAAAAATAGGGCTGATCATATTTTTAGTATCCCTGGCGATAGCTGATGTTTATGCACAGAGCGATGCGGTTGTAAGGGAATATAATAAAGTATTTACAACCTATCCGTTTTCAGACCCTAACCCGATACCGGTATCTACCAACGTTTATCCGTATTTCAGGTACGATGGTTTTACAGATAAACCAGTACAAAAGGAATGGAAAGTAGTAGAATTGGAGAACGCCTATATCAAACTGATGATATTGCCTGAAGTTGGCGGAAAGATATGGTCGGCTATTGAAAAATCAACCGGGAGGTCTTTTGTTTATAATAACCATGTGGTGAAATTCAGGGATATTGCAATGCGGGGGCCATGGACAAGCGGTGGTATTGAAGCTAATTATGGCATTATTGGCCATACCCCGAACTGCGCAACCCCCGTAAACTACATCACCCGGAAAAATGATGATGGGAGCGTAAGTTGTATCATAGGTGTGCTCGATCTGCTGACCAGGACAAACTGGACAATGGAAATTAATTTACCTAAAGACAAAGCCTATTTTACCACAAAATCTTTTTGGTATAACGGTACCACCATTGAGCAGCCCTACTATCATTGGATGAATACCGGCATAAAAACGAAAGGGAATTTACAATACATGTATCCGGGCAACCATTACCTGGGCCACGAAGGGGAATATAGCGACTGGCCTGTGAATAAACAAAACGGCAAAGACATTTCTTTTTATGATAACAATAACTTCGGTGGGTATAAATCATACCATGTATTTGGTAAATACACCGATTTTTTTGGCGCTTACTGGCACGATGATGATTTTGGCATGGCACGTTATTCGGGTCATGATGAAAAACCAGGTAAGAAGATATGGATATGGGGCCTCTCGCAGCAAGGGATGATCTGGGAGAAATTATTGACTGATACTGACGGGCAGTATTCCGAAATTCAATCGGGGAGGTTGTTCAACCAAACTGCGGATAAAAGCACATTTACGCCATTCAAACACAAAAGCTTTTCACCCGGCGATGCGGATACCTGGACAGAATACTGGTACCCCGTTTTAAAAACAAAAGGATTTGTTGAGGCCAATCAGTACGGTGCATTAAATGTGAAATATGAAAATGGTTGGTTGAAAATATATTTTAATCCAATACAAAAAATCGCAGATACCCTGGAAGTAAAGCAGGGGCTTAAAACGATCTATAATAAAAAAATAGAACTATCACCGCTTAAAACTTTTGTTGATTCTGTAAAAATGGATGAGGGCCATGGTGACCTGGTAGTTACCTTGGGTGGCAATAAGCTTATTTACCAATCAAAACCTGATGCAAACAATTTAAGCCGTCCGCTTGATTCACCAAAGGATTTCGACTGGAATGCGGTGTATGGCTTGTACGTACAGGGCAAAGAGTTGATGGATGAGAAAATGTATACCGCCGCTGAAGAAAAATTGCAGACCGCTTTGCAGAAAGACCCTGATTATTTACCTGCATTGGTACAAATGGCGGAACTAATGTATCGCGATATGCGGTATGCCGAAGCATTGGCCCTGGCAAAAAAAGCATTGAGCATTAATACTAATGATGGTGGCGCCAATTATTATTATGCCATAGTTAATGCACAGCTGGGGAATATTGTCGATGCCAAAGATGGTTTTGATATAGCAAGTTTATCAGGCGAATATAAGAGCGCCGCTTACAACGGGCTCAGTAATTTATACCTGAGAGAAAAGAACTGGAATAAAGCATTGGAATTTACAGCAAAAGCTATTGACTTTAACAAGTTCGATATCGCAGCATTGGAAATACAGGCCATAGCGTACCGCGATCAAAATAGTAGCGAAAAGGCAAAACAGGTTTTAGATACAATATTATCTTTTGATCCGCTGAATCATTTTGCACGATTTGAAAAATATTTGTGGCAGCCATCCGGTGAAAATAAAACAAAGTTTACTTCAGTGATCCGTGATGAAATGCCGGTAGAAACGTATCTTGAGTTAGCCATTGATTATTACAAAAATGGCTGTACAGATGAAGCTGAAAAAGTTTTACAACTGTCGCCGCCAAATGCACTGGTAAATTATTGGCGGGCATTTTTGCAAAACAAGCAAGGAAAATCATTTACTGCATTGTTAGAAAAAGCAAATACTTCATCGCCCGCGTTTGTGTTTCCATTTCGCTCGGAAGATGAGCAAGTGTTGCTTTGGGCAAAGCAACAAAACAATAATTGGCGGCCTGAATATTACCTCGCCTTATTATACAAAGACAGGAACCGTATAGAAGAAAGTAAAAAATTGTTTATTGAATGTGGCAACGAACCAGACTTTGCGCCTTTTTATGCCGCACGTGCGGGAATGCAAATGGGCGCTTCGGATCTATCCGACCTAAAAAAAGCCGTAACATTGGATAAAGGCGAGTGGCGCTATAATAAGCTGCTTACGGAATACTATATTAATCATAATCAATATCAAATTGCATTAGCAACTGTTGAGCCTTTCTATCATACCCATTCCGAAAATTATATCATTGGCATGTTGTATGCCAAAACGTTGTTGCTAAACAAACACTACAAAGCTTGTTCTGAACTTTTATCTAAGATCGATATTCTTCCTTTCGAAGGGGCGACCATCGGGCGTGAGTTATACCACGAAGCTGGACTGATGCAGGCAATTGAAAAAATCCAAAATAAAAAATATACAAATGCATTGGCTTTGATAAACGACGCAAAAAAATGGCCGCTTAACTTAGGCGTTGGTAAACCATATCCCGAAAATTTGGATGAACGGTTGGAAGACTGGATGACCTATCTCTGCTACCAGGGATTAGGTAAAAAAGATGAAGCTCAAGAATCATTGCAGAAGATCATTCAGTTTAAATCGAAAATTGAAAATACGGTGAGTAATTTTTTACCGGCCAACCACCTCGTAACAGCATGGGCAATGGAAAAACTGAATGGAAAAGCGGAAGCAGCTGAATGGTTAAACGCCCAGGTTAAACAATACCCTGATAATAAAATATTAGGATGGTGTAAACAGGTGTTTGAAAATGAACAAAGCGGGAAAATTGAGCCTGACGATTCAGGCGTACGTTTATTACAACGGTTGATGCAGTTAAAATAAAATCATACCTTAAACCAATCTTATTTTCCTGGTTTAGTTCGAAAAATACATTTAATAAAAATAAAATGAGTCAAATTGAAAACGATTATTCAACTGTTGTGCCACAAAAAGCAACAGAAAAAAGCGGGTTAAAGCCTATTTACATTATTAGTGCCTTATTTTTCGTTTTCGGTTTTCTCACCTGGCTAAACGCGGTATTGATCACCTACCTCAAACTTGCCTGCCAGCTGAATAACCTCGAGGCCTTTTTTGTGGCGTTCGCCTTTTATATCGCTTACTTCTTTATGGCGCTGCCGTCTACATTGATCCTTAAAAAAATGGGGTTCAAAAACTCAATGGCCGCCGGATTGATCATTATTGGCGTGGGGGCAGCCATTTTTATTCCCGCCGCGTTAACACGAATATATTTATTGTTCCTGCTGGGGCTTTTTGTACAGGGTATGGGCTTAGCCATATTGCAATCTGCTTCAAATCCATACATTACCATCCTGGGGCCAATTGAAAGCGCCGCCAGGCGCATCAGCATTATGGGGATATTTAATAAGGTTGCCGGTGCTTTAGGCCCGATCATATTAGGGGCGATCATATTAAAGGATGCGGACAAATTAAAGATCAATATTCTAAAGATGTCGGCAGTTCAAAAGGATGCCGAACTGACCATACTTTCGCATAAAGTTATTATGCCTTATGTGGCCATTATTGTCGGAATGGTGATCCTGGCGATATTTATTTATTATTCCACCCTGCCGGAAATCGACACTGACAATAAGGATGTGGTCGAAGAAGATTCAACAGCCGGCAAAACAAGCATTTTCCAATTCCCCTATTTGTTATTGGGCGTATTAACCCTGTTCCTTTATGTTGGGGTTGAGGTTTTAGCAGGCGATTCGGTGATCAATTACGCATCCAGTATCGGCGTCCCCTTGCAAACAGCTAAGTTTTTCGCTACCTGTACCTTATCGGGGATGCTGTTAGGGTATATTGTGGGTATAATCTGTATTCCGAGATATTTTTCACAGCGGTCGGCTTTAAAAGTCTCGGCTATCATCGGCGTTATTTTTTCGCTGGTTGCCATTTTTACCCAGGGTAACGTTTCTGTCTTTTTTATCGCGTTCCTGGGCATAGCCAACGCACTGATGTGGCCTGCGCTATGGCCATTGGCGATCAATGGCCTTGGTAAGTTTACAAAAACGGGCTCATCCCTATTAATTATGGGTATAGCGGGCGGAGGCTTGATTCCCTTACTTTATGGCTTCCTTGCAGATAAATTTAGCCTGCATCAGGCCTACTGGGTGATGGTTCCCTGTTATTTGTTCATCCTGTATTATGCGATAAGCGGCTATAAAAAGGGGCTCGCAAAATAGATCAATCAATTATAAATTTTAAAATGGAAAGAAGAGAATTTATTAAAAACGGCACAATGGCCGCTGCAGCTTTTACAATATTACCAATGGGTAGCCTTTTTGCTGCCAATAAGGATAAGGTTAGATTGGGTTATATAGGCGTTGGCGAACGGGGAATGAGTCACATTTCAGAAGGTATCCTGCGTGACGATGTAGAAATTATTGCGATATGCGACACACAAGAAAGATCTTTAAAAAGATGCCGCGAGTTTATAGCTAAAAAAGGCAGGCCCGCCGCGATTGAATATACCGGTGGTATAGATGCCTATAAAAAATTGCTCGACCGGAAAGATGTTGATGCTGTGATTATTGCCACGCCATGGGAATTTCACCATCCGCAGGCTATTGATGCCATGAAAGCCGGTAAATATGTAGGATGCGAAGTGATTGCAGGTTTAACAATGGAGCACCACTGGGATCTTGTTCATACTTCTGAAAAAACCGGTATGCCATATATGACTTTGGAGAACGTATGTTACCGGCGTGATGTGATGGCTGTTTTAAATATGGTTCGGCAAGGGCTTTTTGGCGAATTGGTGCATGTTGAAGGCGGGTATCAGCATAATTTAAGATCGGTACTATTTAATGATGGAATACATACGTACGGACACGGTGTTGAATTCGGCCCTAACGCCTTAAGTGAAGCGCAATGGCGAACCCAATATAACATTGACAGGAATGCGGATATTTATCCAACCCACGGCGCCGGTCCGGTTATGCAATATATTGATATTAACAGAGGTAACCGTTTTACCAATCTTGTTTCGTTCAGCTCAAAGGCAAGAGGGCTGGCGGCTTATGTTGAGGAAATGGCTCCTGGGAACAAAAATGCCAAAATCAATTACAAAAATGGTGATGTGATCACCACTATGATCAATTGCGCTAATGGCGAAACAGTTATGCTTTCGCATGATACACATTTGCCGCGGCCTTATTCACTTGGTTTTAGAGTACAGGGTACCAAAGGCCTTTGGATGGATGTTGCCAATAGCCTTTATATAGATCATGCCTCAAAGCAAGATGATGAGTGGGAATCTGTTGATGGCTGGTTTAAAAAATATGATCACCCGCTTTGGAAAAAATATGAAACTTATGCGGAAGGCGCAGGGCATGGTGGTATGGATTGGTTTGTGTTTAATGCCTTTGTTGAAGCTGCAAAACAGAAAAAACAAACCCCGATCGATGTTTACGATTCAGTAACCATGAGCGCAATTACACCGCTTTCTGAAAAGTCAATAAAAGAAGGAAATATGCCTCAGGAGTTTCCGGATTTTACAAAAGGCAAATGGCAAAACAGGAAAAATACCTTTGCTTTGGACGATAGCGGATTTTAGGTAGAGATGGTCAATGTTAAAAATAAAACTAATTTTTAAATGCGTTTATTGAAAGTGCCGTATTTACCCGGTATCCGCTATGGGGAGTTAGCTCTTGATTTAAAAGATTTATTTTTAGAGGCTAAGCCGGATAAACTAACGTATGAACCCTGGCAATCCGGGGGCAATAAGCCTGATGTTATGTTTTTTATAGCCTATGGGGATGATGCCCTGTATTTAAAATTCGCCGTGAAAGAAAAGCATTTCCGGGCTACCTACAGGCAAACCAATGACCCTGTTTACAAAGACAGTTGCGTGGAGTTTTTTATTGAATTTGATGAAGACAATGCCTATTACAATTTCGAATTCAATGCTATTGGCACTCCTTTGGTCGGTTATGGATTGCCAGGCAATAGGGAACTGCTCCCGGTATTGCTTATAAGCGATATAAAAAGCGCTGCCAGCAATAAAAATGTACAGGGGGATTTATTGCCTTTTGAGTGGGAGCTAAGGCTGGCTATTCCTTTCAGCCTGTTTTATAAACACTCAATTTCAACGTTAAAAGGAAAGGCCTGCAAAGCCAATTTTTATAAATGCGGCGATGATTTACCGGAACCTCATTTTTTATGCTGGAATAATATCATAGCTGATAAGCCCAATTTTCATTTACCCGAATTTTTTGGTAAACTGATATTTGAGTAAAATAAATTAACAGAATGAAGAATTTGTGGTTTACTATGCCCTTGCTCATAATTACCTAACCAGGATAACCAGGCATTCGCATATTGAGTTTAATCTGATGAAAAATCATCCAGCATATCAAATGTTGGTACAAAATACAAACTACCTGTTTTTGGTGTACTGAAGTCTAATATCCTATCATAATTTCCTTTAGGAGAACCAATAAACATATTATTCAGCATTTTTTGTACAGTGCTGAATGTGCTTGCATAAGCTATAAAATAAGTACCCATTTCATTGGTAGACATATTACCAAAAGGCATATTATCGCGGACAATTTTAAGGTCGTCGCCAACATTAGCTAAAGCTATATGAGAATTGGAGGGTTTTACATCATCGGCCATTTCTATGTCGTTGGCTTTATACCTGCCAATTACTTTCTCCTGTTGTTCAGTAGAAAGCCTTTTCCATGCTGTTAAATTATGGATATATTTTTGTACAAAAAGATAACTTCCTCCTTTATAAGCAGGATCATCATCCCCCACCATACTAAAGAATTCCCTATCCTGTCCCTGGGGGTTTTCAGTGCCATCAACAAAACCTAAAATGGAACGGCTATCCCAATACCTGAAACCATGAATTTCTTCAGTACTTATTGCCACCGGGTCTAAAATATCTGCTATTGCTGATGCCATATCATAGCATATACTTGTGTTGTCCGCTCTTATATGAAAATGTAAATCCCCCTTGGAAGAAACTGCCACATGCTTTTCGCCAACAATGGGAACAAAATTCACAAGCTCTTTAGGTAGCGGAACAGGAAGATTTAACCGAAGCCAGGCATCATGTCCGATTCCCATTACACAGCTTGCCCTGTAAACAGGGAAACGGACATTAACAGAATTATTAAGGTTGATAACCAGTTTGCAAAGCCTGCTAAAAACATCTTTGATCTCCAGGTTATCCTTAAAATTCCAGACCATAAATATGCTATTGTCATTTGTGTAGTCTGTTACATTCTGTGATTCAGGATTCATGAGTTTATAATGTATTGATGAATATTGCAATTACAAATTGTTATTTAGTTGCAGGGGTTTGTTCCAATTGATCCATTTTGGCAAACATAATCCTGAAAGTGTTCCAGGGGGTATTATCACCGGCAACGGGATTGACCACCCTTCCGTAATACCCATTAAAAAACTGCACCGGCGGCGACCATACGGTTTCGGCAATCCCATAAAAACGCCCTTTAAGTTCCTTGCCGGATAAGGCCCTCGAGCGGTACAGGTCTTCCACCTGGTTTACTGCTACCTGCGGATGATTCCATGTACACGTTACAACCCTGAGCCCTTTCAGGGCAAAATAAACTGCCGTCTGGTTATCTTCGTCGTATTGCCAGTCGCAGATCACCACATCGCGGGGGATCAGGTCGACAGCCCGGTAGGTATTGTTATAACTTGCCGCCCACTCACCGATACCTGTACTTCTCCCATCAATCAAACGGTCGCCCCATATCCAGAGTTCCCTGTTTTTTTCAGCCAGGTGGTCGCGGATGGTTTGCACCTCGTTGGCAAACAGGACGGCTTTGTCGCGGCCTGCACAACGGGGGCACTTATCATCGCCCAGGTAAAATACCTCATCCATACCTGCATGAAAAGCCGTGGCTTCAAATACGTCCATAATCTCGTCCACCAGGTCAAATACCACTTTGTGTACGCCGGGGCTAAGCGGGCAATAGCTTTTGCAGTACAGGCCATCGGCATTAGGCCATTTATAATCGGTAGGGGCGGGCATCTTTACCCAGGGGGTTTCGTCAAATTCAGGGTAAACCTTTAGCAGGTTACCTGTTTTAGCCGCCCAGGATTGATGCCCCAACAGGTTAATTTGCGGAATAATATTGATGCCGTTCTTTTTGCAGGCCTCCAAAATCTTTTTTACATCACCTTTGGATAAGGCCGCCGAATCGCGAAGTTCCGGGTGACTTTTAAACTCGTAATTGAAATCAACCCTCAGGATTAAAGTATTCACTTTTCGGGGCGCCAGCTCTTCGTTAATAAATTTAATAAAATCTGCTAAGCCATTAGGTTTTGGAGCAGCTATTATAAACCCTTTTACCTGGTATAAGCTATCGGTTTTTTGCTGGGCAAATACATGGCAACTAAATAAAGTTATCAGTAATAGCAAGTAATGGTATTTCTTCATTTTTTAATTTATTAGGTAAATAAACGGGTATATCCACAATAATCAAAGCTAAGCCGAAATTGCATGTACAAGTTAAAGGTTTTTTTAAAAAGTTTGTAAACTTTAAATCTTACTGTGCTTTTTGATAAATTAAATGCCAAAAGCCTCCTATTTGTGCCGCCGTGCCGTGCCAGGAAGGTTGGCACAAAAAAAGGTTACATACTGTTGCTGTGGATCAGAATAATCACCCTAAAAAATCGGTGCAATCCCATCAACAAAACCACTCACCTAATCAACCGAATCCAACCCCATCAACTAATCAAAAAAACCATTTGCAATTAAACCAAAAACCCCTATCTTTGCAGTCCCAAATTATGGGGTATAATAAACGTTTAATAAATTTAATTTAAAGCAAGTGAATACGTTAAGTTACAAAACTGTCTCGGCCAACAAAAAAACCGTCAACAAACAATGGGTTGTTATTGACGCTAATGGCGAGATTTTGGGGCGCTTGTCCAGTAAGATCGCCATGATCATACGTGGAAAAACCAAGCCTGATTTCACCCCAAACGTAGACTGTGGTGATAATGTAATAGTTATCAATGCAGACAAGGTAAAGTTGACCGGAAACAAATTCAGCGACAAGCAATATGTTTCTTACACCGGTTACCCGGGTGGTCAGCGTTTCATTTCTCCTAAGGAGTTAATGGCAAAACATCCAACACGCGTAATTGAAAAAGCCGTGCGTGGTATGTTACCTAAAAGTCGTTTGGGCAAAGCATTGTTTGGAAATTTGCATGTATATGCAGGCGCCGAGCATCCTCATGCAGCACAAAACCCAACAACCATTTAACTTTTAATTTAAAAAGGAGAAAAGAAAAAATGCCAACAACTAACACTTCGGGCAGAAGAAAAACTGCAGTTGCACGCATCTACTTAACAGATGGCAGCGGCACAATTACCGTAAACGGTAAAGATTACAAGGAGTATTTCCCAACATTGCCATTACAATACATCGTTATGCAAAGCACTGAAGTATCAGGCTCGGCAGGTAAATTTGATGTTAAAGTAAATGTTGCAGGTGGTGGTGTAAAGGGACAGGCAGAAGCCGTTCGTTTAGCTATCGCAAAAGCTATTGTTGAACTTGATGCTGAAAAGAAACCAGCCCTGCGCGCTAAAGGTATAATGACACGTGACGACCGTATGGTTGAACGTAAAAAACCAGGACGCAAGAAAGCAAGAAAAAGGTTCCAATTCAGTAAACGTTAATCAAAAGGAGACAACAAAATGGCAAGAACAACATATCAGGACTTACTGGATGCAGGTGTACACTTTGGTCACCTTACCCGCAAATGGGACCCAAAAATGTCACAGTACATTTTTATGGAGCGCAACGGTATCCACATTATCGATTTAAATAAAACCTTAACAAAGGTTGAAGAAGCTGCTGCAGCTATAAAACAAATTGTAAAATCAGGCCGCAAGGTATTATTCGTAGCTACAAAGAAACAAGCGAAAGATATAGTTGCCGAATATGCAAAAGGTGTAAACATGCCTTTCATCACCGAAAGGTGGTTAGGCGGTATGTTAACCAACTTTGCAACCGTAAGGAAGTCGATCAAAAAGATGTCGAACATCGATAAATTGACAAAAGACGGTACTTACAGCAACCTTTCGAAAAAAGAAAGGCTGATGATACAGCGCGAGCGTATTAAATTAGAAACATTGCTTGGCGGTATATCCGATCTTAACCGTTTACCGGCAGCCTTGTTTTTGATTGACGTTAAGAAAGAGCATATCGCGGTTTCGGAAGCATTAAAGCTGAATATCCCAACCTTTGCAATGGTTGATACCAACTCTGATCCTTCGAACATCGATTTCCCTATCCCGGCTAATGATGATGCTACGAAATCAATTTCATTGATCACAGGCATTATTATCCAGGCTATAATTGAAGGTTTGGAAGAACGTAAACGCGAGAAAGAAGACGAAGCTGAAAAAGAAGCAGCCGTTGCGAAAGCAAAAGCTGACAGCCCTGAAGCAGCAGCGCCTGCAACAGCTCCGGTTGTTGACAGGACCCCAGGCGAAGCAGGAAAAAGAACCCGCAAAGTAGCCGTTGAAGCAGAAGCGGCAGTTGCTGATGAAGCGCCGGCTGCAAATGCTGAAAAGACAGAAGAATAATAGCCCCCCGACCCCCTAAAGGGGGAGAAGAGGGTTAATAGAGAGTTATAAATACAAATAATAATAAAAGCCTCTATCTTTTCGGATGGAGGCGCTTAAATTCCCCCTTTAGGGGGTTAGGGGGCAACAATGTCTACATTAACAATATCTGCAGCCGACGTAAACAAATTGCGCCAGGAAACTGGTGCGGGAATGATGGACTGCAAAAAGGCTTTAACTGAAACTAACGGTGATTTTGAAGCTGCTAAAGATTTTTTAAGAAAAAAAGGGGCTAAAATAGCTGCCGCCCGCCAGGACAGGGATTCGAACGAAGGCGTGGTTATTGCACGGACTTCTGCCGATGGCAAACGCGGTGTAATTATTGAATTGAACTGCGAAACTGATTTCGTGGCCAAGAATGCTGAATTTGTTGCTTTTGCTAACGCGATAGCCGGTACCGCTGTTGAAAATAACCCTGCTAATATTGAAGCTTTAAGTGAACTGACCGTTGACGGCCAGAAAATTGGTGAAGCTATTATCGACAAAACAGGTAAAATAGGCGAAAAGATAGGTGTATCAAAATACGAAGTGGTTGAAGGCGAAAAAGTGATCGCTTACATACATGGTAACTACCGTTTGGGTGTTTTGGTTGCTTTGAGCGCTAATCCAGCTAACGCGGATGAAGCAGGCAAAGATGTGGCCATGCAAATTGCTGCCATGAGCCCGGTTGCTATTGATAAAGACGGTGTTGATGCTACAACAATTACCCGTGAACTTGAAATTGCTAAAGAGCAAACCCGTTTGGAAGGCAAGCCTGAGGAAATGGTTGAAAAAATTGCTGCCGGTAGATTGAACAGGTTTTATAAGGATAGCACTTTATTAAACCAGGAGTTTGTAAAAGACCCATCCAAAACCGTTGCCCAGTTTTTGGGAACCGTTGAAAAAGGTTTAACAGTAACCGCCTTTAAGCGGGTGGCTTTAGGAGCTTAAATATTTTAATCCCCCCGATGTAAAATCGGGGGGATTTTTTTTGCGGTGTTATTATGTAGAAACGCAATACTTGCGTCTCTGAAAATGACCTAAGACGAAAAGTATTGCGTCTCTACAGTAAGATGGTTAATATTGCGATATGATAACAGCCCTTCACAACCTGCAACTCATTTCAGATGGCCAGATTGCCAATGGCAAGGTAGTTTTAATTACCAGCGATAAGATAATAGCTATTACTGATGAAAGTGCAATGCCTGATGGCGTTGAAAAAATCGATCTAAACGGCGCATTTCTTGCGCCTGGTTTAATCGACCTACAAATCTACGGCAGCGGTGGCAAACTGTTTGCCGGCACACCGGAAATTGCCGCTTTGGAGCTGATGGAAAGCGATCTGCTGAGCCAGGGGACTACCGGTTTTTTTGCCACTATCGGCACAAATACAAATGATATTGTTGAAAAGGGGATTGAATCGGCAAAAATTTATCGCGAACGTTGTAAGGGTAACTTTTTGGGTCTACACCTGGAAGGGCCATACCTTAACCCTATAAAAAAAGGCGCACACCCGGCAAATCTTATTAAAAAAGGCACACTGGCTGAAGTGCAGCGTTGGATTGAAATGGCCGACGGCGTTATAAAAATGATGACCATCGCCCCTGAACTACAGGATCAGGAAGTGATAGATTACCTGCACGATCATGGCGTTATTCTATCTTCTGGCCATAGCAATGCATCTTATGAGCAGGGCAAATCCTTTTTAAACAACCCTATCCCCGCGGTAACGCATTTATTTAATGCAATGCCGCAAATGCACCACCGCGAACCGGGCTATATCCCGGCAATATTCGAAGAAAGGCCATATGTTAGTATTGTTAATGATGGTATCCATGTTGATTTTGCAATGGTGCGATTAGCTAAGCGTGAGCTGGGTGATAAACTTTTTTTAATTACTGATGCCGTTACTGCAGCCACTGAAGGAACCTACCAACACCAATTTACCGGCGACCGTTATGTAATGCCTGATGGCACATTATCCGGCTCATGTCTCACCATGTTAAAAGCTGCCGAAAATTGCGTAAAACACGTTGGTATCGGCCTTGCCGAAGCAATCAATATGGCTTCATTATACCCGGCCCGGCTGGCAAAAATGAATAAGGGCAGGATTGCTGCTGGTTTTGATGCGGATCTTACGGCATTTGATGAGGCGTTTCAGTTGAAAGGAACTTTCCTGGCCGGGAAACGGATAAATTAAAACTATTGCTATGGATACTTATTTGTTCGATCTTATTGTAAAAAACGATCTTGAGGGGATAAGGACAGCCTTGACTGCAAACCCTCAGTTAGCTAACGAAGGCGTTGCACTGAATATCAATGGTAAAATAAATCCCGCGAAAGGGCACCCATTACACAGGATATGCGATGCGGTTTTTGCTTATAAAATTACGGATAGGCAAGCGATAGAAATAGCGAAAATATTTTTGGCGGCTGGCGCAAATATCGATGGTTTTATGGCGCAGAACGATTCAAACACGCCTTTGATCGCAGCCGCAAGTCTGCATGCTGAGCAACTCGGTTTGTTTTATATTGAAAAGGGCGCGAATATCTTTTATGCCGCTCCGGGCGACGGCGGCACCGCGCTGCACTGGGCAGCGTTTTGCGGGAAAGACAAACTTGTGGAGAAATTGATTGAAAAGGGCGCGAATATTAATCAGCCGGACACTAACTATCACAGCACACCAATAGGATGGGCTATACATGTGCTGGAATCGGGAGAAACCAATAACCTTCACAACCAGGTGACCTGCATTAAATTGCTGCTTAAGGCGGGTACTGAAAAAAGCTTATTATACCCCGGTTCTCTTAAATATTTACAGGATATGGCTAAGACCGATCCGGTTTTAAAAACGTTGTTGGAATAAAATTTAAACAGCGCATTTAACACTAACTTAAAATTGATACTTTTGGCAAACACTATTTCATGGCATATAAAAGGATACTATTAAAACTGAGCGGTGAATCGCTTATGGGCGATAAACAATACGGCATTGATAATAACCAGGTACTACAATATGCCAAAGATATAAAAGGCGTATATGACGCAGGCGTAGAGATAGCCGTTGTAGTTGGCGGGGGCAATATATTCAGAGGGCTTAGCGCCGAAAAATCGGGTATGGAGCGCGCCCAGGCTGATTATATGGGCATGCTGGCCACTGTGATCAATTGTATGGCACTGCAAAACGCTCTTGAAAGTATTGGTGTTGAAACACGCCTGCAATCTGCCATAAAAATGGAGCAGATATGCGAGCCATACATCCGCCGTCGTGCTATGCACCATTTAGAAGTTGGCAAAATTGTGATCTTCGGTGCAGGTACAGGTAACCCTTATTTTACTACAGATACGGCCGCATCACTGCGCGCCATCGAAATAAAAGCCGATGTAGTGCTTAAAGGCACCCGCGTTGACGGTATCTATACCGCCGACCCCGAAAAAGACCCATCCGCAACAAAATACGATGAAATTTCTTTCCAGGAAGTTTATGACAAAGGCCTCAATGTAATGGACATGACTGCCATCACCCTTTGCCAGGAAAACAAACTGCCCATTATTGTCTTTGACATGAACAAACCAGGTAACTTTATGAAAATTGCCAACGGCGAAAAAATAGGAACGCTGGTAAGGGACAATGGTTCAATCCCTGCCCCAAACACGCACGGCTAACGCCCACGCCTTAATAAAAAGAATTTATTTTTATTCCCGTAACCGATAGTATTTCTAACAAAACTATAGACCGTGTAGATCTGAACGCTTTTGGTATGGCTAAATGGCTTACCACCAGCGGCGCCTGTATGATCCACCGCCTCCGGCAAATAAGTTGTATAATAACAGGATAACGGCTATTACAATAATAATGTGAATGGCGCTGCCGCCAATGTGGAAGGCAAAGCCCCCGAGCAGCCAGCTGATCACCAGTATGACTACAATAATGTAAATTAAACTTCTCATGATTATACAACCTATTGAGGGGGAGAATGTTTCGATATATTTTGCACGCCTTTCCGGCCACGTTGGTGTTTGTTGTCATGCCTGTATGCATTTACAAAAAAAATAATCTATCGTTTCAATGGCATTTGGAGAAATTGCTTCAACGCAGTTCTTATATATAGCTCGTATATGGACTTATCTGATAAAAGACGGGATGCTGAAAAGGAGGTATGAGAATTGGGGTGTTTTAGATTGCGGAGTTAAGGGTACTACACTTTTAACAGCATTAAACTTTGCTAATATTGTCATTTATTAATGACTCCGCTTCTAATTTTAATAATGGCAAATGATTCATAACTATACTCCAGATAACTACATCATTGACATTATCATATGCGTGAATGACCTTATTTCGAAGGTCTACAATTTGCCTGGAATATGAAATTGAAATACCGGGATTGATTTTTAATAGCTTGCTTACTGCCTCGCCAATGATCTCAAGTTCTCTTTCTACAGCCCTTCTTTTGGTCTTATTTTTAAGATATTCATCAAAAATCCTACGTCCTTCAAGATGGTCGTTGATGGATGAAATACTTACAATAACGTCTGTAAGAAGTTTTTTCTCTTCAAAAGTCATAAAACAGCTATTTTTTGACTGTTTATAGTTTGAAGTAAGTAAGGATTAGTAATTGTTTCTTCGGCAACAATATCTACATCTTTTTTAAGCAATTTTTGTAAGGCATATATCAACTGGAAATAATTGTTGCCATAATCTGTATAACTAAGGTCGGGGTTAAAACTTACCAAAAAGTCAACATCACTGCCATCATGCATATCACCGGTTGCTGCGCTGCCAAACAGATAAGCTTTAATTACGCCATAACTGCGCATTAAATCTTTTATTTCTGATAAATTAGATTCTATGAGGCTATTCATAATTTCAAATTTACAAATATTAGCGTCAAAATAATACTTTTTTTGAGTACGCGCGGAAGGCTATTTTGCCGAAAGACAATGTGAGTGAAAAAACTTTCTAAAAAAAAGCGGGATCCTTGTAATATTCTGTGTGTACTTCCCCCATCCAATGTTCCTTTTAAAATTAATGTAAATTGAACCTTTTTACTATTTTTGTGAAAAATCCGAAACGATGAGCGAACTTATTAAAAAACAAGTTAACGACGCAAAAGTGCATATGGACAAAGCCATTGATCATTGCGAAGGTGAATTGCAAAAAATACGTGCCGGCAAGGCGAGCCCAAGCATGCTGGATGATATTGTGGTTGATTATTACGGAAGTCCGACCCCGCTGACCCAGGTGGGCAGCATAAATACCCCCGATGCACGTACCATTGTGATACAGCCCTGGGAAAAGTCGTTGCTTGGCCCCATTGAAAAAGCCATTATGGAAGCTAACCTCGGCGTAAACCCTCAAAACGACGGGGTGATCATCCGCATCAACGTTCCGCCGTTAACCGAAGAACGCCGCCGCGACCTGGTTAAAAAAGCCAAAGCTGAGGCTGAAACAGGTAAGGTCGCTGTACGCAATATCCGCAAGGATGCTAACGAAAAAATCAGGAAACTGAAATCGGAAGGCGTATCGGAAGATGAAATGAAAGTAGGAGAAGCTGAAGTTCAAAAATTGACTGATGCCTATATTATAAAGGTTGATGGCCTGTCGGCCGCGAAAGAAAAAGATATTATGACGGTATAAGGGCCTCCCCAACCCTCTCCAACCGCATGCGCCTGAAGCTTTAGCGGTGGCGCAAGGAGAGGGCTTTAACTTCGCTCTTTTTTTAGAACCCTCTCCTTTGGAGAGGGCAGGGTGAGGCGAAAAAATAGTTAAAATGTCAAATTAAAGGGAATGAGCTTCTTAGCCGTTCCCTTTTTTTATTTTTGCTTATATTGTTTCAACAATTATATAATCACAAATGAAAATACTCCTATCATATCTTAAAAAACACCGCTGGGTGGTTGCGCTTGCCCTTGTGCTTGCAGGCATTAATATTGCCTTTTCCCTTTGCGACCCTTTGATCACCAGGTATATAGTCGATTTGTACATGGTGCCGGTTAATCATAAGGTTTATAGTTATGAATACAGGCTGCACGGCGCACTAATATTGGTTGGCCTGGGCGTCGGCGCCGCCATGGTATCGCGCATAGCAAAAAACTTCCAGGATTATTTTACCAATATCATTACGCAAAAAACAGGCGCCGAAATGTATGCCGATGGTTTGAAACATTCCCTTGAACTGCCTTACCAGGTTTTTGAGGATCAGCGTAGCGGCGAAACTTTGGGAATACTTCAAAAAGTGCGGTTGGACTGTCAAGCTTTTATAACTTCTTTTATAGGTGTGCTTTTTGTGAGCCTGGTGGGAATGATTTTTGTGATAGTGATTTCTATAAAAGTAAATTATATGGTAACGCTTGTTTATTTTGGCGCTATCCCGGTTATCATGTTTGTAAGCATGGCTTTAAGCAAACGGATTAAAACCATACAAAAAAAGATCGTATCACAAACCACGGTACTTGCTGGTTCAACCACTGAATCATTACGAAATATTGAGTTGGTAAAAAGTTTGGGCCTGGTAAAGCAGGAGATTGAACGATTAAACAGTACCACC
>Ga0207033_1071_pt1 | contig 21945 bp, 19 predicted proteins | sample Alteio_BWMinCont_35_FD_153262 | JGI IMG/M metagenome (GOLD analysis project Ga0207033, IMG submission 153262) | Enriched cells from forest soil in Barre Woods Harvard Forest LTER site, Petersham, Massachusetts, United States -... | ecosystem: Environmental > Terrestrial > Soil > Temperate forest >... | reverse complement strand
GCTGAGCTGCATGTACAGCATGGTTCGAAGAGTTCCGATGCGGTGGGTGGCGAAACGGGCGAGAAAATCCGAACCGCCCCAGGAGAGAGCCGTCAGGAGGCCCAGCAAAATTCCCATCGGGACTACGCGGACTTTCCCGCCTCGGCGGACTTGCTTTTTTTTATTTCCAGGCCGAGGACCGCCATGACTTTCTGCAAATCTCTCCAGACTTCGCTTTTCGCGCTGGGATTGCGCAGCAGATAGGCGGGATGATACGTGGCCATTAATTTTCTTCCGCGAAATTCAAGCCACTGGCCACGGAATTGAGAAATGCCACGGTTTGTTTCGAGAACGGTCTGCGCGGCGGTGCTTCCGAGGCAGACGATAACCTTGGGCGCGATGGCATCAATCTGGCGCAGCAAGAATGGCGAGCACTGCTCCACTTCGTCTTTTTCCGGGGCGCGATTTTCAGGGGGACGACACTTCACAACGTTGCAGATGTAAACGTCTTTTCTTTCCAGCCCCATCGCTTCAATCATCTGGGTCAGGAGCTTACCGGCGCGGCCGACAAACGGCAGGCCCTGCAGGTCTTCGTCGTGTCCAGGGCCTTCGCCGACGAACACGAGTTCGGCTTTGGGATTGCCGTCGCCGAAGACAATTTTGTTGCGCGTGGTGTGGAGTTTGCAGCGCGTGCATTCGCCGAGGTCGGTTCGAATCTTGAGGAGCGTGTCGTCGGGAACCTTGCCAAAGGCCTCAAAGAGCGAGGCAGCCGCGGGGACCGGCAGTAACTCAGGCTTGTAGGTAACTCGCGGCGCAGGTTGTGTGGCTTTGGGTAATTTCGGGTTTCCGATGGATTTTGGCAAAGCCAGTTCCTCCGAGGAGATTGCTTGGCTGATGGGTGCTTCGAAAGATTCTGCGGCCGGCGCTGCGATTGCCAGAGCGTGCGGAGCGCCGCGGTCTTTATAGAACAGGCCAACGCCGAGGTCTTCGTAGAAATGCAATCGTTCGGAGAGTTTTTTATGGAGAGTTTCCGGGATGCGCTGGGCCATGGCGGGATCAGACAGCAGAACGATGCGTTTCTGTTTTGTGGCGCAATACGCCGCGCAAGCGCAACACTTCATCGAGGATGCGCTGGGCAACTGCACTCTTGCTCAGCTTCGGCAGAGCCAGATCGCGGCCGTCGCGTGAGAACAACGTAACGATGTTGGTGTCGTGATCGAAGCCCGCGCCTTCGGCGGTTACGTCATTCGCGACGATAAGATCGGCGTTCTTCGCAGCCAGTTTTTTGCGGGCGTTCTCGGCGACCTGCTCGGTCTCCGCAGCGAATCCAACAATGAGCCGTTCGCCTTTGGTTTGCGCGGCTTCGGCCAATATATCGGGCGTCGGCTCGAATCGGATGGTCAGCGGCTCCCGGTTTCGCTTCATTTTTTTCGTTTGCGTTTCGGCAGGGCGATAGTCGGCGACGGCTGCTGCAAAAATCGCAATTGTGCTTTCGGGAAGGCGGTCGACGACCGCGTGGCGCATCTCTTCGGCGGTTCGCACGGCGAAGCGCTCGACTCCGGAGGGTGTTTCCAGATTTACGGGACCGCTCACGAGACTCACTTTCGCGCCGCGGCGCGCGGCGGCTTCAGCCACGGCATAACCCATTTTGCCGGAGGAACGGTTAGTCAAATAACGAACCGGGTCAAGGTCTTCGCAAGTCGGACCTGCGGTGATCAGCATGGTCTCGCCTTCAAAATCTCTCTGTGTGTGCAGGGTCTGGCGAACGGCGGCGACGATTTCCTGCTGTCCGGCGAGGCGGCCTGCGCCGGTCATTCCGCACGCCAAATAGCCTTCATCGGGATTGACGATTTTCACGCCGCGGGCGCGAAGCATTTCGATGTTTTCCTGCGTCGCGGGGTGATTCCACATGTTGACGTTCATCGCCGGAGCGACGATTACGGGCGCCGTCGTTGCCAGATAAAGCGTGGTGAGAAAATCGTCGGCCATGCCGCGTGCGAATTTCGCGAGAATGTCGGCGGTCGCTGGCGCCACGAGAAGAAGATCGCTGCGCTGAGCTACAGCGATATGCTCGATTGCGCTTTCGACGTTGGCTCCGCCAGAAAAGGATTTTTCAAATAGATCCGTGATTACCTTTTGGCCGCTTAGCGCGGCAAACGTCAACGGCGTGATGAATTCGCGCGCGCCGCGAGTCATGACGACTTCGACGGTGAACCCGTCTTGTTGGAGAAGGCGGACCAACTCGGCGGCCTTGTAGGCTGCCACGCCGCCGGTCACGCCGATGGTGATTCGCATCGGATCCTATCTCGATACAATTTGCCAAGCTCGGGCATGGTGTACCGTGCCCCTACACATTCCACGCACGGCCCTTTGAAAGCGGCCTGCGGCCGGTTACTTCCGGCGCTTGTTGCCGTCTTTGTCTTCATCAATCGAATCCGGCTCGACGAAATCGTACTCGAGCAGGCTGTGTTCGAGTTCCTCGCAGGCGATACGCGTCGCCTTGAGCGTTCTCGGGTTCTCAATGAGCGACGGGGCGCCCGCCATAATTTGGCGCGCGCGTCTTGCCGCAAGCACAACGTAAGCAAACTGGCTCTCCGGAGCTTTTGTCAGCACAGTCATTTCAGTCTATCCCCCCAAACGATGCCAGAAGTTCTTCCACCCGTGGTCTGCGCCTAGCACTGGAGCAGCGAATCGCAACGACAACGGCCTGCGCTTCATCTCCCGCACGTTTCACATCTTCGTTCACGACGCAATAATCGTAATAACGTCCGAATGCCGCAATTTCGTCCCGCGCCTTCGCCAAACGCCGCGCAATTTCTTCGTCGGAATCCTGCCCGCGGCTGCGCAAGCGCCGTTCAAGTTCCGCATGCGACGGCGGCAAAATGAAAATGGCCACCGATTCGGGCAGCTTTTCCTTTACTTGCGCCGCGCCTTGCACATCAATCTCGAGGACGAGGTCCAGACCTTTCTTCCGCGATTCTTCAAGCCATTTTTTCGGCGTGCCGTACGAGTACTTGCCGAAGACGCGCGCATATTCCAGAAATTCGCTGCGCGCAACCATGGCGTCGAACTCCACTTCCGTGACAAAATCATAGCATTGCCCGGTGGCTTCGGTCGCCCGGCGCGACCGGGTGGTACATGAAACCGAAGGCATCGTTCCCGGCAACTCCAAAATCCTCTGCACCAGAGTCGATTTCCCCGATCCCGATGGTCCCGAAACAATCAACACCAGCGGGGCAAGCTCTCTCTCCGTGCTCATTCGATGTTCTGCACCTGCTCCCGCAGTTTTTCGATCTCGGCCTTGATTTCGAGGGCCAACCCGGTGATGGTGAGGGCTTCACTCTCGGCCCCGGGCGTTTTCGATAGCAGCGTGTTCGCTTCGCGATGCATTTCTTGCAGAAGGAAGTCCAGCTTTTTCCCCATCTCGCCGGCGCCGTCCAAGAGTTTTCCGAACTGTTGGAGGTGGCTGCGCAGGCGGTCTAACTCTTCACTGATATCGCCACGTTCTGCAAGCAGGGCGGCTTCTTGCGCGAGCCGGGCGGGATCGATTCCAGCGCCGCCAAGCAGTTCCCTGAGGCGCGCGTCGAGGCGCCGCGCAAAGACCGGACGAAGCGTGGCGGCGAGTTCGCGGACTTTTTCCGCCTCCTGGCCGATACGCGCCAGACGCGCGCGTAAATCTTCGACTAGATGGCGGCCCTCGGCACGGCGCATGTCATCCAGCTTGTGGAGCGCTTCGAGCAAGCAAACGTCCAGCGCTTGCCCGAGGCGTTCTTGATCGTCCTCGGCTTCGGGCACGGCGGCGGAAAGGCCGGCGATGACTCCGGGCAAGCGGAGAATTGCGACGACGTCCACATCGGCCGCGGCTCTGGACACCTGGCGGAATTCTTCCGCCACGCGCATGTAGGTCTGAGCGAGTTCACGGTTCACCTGGACCGGCGCGCCAGCGGCGGGATCGACGTTGACGTGAACCTCGACGTGGCCGCGGTGAATACGATCTCGCAGGGCCTGGCGCAAGCGCTGTTCATAGAGGTCGAAACCGTCTGGAAGGCGGAGCTTCAGATCCAAGAAGCGGTGGTTGACGCTTTTCACGCTGACGCGGACGGCCCAGCCATTTTGTTCGCTGCGTGCCTGGGCGTAGCCGGTCATTGAAAAACATTCGCCGACTTTTTTTGGTAGTACAGAAGATTGGGTCATAGGGTTTCCGCTGGTGCCGTTACGCTGGCCGGCGCTGCCTGTGCCGGTGCGAGAATATCATCGTCCGCAAATTGCAAATCGTGGAGGCGGGCATAAGTTCCGCCACGAGCTATCAGCTCCGCGTGCCTACCGCTCTCGCGGATCTGGCCGTCCTCGAGGACCAGGATCTTATCCGCCCGGCGGATGGTGGCCAAGCGGTGCGCGATGACGAAGGTGGTACGTCCAACCATTAGATTGGCGAGGGCTTTCTGCACATACATCTCGGACTCCGCATCCAGTTCCGACGTTGCTTCATCGAGAATGAGGATGGGGGAGTCTTTAAGTATGGCACGTGCGATGGCAATACGCTGCCTTTGGCCGCCGCTGAGACGGGTGCCGCGCTCGCCGATGACCGTGTCATATTGCAGCGGCAGTTCCATGATGAAATCGTGCGCCAGGGCTGCCTGGGCCGCGGCGACCACGCGGTTCTCGGGAACATTGGTTAGGCCGTAACAGATATTGTTCCAGACCGTGTCGTGGAAGAGGATATTTTCCTGAGCCACCATGGCGATTTGTTCGCGGAGAGAACGAATGGTGACATCGCGAATATTCACGGTATCGACGCGAATGGAGCCGGAAGTCAGCTCGTAGAACCGCGGCAGGAGATTTACGAGGGTGGTCTTGCCCGCGCCGCTCGAACCGACCAAAGCTATGACTTCGCCTTTGCGTGCCGTAAGGCAGATGTTTTCGAGGACTACCGCAGAGCCGTTTTCGTAGCGAAAACCCACGTCGTCAAATTCGATGAGCTGAGCGAACGGGGCTAGGATTTTTGCGCCAGTCAGTTCGAGTTTTTCTTCCACGCGATCAAGGTAGGCAAAGACTTGCATGCTAGCTCCCTGCGCGGCCTGGAATTGCTGATAGACGTAGCCCATGCGCTTGAGCGGCATATACGCACCAAACAGAGCATAGACAAATGCGAAGAACGTGCCCGTGGTCATCTGGTGAGTCCTGATTTGATCGCGGGCGTAGAGCAGCAGAAGCGGGATGACGATGGCGCCGAGCAAGTCCATGATCGGCGGAGTGATGACGGCAGCGCGCACCCAGCGCATGTTATCGCGGAGCAACTGGCGGGCGGTGTCGCGGAATTTGCGGATTTCGAAGTCTTCCATTCCGAAAGCCTTGACCACGCGGTTGCCGGTGGTGGTTTCCTGGAGAATCTGGCTGAGGTCGGCGAGGCGGGTCTGGCTGTTCTCCGCAGAACGGCGGATTTTGCGACCAAATCTCCCGACGGGAACAACGACCAGCGGCAGGAGGACGGCGGAGGCCAGCGCCATTTTCCAGTTCAGCCAAAAGAGGACGCCGACGAGAACGACTAGACTGAATCCCTTTTGAAACAAGTCGGCGAGATACTCGGAGAGAGCCACGCGGGTGCGTTCCACGTCGTTGATGGTGGCGGAGAGAAGGCGGCCGACAGAATTGTGCTGAAAGAAGGCGATGGGCTGGCGGATGATTTTTGCGTAGACCTGATTGCGAAGGTCGGTGACCGCGGCCTGTCCGACATATTGGATTTCGGTGATGCCGAGATACTCGGCGAGGGCCTTTGCTAGGTACAGAGCGGGCAGTGCGACGGCAAAGAGAGTTGCGACGTTGTGAAGGCCGGAGGGGAGAAAATCATTCAAGTAGATAACACGGTTGCCGGGGAGCGCGAACAGAACGGGTTTCGTGACAAAAACGGAGGGATTGAGGACGTAGTCGACGGCTATTTTGACCATGAAAGCCACTATGCCCTCGGCGAACGCGACGAAAGCCACCAACACGACTCCGAGCGACAGCCGGAGCGCATAAGGCTGGACATAGCTCAATAGCCTTTTTAGTTGCGGTGAAAGCAAAGAGACCACGCCAGAGACTCCCCCGATGATCCTACTTGGTACGCTATTCGCCGCTACGCGGCATGTCAAGTTTCCGGAACTGGGTGATGCGAGGATTGAGATTCGCCGCGGCCGAGTTACTTCTCGATGTCGCGGTGGGTGACCTTGGTCGAGAAGCCGCGCTTGGCGAGAGAATTCCTTACTTGTTCGCCAAGCATTACGGAGCGGTGTTTTCCGCCGGTGCAGCCGAAGGAAATCGTCAAATAGCTTTTGCCTTCGCGGATGTAGTGCGGGATCAAGTAGGTGAGGAGGCCTTCAATGCGGCGGAGAAATTCGGCTGTTTGAGGGAATGAGCGGATGTACCGTTGGACTTTGGGATCTTTTCCTGTGTAGCGGCGCAGGGCGGGCACAAAATGAGGGTTGGGTAGGAAACGCACGTCGAAAACGAGATCGGAATCCGTGGGGACGCCATATTTGTAGCCAAAGCTGACCACCGAGACTAGCATGGGCCGCTGGTCGGGATTCTTGAAGCGCTCGGTGACGAAGTGGCGGAGTTCGTGGACGTTGAATTGGGTGGAGTCGATGACCACATCAGCGAGCTTGCGGATGGGCTCCATGAGGGTGCGTTCGTGAAGCAGGCTCTCGCGAACGGACAAGGCTTTGCCTAGCGGATGAGGCCGGCGCGTCTCGCTGAAGCGGCGGAGGAGCGCGTCGTCGCTGGCATCGATGAACACCAGCGTGATGGGATGATCCTTGCGGAGATGCTTGAGCAGAGGGGGAAGCTTTTCAAGTTGCAAACCTTCGCGCGCATCGACCAGCAGGGCGGCGCGGGCAAAGTCGCCTTCGCCGGCGGCATGCAGCTCAGCAAAGATGGGCATTAGTTCGACGGGAAGATTATCGACGCAGTAGAAGCCCATGTCCTCAAAGGCGCGGAGGACGGTGCTTTTTCCGGAACCGGAAACGCCGGTGAGGATGACGAGGTGGTGCGAATCGTTTCTGGCGGACGGCTTCACGTGAGGCGGCGGCTCAGCTCTTCACCCGGCGCTGGTGAGTGCTGGGGATGCGCATGTCTTCGCGGTATTTGGCGACGGTGCGGCGAGTCACGTGGATGCCGGCGTCGTCGAGTTTCTTAGCGATTTGTTCATCGGTGAGGGGCTTCGTGGTGTCTTCTTCTTCAATCATTTTTTTGACCAAGCGCTTGAGGGTGAGGAGCGACATGCCGCTGCCTTCTGGGCCATTCACCGATTCGCTGAAGAAGGAGCGCAGCTCCAGGACGCCTTGCGAGGTGTGCGCGTACTTGCTGGCTACCGCGCGGCTTACCGTGGAAGGGTGTACGCCAACTTCTTCGGCGACTTCTTTGATCATCATGGGCTTGAGGGCGTCGGGGCCGTGATCGAGATATTCGCCTTGGCGGGCAATGATGGATTGGCAGACGCGCAGGATGGTGTGCTTGCGCTGCTCGATGTTTTTCATTAATTGGATGGCGGCGGTGAAACGTTCCTTGACGTAGTTGCGAACGTCGCGGTCGGCGGCGTCCCGCGCGAGGAGCCGGCGGTACGTGGGGCTGAGGCGGAGCTGCGGCATGTCGTCTTCGTTCAAGAAGACCTGCCACTGGTCGTCGACTCTGCGGAAATAAACATCGGGTTCTACGAGGCGCGGTTCGGTTTTGTTGTAGCGCAGGCCGGGCCGCGGATCGAGCTTCTTGATGACTTCGAGAGAGCGTTTGACCACTTCCAGAGGACGGTTCAGCGCACGGGCGATCTCTTTTAGTTGGTTGGACTGCACCTGTTTCAAATGTTCGGAGACGATTTGCTGGGCCAGCGTATTCTGCGGATCGAAAGCTTTCAGCTGGAGAAGCAGGCATTCGCGCAAATCGCGCGCTCCGACGCCGATGGGATCGAAATCCTGAACGACGGCCAGGGCGTCATCTAGATCGTCCTGCGAAAATTTGCCATTCTGCACGAGTTCTTCTGTCGAAGCGGTTAGATACCCGTTTTCATCAAGGTTGCCGATGATGCTTTCGGCGAGCTCCGTGACGGCTTCAGAGCAGATGGTCATGCTCAACTGCCAGGCGAGATGGTCGGTGAGTCCGCTGGGAGAAGAGAGAAACTTCTCGAAAGAGGGCCGCTCGGAGACTTCTCTTTCCTGGGACTGGCCGCCGTCGCCGCCGGTGTCCAGATACTGGTTGAAAAAACTGCCGACATCGAACTCGTCGAAAGGATTGGCTTCGGGCTTCTCTGGAAGTTTCTCGGTTTCGGCTTTCAGGAAGGTTTCGTCGCTGTAGTTGTCGCTCTGGGTGGCTTCTTCGCTGAGCTCTTCGAGAACGGGATTGGCGATCATCTCCTGGTTGATCATCTCGCGGAGCTCGAGGCGGTTCAGCGCGAGGACACTCACCATCTGGACGAGGCCGGGCGTCAGAATCTGCTTCTGCGCCACTCGAAGGTTGAGCTTGAGTCCCTGCCAGGCCATGATCGTTCCGATTATCCCTTCAAACTCTCCCGTTTTACAGTTTAGTTCAGGCGGAAATGATCGCCCAGATAAACGCGGCGCACTTCGGCATCGTTGCTCAAATCAAGTGGAGTGCCCTTAGCCATTATCTTGCCATGATTCACTATGTATGCGCGGTCCGTCACGTTGAGTGTTTCCCTGACGTTATGGTCAGTGATCAGGATGCCGATACCGGAGCGGCTGAGGCCCCGGATGATCTCCTGCAGATCCTTCACGGTTAGAGGGTCAATGCCGGAAAAAGGTTCGTCCAGGAGGATGAAAGAGGGCTGCAACGTAAGCGAGCGGGCGATCTCCAGGCGGCGGCGCTCTCCTCCGGAGAGAGTGTAGGCCTTGCTGGTGCGTACGGTTTCGAGTCCCATTTGAACCAAGAGCTCTTCCAGACGGTCGCGTTGCTGCTCGGGCGTGAGAGGGAGGGTCTCGAGAACGGCGAGCAGATTTTGCTCGCTAGTCAGTTGACGAAAGACCGAGGGTTCCTGAGGAAGGTAGCTGATGCCACCGCGGGCCCGAAGGTACATCGGAAGGTCAGTGATTTCGCCGCCGTTCAAAAGAACGTGGCCGGAGTCTGGCCGGGCAAGACCTACTAGAATGTAGAAGGTAGTGGTCTTACCTGCGCCGTTGGGTCCCAAGAGCCCGACGACTTCACCCTGGCCGATCTCCAGTTCGACGTCATCAACGACCTTGCGACCGCGATACGACTTGCTCAACTCGACGGCCTGGAGTTTCAGCATACCTCGTCACGAACGGCCGCTCGGCGGCCGCGTCACTTTTCGACTCGGTGCTTCGTCAACGTGCGCGAACCATTTTCAGAGTCGACGATGATCCTATCATCCGCTAAATAGAAGGTCAATTGACGGCCGGTGGTGGTGCCCGCGGAACCGTCGTAGAGTGTGGGATTTCCGCCGCTCATGACGAATTTGCCGTCGGAGGCGGTGTATTCACCGCGTTCGGCGGTGGCGCGTCGGCCGGCTTGATCGACGATGACGCCGCCAGTTCCGACGGCGCGGCTGATCTGCTGGGCTCCGGGCACCGCGGGGATTCCGTTCTTGCCGCTGGTTACGCCGCCGGCGGGATTGTTGGCGCCGCGTGTGAAGAGCAAATCCATTAGGGGAGCGCGGATTCTTTGATCCGGGGATTGCACTACGACGCCTTTTTCGAGATGGGCGAGGTTGCTGGCGTCGTTGTAGGAAAGCGTGCCGCAACTTACGTGCCAGAGAACGGTTTTTTTCGTGGTTGATTGCTGTGTGCCAGATTCGAGAGTGCCGGGTCGCACGGGGGCGGGGGTCTGAGGGAAGACCGCGCGCACTTTGCCGACGGCGTTCAGGATTTTTGTTTCGCGGAGCAGTTCGATGGAGTCCGCTTCCAAAACGGAATCGGCCTGCCAAAGACGCGCGTGGCCGTTATAGACGGCGCGTCCCGTTCTCGAGTTGCCCCGCATGGTGTCAGCAGTAATGTTGGCGGGGATTTGAGCGAGTTGCATGGCATTTCCGTTGGGCGAAAAATCCGTGGAGCGGACGCCGTCCTCGGCGCGGATGTCACCGCTTGTTCCGGTGAAGAAGATTCGCGGAGCATGCGTCTCGGTGGTCGCGTCGCGCGCGACAGCTTGCCCGGTCAAAAGAGCTGTCTCGGCAGCCCGCGTGAAGGTGGCGTGATCCGCCTGCGCGTTGCGGTCGGCTTCTTTCAGCTTCACGTCGCCTTCGAGATCCATCTGTGACCAGCCACCGGTCGGGAGAAGCCGCGCTACTCCGTTTCTGGCCGTAGCCGTCTGTAGCGGGCGACCGGCCATGGAGCGCTCGGTTTTGACGTTACCCGCCGCATCAAGCTGCTGGGGCTGGCCTTCTTCGCCGAACGCCAGTTGCAGCTTGTCCGCTTCGAGTTTCGTGCGTGTTGGCGCCGAGAGTGCTTGTGCCGCAGCGTCGGTCCATTCCATGCTGCCGGCCGTAAGTGTCTCGGCTTTCGTGGGCTTGCCGGCTTGGCGCTCTTTGGCCTCGCTGAACTCCATGCGGAGCGCTCCTGTCTCGAGGATTCGCGCAGCGCCGCTCTTGGCCGTGCGCGTCTCGAGAAAAACTCCGCCGTTGAGATTCATCTCTTTGGCTTGGTTCACGCGAGGCCATAGATCGAGCGCCGCGGCATCGGCGTGGAATTCGCCCTCCTCTTCTTTGCCATGACGTGAGCCGCGCACACTTCCTGTTCCGTCGACTCGGGCGACCCAGCCTTCCGGGGCAAAAAGTGCGGTCATCTTATCCGCGTCCATCAGCATGGAGTCGGCGCCGCGCTGCGCGGTAAGTTCCGGGGGCTTACCAAGTGGGCCGGCGCTGGCCAGCAGCCTGCGGGCGCGAAATGCGGAGTCCAACTCGAGCGTAAGATCTCCGGCGGTCAGCCGGGCGGTGCGAGATTCGGCTTCGGCCGGGCCCAGGATGTGGAGCAATCTCGCATCCCGGCCGAAGTCAAGAGTCGCGCCGGTTACCAGAACTTCCTCGGCTGTTGCCGATTTCGCGGGCTTGGCCTCGGACTCTTTTTTCGTTGGCGGTTTGAGCCTCAGCCGGACGCTTCGCAACAGGCGGAGGGTCCCTTCCTCCGAATTGTATTCCGCTCCCACGGCATCGCCGCTCCCGCTGGGAAAAGTAAATGTGACGGGTTGGTCTGTTATTGCTCTGCCGCTGGCTTGATCGAAAATCACTCCGCGGGTCTCGACGTGTACAATCTGAGGTTCGCTTGTGGGATCTTTTGCTCTGCGGTCCGCGTCCGCCGCGCTTTCTAAATCGATCTGAACATCTCCACTGCAGGTGACGCCACCAGTTCCTTTTCCGTACTGGCAGCTTTGCGTGTGAATCGTGTCACGCCGCTCACCTGTCTTTCCAAACATCGTGACTTTCACGTTTTCGAGCAGAGTAGCGCCCTGGTTCTTGAAATCGGTGGACTTCGACGCTTCGACGGTGAAAATCTTGCGCGGTCCTTCCATTTTTGAAAAAGTCAGCCCACTGGATTGCTTTTCGACGTTCACTGGCGCCGCCGGTGGAGCAAGTCTCCGCTCCCTGATTCTTTGCCAACCGCGTTTCAGATACACGCCAGCCGTCAAGCACGCCAGCAGCAGCGCCACCGCCGCGGACCAGCGCGCATACCGAGCGGCTTGGCTTCTTCGCATAGATTCAGTTAAGCAAAATTCCGAGAGACTGTATAGAAGACGGAGAGCAGTAAAGAGGAGGATCGCTAGGAAGAAGAGCCGGCTGTTTCCGCAGCGGCAGCTGCGGTAGTGTCCGGCAAAATCCCGATGTTTGCTGCGGCCACGCTGTCTCGGCTCGTATTTTTCACCAGGTACATGGCCTCATCGGCGAGGTGCAAAAGCCCTTCTTTGGTGCGCGAATCGGTGGGATAGGACGCCACGCCCAGGCTCGGCGTAACACGGATACGCAAACCGTCCTCGTCGAGCCAGCGCGTTTCCCGAACGAGCTTGTGCAGGCGGCGCGCTACATTAAGCGCGTTGTCTTTGGGAGTCTGTGGCAGGAGAATCACAAATTCGTCACCGCCATAGCGGAACGCAAAATCGATCAGGCGGCAATGAGCTTTCAGCGCGTTGCCAATCTCTGCGAGCAACCGTGAGCCGACGAGATGGCCGTGTGTGTCGTTCACTTGCTTGAAATGATCGAGATCGATGAACACCAGTGAGAATTGATAGTTGTAGCGTTGCGAACGGTAGATTTCCGTCTCGAGGATGAAGCCCATGTGGCGGGCGTTGTAGAGACTCGTGCAATCGTCGGTGATGGTCAGCTCGTGGATTCTTTTCACGTGCCGGGCATTTTCGAGTGCGATGGCTGCAAAGTCGGAAAGAGCTTCGAGAAGCTTGAGGTCGCGCTCGTCAAAACCTTCTGGGCCGAGGCAATTGATCAGCTCAATGACTCCGAGGCAAGTGTCGCGGAATTTAACAGGGACGGCAACGATCGATTGCGTTTCGGTCTTGGTCTTCTCGTCTACCTGAGAGAAGAAACGAGTGTCTTTCGAAGTGTCCGCCACCACCACGGTCTCGCCGTGTTGCGCCACCCAGCCGGCAATTCCCTGGCCCACCTTAATGCGTACGTCTTTGAGCGCTTGGGAAGCCTTGCCTACGGCCAATTCGAAGTAGAGTTCTTGTTTTTCTTCATCGAGCAGCAGAAGCGACCAGTTGTCCGGGCGCAGAAACTCGTCTATTTTCTCCATAATGGTGCGGAGAACCTGGTCGAGCTGCAGCGAAGAGGTCAGCGCCTTCCCCAACTCCTGGAAGATGGCGACTTCGCCCGCTTCGCGTTGCTCGGCGGAAACCGCGGGATTGCGGCGGCGTTCCACGGCTGGAAACTGTTTGACTTCGTCCACGCTCGATTGATCCCTGGTTCCAGAGTTTTACAGGCCAGACTTTAGCCGCCGCGGAAGACAACACCACCTGATTCGAGGCTGGTCTTCGAGTCTTTGCCAGTATAGGCGCCTCGCAAAAAGGGGCGCAAGAATCTCGTGGTACAGGCGTGGCCATCTTGCCATCGGTGGGTACGGGGCGCACCGACGGCCTTTTGCGTCAGCGTTTGAATGAGCTATGAGCGCCCTCGCGCAAGACCAGGCAGCCGGAGAGCATGTCGTGAAAGGCCCGCTTGCCACGGGTCAGGCCTACCCAGAGGCAGTCGATCACGAAATAGTAGCCGCCCAAGACGGGGACGTGCGCTAGTAGACGGCCGCTCGAGAAACGCAGGCTGGCTCGCCAAAAATCCACCGGCTCGCCGGCAGTGTCGGCGACATAAAGACCTAACAAGCGTTTCCCCAGAGTTGCGTGCCATGCGGAGCTTTCTGAAAGTGCAAAGTACAGCCAGCTTTCGGCCGCGAAGAAACCAAGACAGATGAGAAGAAAGGTCGGTCCGGACCGCACGAGGGTCTCGTTGAGAGGTGTTCCCGCACGATGATTGAAGAACGGATTCGAGATTCCCATGCCGGCGGCAAAAAAAGAAACAAAGACTGCGAACGGCGCCACCAGAAGAATCAAATCGATGATGGCCGCGATGAATCGGATCCAGAATCCTGCAGGGGTCAGCGGTAGGGCCCGGGAGAGCTGAGTTACTCTTTGCTGTTCCAAAATGCGCTCCTAATGCCCCGGTATTGCGGGCAAACCGCCTGCGTTCGGACCACGGTGTTCCTCGGTATTAACGCTGCTGTCTCACCTTGACCACCGTCCAAACATAGATTAGAGACGATGTGGTGGAATGATACTTGAGACGGAATGAGCCTGGTCGCTAACTTCCGCAAGTCCCATCTACTTCCGATCCGCCCTCTCGTCGGAGCCTGGCCGGGGACCTTCTCCCTGCATTCCTCAAAGGCCTGGGCGCCAAATCAGCCAGACGGAACCCGCATGGCCATCTTGGAGATAGATCTGCCGGCTCTATTCCCATTGTTTGACACTGCTCGGCGACACCGCCTATAGTTTCGTCGAGGGAATTTTTCGCCCTTGCGCGGACCAGCCTGGGGTCGCCCGCGGGTGAACCGTATTGCGGCCACACCTGAGCTGCCTGCGTAGCGGTCATCCAAATAAAAAGGGCAGAGAAAATGGGGCGCCCGCAGAAGCCGGGCTTGCTTGCGATCCCCAGGATCTTCGATCGCGCCGTTGCCCCACGTGTATCGGCGAGGATAGGGTTCGATTCATGGCCAGTGGAACTTTTGGCGAACGCCTGAAGCGCGAGCGCGAGATGCGCGAAGTTACGCTGAAGGAAGTGACTTCGGCCACGCGCATCGGTGCGCGCTTCCTGGAAGCCCTCGAAAACGAAGAGTGGGACAAACTCCCCGGCGGCGTTTTCAACCGCGGATTTGTACGCGCCATCGCGCGATTTTTGGGCCTCGATGAAGAAAATCTGCTCGCCGAATACGACCTCGCTCATGGCGAGCCGAGCATGCCCGTTCCGCAGCCTTACGAGAACCAGCTTCCCCGCCCGCCTATTTGGGTTCCGATTGTGGCTGTGCTGGCGTTGCTTGCCGTACTCGGCGGGCTCATTGCCGCCGGAATTTACGGCTGGCGGCGCTTTGCCGCGCATCGCGCCGCGAAAGAATCTTCTTCGTCCTCCTTGTTGCCTCCAGGAACCCAAACGCCAGCCGGGGCAGCTTCGTCTTCCGTTGCTGGTGCTTCTTCTGACAACTTAACTTCTTCGGCCGCGGTTCCTCTGGACCTTGCCGTTTCTACTTCCGCGGCCACGCGAGTGCGCATCCTCGCCGACGGCGCGTTGCTGCTTGATGCGGAACTTCCCGCGGGAGAAACGCGCCACTTTTCCGCCAGCCAGCAGTTTGAAGTTACCGCGGCCGATTCCTCGGCGGTGTTGCTGGAATTGAACGGTCGGGCCATGCCGCCCGTTGGAACGCCCGGAGCCTCCGGTACAATAGTGTTGAGCCAGAAAGATTTGAGGCAGGCATCCGGTGGAACCCCTCAGCCCTGAAGTTCTCGATGACCTTCGCGCAGGCCGCGCCCCACGCGAGCGTAAAATCGCAGTTTGCTCTGGCGGAGGGCATCTGGCACCCGCGGATCGCGCGGAAATCCTGGCCGTACTCGCCGGGGATGCCGATGAGATGGTCTCCGAGCGCGCTCAGCAAGCCATCCTCTCGCAACCGTCAGAAACCTTCGTGGAAGCCCTGAAGCGCGAAAAGGCTATCCCCGCGCTCTTTGCTTACGCCGGAAAACATCTTGCGGACAAACCCGGCGTCTCGGACGCGATGGTGCAGAACAAAAATTGTGCGGCCGAGTACCTAGTCCCCGTCGTACGCCATCTTTCTGCACTCGGCGTCACGGCGCTCATGGAAGAGTTGGAGCGCGTCAGCGAGTCCGCGGCTCTCGCGGCCGCGCTCGAACATTCCTCGTCCATCACCGCGGACCAGAAGCATCAGCTCCACGAACTAATGGGTTCGGCCATTGACGAAGCCGCTCTTGCGGAAGCGGCTGCCGAAGCCGAGCCGGACGTGGCCAAGCGTCAGACGCTTCTTATGCGGCTCGCAAAGATGAACGTTTCCGAGCGTGTGCAGTTCGCTATCAAAGGCGGATCCGAGGCGCGGCGCACACTGATTCGCGACTCGAACAAGGTCGTGCAGCGCGCCGTACTGCAATCGCCTCGTTTAACGGATCAGGAGGTCGAGGCTTTCGCCAACATGACCAGCCTGACGGACGAGATTCTTCGGTTGATCGCCAGCAACCGCAAGTTTCGAAAAAACTACGCCGTGGTGCGCAACCTCCTTAACAATCCAAAGACGCCACTGGACGTTTCCCTGCACATGCTCCCGATGTGCAATGTCATGGACCTCAAGAAGTTGACGACCAACAAGAACGTGCCGGAAACTCTGCGCACGACGGCCTTCAAGCTGCAGCGTACGCGGAGCGAACTCAAAAAATAATTCTTGGCTAAACCCGCTTGTTTCCGCGTCGTGATCCGGGTGGAAACGCATGGCCGTTGCCGCGATTTGGTTCTACAATCGTATGCCGAGGCGTGCAAGCATGTTCATCCCCTCCACAGTTCCGAGAGGCACGGCGATATTGCTGCTGGGAATTTGCGCCGCGATGCTTCTCGCGCCTGTTCTCGGATCGAACCAAAGCGGCGCAGGGCATCAAGAAAAGACAGCTGATCCCTGGACCAAGGCGCAAGTCCTCGAAGCCGCTGACCTCGTGCGCGAGCTGGGGAACTCTAAAGACGGAACCGCTCCGGCCATTGTTTATGTTGGCTTTCGCACGCTCTTCGAGGGTGGCCACGTTCCTCGAGCGTCCTTTCACGGCACGGCTTCTAAAGAAGAAGGCCTCCGAGAACTGAGAAAATGGGCTGGCGCTCTGCCGCGCTCCACGAATCTAGTCATCTATTGCGGATGCTGCCCCTTCGATCGCTGCCCGAACATCCGGCCCGCGTACACGGCGGTACACGACCTGGGTTTCACCCACGTACGCGTCCTGGTCCTCCCGACAAGTTTCGCGGCGGATTGGGTCGAGAAGGGTTATCCCATGCAGAAGGGTCTCTAAACATTTGTGGGAGGTCGACCAACGAAAAGCGCATTGCGGCGCCGTTGCCATGGAAATCAAACGCCGCGGCAACTCCAAGCCTGCGAATTGCATCTGGCAGAGCAACGGCTTGACTCAGGCCAGCCTCGAGGCACGCTTCTGACGAGCCAAGCCTGACAACGGAGGGGCAAGATGGCGCTTTGGTCCGGCATGCGGTTCTCCCTGCGGATTCTACGGAAGCGTTGGAGACTCACCTCCATCGCAATCTTTTCCCTGGCCATCGCGATGGCCGCCAGCGCGGTGGGATTTAGTATCTTCAACACGTTGTTGCTACGCCCTCCCGCCGTTCCTGCGCCCGAGCAGCTGGCCTCGGTGTATACAACCACGCCAACGGAAGAGTTCAGCGGCACCAACTACGACGACTACAAGTATTATCGCGACAACAACTACGTCTTCTCGGATGTCCTGGCGTTCCCGTACTCCATCGCTGTGCACCCTATTTCCTACGAAGGCCGCATTAAATCAGGGCTCATGAATGCGGTGTCGGACAATTATTTCTCTGTTCTCGGAGTACGGCCCATTTTGGGGAGAATGTTTCGGCGAGGCGAGGACGACAAACCGTCCGCGCTGGCGGTCCTGAGCTATTCCTACTGGAAATGGCTGGGAGCGGATCCCAACATTGTGGGGAAGACGGTGACGGTCGAACGCGTTCCGCTAACCATTATCGGCGTCGCGCCGAAGAGCTTTGTCGGGACAATTTTCAGTGACCTGCCAGATGTCTGGTATCCGCTGTCCATAGACGCGTCGCTCAATCACCAGGCGCAAGATTGGCGCGCGGACCGCACCGTACATTATCTCGGCTTGATGGGCCGGTTGAAACCCAGCGTAACACGTCCGCAGGCGCTGGCAGACATGCAAATGTTGTCGAAGCAACTCGCCGCTGCTTATCCGGCAACCAACAAAGATCGCGTCGCGCAGTTGACGGAAACGACCATGTTGCCTGTTGATTCGGTCTCTTCCGCAAGAATCATCTCGGGGATTATTCTCGCCATCGTGGCACTGGTCCTGTTCGCGGCGTGTTCCAACGTCGCCAATCTGCTGCTCGCGCTGGCCAGCGCGCGTCGTCACGAAATCCTTGTGCGCGCCGCGATGGGAGCGACACGCGCGCGGCTGATTCGCGAACTGTTGCTCGACAGCTCCCTACTCGCGGCCGGCGGTGGAATGCTCGGCTTCTTCCTCGCGTGCGTTGGCCTTCGGCAACTCATGCAATTCAAACCCTATTTTCCGGGGATCGGCCTTCTGCCCTTGACGATCGATTTCCGGCCGGACTGGCGAGTTGCAACCGTGACTGTGGCGCTGGTCTTTGTAACGGGGCTCGCAACAGGCCTCGTGCCGGGGCTGTACTCCTGTTCGCCCAATCTAGCGGGTGCACTGAGCGGCGAAATCGCGGTCGGCGGAACGCGCAAGGGAAGAATTCGAAACGTGCTGGTGGCCATCCAAGTAGCCGTCTGCACTGTGGTTCTGATCGGTGTGGGTTTATGTTTTCAAAGTAGGAATAATCTGCAGCACGTCAACCTCGGATTTTCTGCTCGCAACGTCGCGATTTTGACCGTTGATTTGCGATCCAACGGATACTCGGAAGAGCAGGGCCGAAGCATGTACTCCAGAATGCGTCAGGCCGCTGCGCAAATCTACGGCGTGGAATCGAGCGGACTGGCCAGCGACCTGCCGGTGAGCGGAAATGGCGGCCATGATGAACAGGTTCGCGTGGAAGGATCGCCCGCCACAAGCCAACAGGCGGCCAGCATTGCATCTGTTGCCGTTGACGAGAATTACTTTTCCACTCTCGGAATTCCCGTGTTGGCCGGGCGCGTGTTCGCCGCTGCGGACACGGCAAAGGGTCCCACCGTGATTGTCATCAATCATCTGATGGCGGAGAAATACTGGCCCGGCCAGAACCCCATTGGCAAAACGGCACGAATCGAAAGCGGCAATCAAGTTGTCACCGTCGTGGGTGTGGTCGGCGACGGCAAATACATCGATATCGATGAACCTGCTCGTCCATTTATGTATTTCGACTTAAACCAACGCTACCAAGCCGTTGTCTATCTCATGGCGCGGACCCAAGGCAACCCACATCAGTGGCTCACGCCGATATCCGATGCTCTCGAGAAACTAAACTCACAACTCTTCTTGCAGACACTCACGATGGATGATTGGATGGATCTAACGCTGTATGCCGCCCGAATCACGCTAGTTTGCACCTGTGCGTTCGGTGCCCTTGCATTTATTCTGGCTGCTGTGGGGCTCTACGGAGCAGTTTTCTACTCCGTCAGTGAGAGAAAAAAGGAGTTGGGCATTCGGGTCGCTCTCGGCGCCGCGCCGCGCGATCTTTGGAAAATGATCTTGCGCCAGACCACCGTCGTGACCGCCACAGGCGTGGGCCTGGGCATTATCGGCGGGACCATCGCCAGCACACTCGTCCGTTCACAGCTCTATGGAATTCATCCTGTGGAATGGAGTGTGTTTCTCGCTGTCGGAGTCACTATGGGAGTCATGACCATCCTCACAGCGTATTCCGCGGCACGGCCGTGGATCGAGGCCGACCCGATGGAGTCCGTCCGCCACGCTTGAGTCCGTGCGATCCGTACAAGCCCGTCGCCGCAAAGCCATCCAGAATATAGCGCTAGACTTTGCGCAATACCAGACAGCTAGCGATCATGTCGTGAATGGCCTGCTTTTTCTCGGTGAAGCCCGCGATGATGAAGCCGATCTCGCAAGGAATCATGTGCGAGATTATTCTTGCGAAGAAGCGACCCGAAGCTCGGCCAAAGGAAATCGGCTGCCCGCTCATGTCGGTCACCTTCAGATTGAGCATCTTCTTCCCCAGCGTGGCTTGCCAAGATGAACTTTCCGAGAGCGCGTAATACAACCAACTCACGAGAAATATAATTCCAAAAAATCCGAAGAGGAACCCGAGACCCAAAAAGGTGGCCACGTCGTCACTGATATCCTCGCCGGAACTAATCTTGCTCAGCGCGGCCCCTGCGCCCGTCAATATGAAAAGAGGGATCAGAAGAATCAGAAATGCCAGTCCAGAAACGACTCCATCGATAATGTAAGCGACGAACCGCAACCAGAAACCCGCGTACGCCACGCCGCCATACCCTGCGCTCGCCGGGGCCATCCGTGTCGGCGGAATCGGCGCGATGGTCACTGCCGAAGGGGAAGCGGCGGTAGCAACCAGGACGGTGACCGCCTGGCCGCACGTGGGACAGAACGCCGTCGCGTTCGAAATCTCGCTTCCGCATTTTGAGCAGTACACAGAGTCTCCTTTTCATCCGAATGGCCAGACAGGGCACCGGTTGCGGGAATCCTACTTCCCACCGTAGCGCTGGTCAATCACCCGCGGCACCAGTCGTTGCCAGATTCGTGCCCAGCAACCGTGAAGGATCTCTTTCAATCCGGGATGTGCCGCATGTTGGAGCCAGCGCCAATCGACGATGGGAGCGAGAACCACCGTTTCCACGCCGCGCCGCGTCACGATTTGCGGTCCTCTCCAGGGCCACATAGAGAAACTCACGGAAGCTGGCTTTGGCGTCTTGAAGTTGCCAGGAAACCATAGGTCACCTCAGGCACTAATGACGAGTCAATATCAATAAGATTGCTGGGTCCGTCGAGCCCTTATAAGTTCGGATGCCTGAGGTGAAATCCAGTGGCATCTTGGTAAGCGCGAGCAAATGCAAGCAGCTTCGCTTCCCCGTACAGATTCGCAAGGAATGTGAGGCTTACCGGCGTTCCAGGCCCACCCGCATTTTGAAAATCGCTGGGATCGTCTGTCGGCGGCTTCGGAGCATCATCGCCGCGAAAGCCGTTGGGCAATATCACCGCCGGATAGCCAGTCAAATTCGTGATCACGAGCTGTTCGCCTCCGTTCGTCGGAGCCACCATTACGTCAACCCCCTCGAATACTTTTCGAACCGCCTCCATAGCCATCCGCCGAGCCCGGCTTGCCTGGAGGTACTCGACCGCCGGGACGAAGCGCGCCGAACGGAACGAATTTGGCCAGTCAAACGGCTTCTGTGAAGTGAGCAATTTATCTTTGCCGGTCCGTGTCAACTCATCAAACGCCGCGGCCGCTTCGGCCGACAACATAGGCACCATGGATTGGTACGGAAACTTTGGCATTTCTACCGGAATGAGATTGACGCCCATCTCTTTCAACTTCGCGAGCGCCGCGTCGTTGTATTTTCTGTCGTACTCCGCGCGCGCCCGGGCAGCTTCCCTGCGCCGCTTCTGTTCGTCTCGCTTTTTTTGCTCTTCCGGACTCCCTGCTGGTTCTTCTGTTGCTGTTTGCGGCTGTTCTTGCGGCCTAGGCTCGAAATCCGCCTTCAGATAACCCACTCGCAGCTTCCGCCAATCCAGCCCCGCATCCCAATGGAATGCCGCATTCTTCACGCTCGGGTCTTTGTCGTCTGGCCCATAAATGGCCTCGAGAACGAGCGCGCAATCCTCCGCCGCACGGCAAATAGGCCCGAGTTTGTCCATGCTCCAGGAGAGCGCCATGGCCCCAGTCCGGGGCACGAGGCCGAACGACGGTCGCAGGCCCGTACAGCCGCACCGCGTCGAAGGCGACGAAATCGACCCGAGCGTTTCCGACCCGATGCTGAAGGCCACGCATCCGGCAGCCGTCGCAGAGGCAGGACCTGCCGAAGATCCGCTCGACCCTTGACCCGGATGCCAGGGATTCCGAGTTACGCCGCCAAACCAGTTGTCGCCCAGCGCCAAAGCACCGAGCGTCAGCTTGGCCACCAGCACCGCGCCGGCCTCATCCAACCGCTTCACCACCGTAGCGTCTTCGTCGATCATCTGGTTCTCGAAGCCGCCAGCGCCCCATGTGGTCCGATAACCCTTCATAGCCAGCAAATCTTTTGCGCCCCAGGGCAAGCCGTGCAGCGGCCCTCGATATTTCCCTGCGGCGGTTTCCCGGTCTGCTTCTTTGGCCTGCGCCCGCGCCCGGTCTTCGGTCAGCGTCACCACAAATTTCAGCGTAGGGTCGTAGCGCTTCAACCGCTCCAGGTACATGTCCGTTAGCGCGACCGAGGACACTTTTCTAGTTCGCACCAGTTCGGCCAGTTCGCGCACGCTGCGAAACGCCACATCTTGTATATTCTTCGGCGTACTCGGAGCGACGATCGCCGACGGCTTCGACATTCGCGACGGCCGCCGCTCCGTCTCAAATTTCATCCCCGGAAGCACCGGATCAAAAATCAAACAGGGCGCAACGGAATTCGGAATGTGCAAGGCATAAATCGCTTCGTAACCCTTGGCTTGCTGGTTCAGGTTGTCCAGCATCATCTCTTTGGCTTCTTCAGGGATGGGCACATCCGCGATGGCCGCCGCATTGTCGATCATCTCTTTGGTGATCTTTGCCGCCCCTTGCGA
>Ga0207033_1069_pt1 | contig 22027 bp, 22 predicted proteins | sample Alteio_BWMinCont_35_FD_153262 | JGI IMG/M metagenome (GOLD analysis project Ga0207033, IMG submission 153262) | Enriched cells from forest soil in Barre Woods Harvard Forest LTER site, Petersham, Massachusetts, United States -... | ecosystem: Environmental > Terrestrial > Soil > Temperate forest >... | reverse complement strand
GGAAGCGGGGCTTGGAATGAAGGATTATCGCTTTTTCTTTGACTCCCATTCCATTTTTACCTGTTGAAAGTCGGCTTGAAATTTCTTATTCCGAAAAAGCATATCGACGAATTGCCGGGCAAATATCCTTGCTGCTTCGCTATCGCTTGGGTAGTGGACGCCGATTATTTCGCGCGCGTGTGCCATAGCAAAAGCATTACTGGTAAAAAAGTCGGTAAATTCAGGCGCGAGTTCCTGGTAGATATAGGCATAGATATAAGCATAGGTGACATGGCCTCCCGGGTAAGATGCAGCAAAAGATTCTTCCAGGTCATGAATTTTTGGTTCCAGCACATAGGGTCTTACCCGTTCGTATTTAAACTTCAGGGACCATAGAAAATAGTTACCATCCTGTGTAATATTCGAAAAGAGTGAATCGGTAAGCGGAAGTTTCTCCGGATCCAGCCAGTATCCGATCAACCGGCCGATGTCGGCGGAAGTCAGAAACACCGAGGACAGGTAGAGGCTGGAGCGGATATCCTCGGGAGTCCGGTTGTGTTGCAGGGAAAGCAAATAGTCCAGCTCTGCCCGGGTTTGCGCCGAACTGTTAGCGGGTGGGTCGGGGAGCTTAAAGTCTTCAGCGGAAACAGTCGTCAGGTAATAGGGCTTTTCACTCAAAACTTTGTTTGCGAATGACCGGTCAAAAGGGAATTTCAATTTATCGAGGGCCTCGTGATCCGACGCGGGCCGGGCGCTGAGAGCCGCCAATGTTTTATAATGTCCCCGGGCGGGTATGCTTGCGGTGTCCTGACCGGATACAACTACAAAACAGGGCAGGAGGCATAAGAAAATGAACGCGAGCCTTTTTTTCATGTAAAAAAATTTTACCTAAAATTATCCTGCCCGGAACTATAAAAGTTGTAAATATTGACTAACTTCTATACAAACGGAAGAAATGAAACATGGAAAAAGTCCTTATACTTCTGCCTTTTATGTCTGGAATGGTTCTTCAACCGTATTCTTTTCCTCCTGCCTGACACCGTTTCATAGCCATAACACGATGCAATTGGTATTGGATACGCAGAAAAATTTCAGGTTTAGAGTAAAAAATGGTTCCTGGGGAACCTACAAAAGCCTGGTTATCAAAGAAAATGTTATTCACCAGCTCGATACAAATAACAGTGTCCAACTGATCATCTACCTGGCTGCCGAAAGTGAAATCGGCCGGGCTATTAAATCGGGGGGCCTGCTCGAAAACGATATCTATTCACCGGCGCTGAATATATTTCATCTTGTCAATTCAAATGAGTTGGAGCAGGCGTTGGTCAACCCGGAGCCTTCAAAGCTGAAGGATCTTATCGACAAGGTATTAGGGAGCCTTTCCAGGGAAGTCAGCCTTGCAGCGTCAGACAACCGGATAGCCTTTATCGAACAGGCTATTTCCACAATGCATCCCGATGAGGTGTCGTTAAAATCGCTGGCCGATAAAGTTTATTTGTCTGAAAGCCGTCTTCGTTCCTTATTTAAAGACGTCACGGGAGTGCCGCTGCACCGCTATATTCTCTGGAATAAAATCAGGTTTGCGACCAATCAGATCATGGCCGGCGATTCCGTTAATGAGGCCGCCATAGAGGCCGGATTTACCGACAGCAGTCATTTTCATAAAATGATGGTGAAAATGTTCGGCAAAAGCCCTTCCGGTTTTTTGAAAAATAATAAGCCCCGGCATTTTGTGCTATGTGATGAGGACCCTTTGTATTTCAGGACGCAATATTTCCATTGACAAAGAAAAATAAATTTGCCTCTTTCGGTAGTCAATCGTAATATTGCAATAGAACGATCATCACATTAAATACGACAAAATCATGGAAACTTCGCAAGAGATCAAAGACATGGTAAGGCAGAGATACAGCGAAATCGCCTTACAAGGTAAAGACGAAAACGAAGCCTCCTGCTGCGGCTCGGGCTGCTGCTCTATAGAGACGACCAACATCATGACCGACGACTACAGTACCCTCGAAGGCTATAATCCCGACGCCGATCTCGGCCTCGGCTGCGGGCTCCCCACTCAATTCGCGAGGATCAAAAAAGGCGACGTGGTGATCGATCTCGGATCCGGCGCCGGCAACGACGCCTTCATCGCCCGCAATGAGACAGGTGAGACCGGAAAAGTCATCGGCATCGACTTCACCCCCGCCATGCTCGACAAGGCCCGGACAAACGCCGACAAGCTCGGCTATAACAACGTCGAATTCCGCCAGGGTGACATCGAAAAAATGCCCGTCACGGCTAACACTGCCGACGTCATCGTCAGCAATTGCGTCCTCAACCTGGTGCCCGACAAACACGGCGTCTTCCAGGAAATTTATCGCGTCCTCAAACCCGGCGGCCATTTCAGCATCTCCGACATCGTCCTCGTCGGCTCCCTGCCCCAAAAGATCCGGGAAGCCGCCGAAATGTATGCCGGCTGCGTTTCCGGCGCCATTCAGAAAGGAGCCTACCTGGAACTCATTGACGCCAACGGATTTAAAAATGTGACCTTGCAAAAGGAAAAGACCATCCATGTCCCCGACGATATCCTGGGTACTTATCTCAGCGCCGAAGAGATCGCCCAATTCAGACAATCCGGCACTGGCATCGTCAGCGTCACCGTCTATGCCGAAAAACCAAAAGACGCTCCCTGCTGCGCACCCGGATGCTGTTAAAAAAAATATATGATAATAGATATAATAGGATGGATCGGCTCCGTTATGGTCGTGCTGGCCTACGGCCTGAATATCTGGAAAAAAATGGCTTCTGACTCGATCCGGTATTACCTGCTCAACATTGCAGGCAGCGGCTGTCTGATCGCAAACACTTTGTATCACCATGCCCTTCCTTCGGCTGGCGTAAATATCATCTGGGTGGGTATAGCCGTGATGGCCATGTACAGGAAAAAATCGTAATATTGCATTATTAAGTTAATAGCCGATGGGACTGACAAAAACGGAGCAATTCACCGCCAAACAAAACAAGCTGGCCAACATGATGAAAGCCCTGGCCCATCCCGCCCGCATCGCCATCATCCAGTATCTCATCAAAGCCGACACCTGCGTCTGCGGAGAGCTCGTCGAAGAATTCGGCCTTGCCCAGCCCACCATTTCCCAGCATCTCAAAGAACTCAAAAACGCCGGCCTGATCAGAGGAACCATCGAAGGCGCCAGCATTTGCTATTGTATCGAAGCCAGTACCTGGGCTCAATACAAAAAAGAATTCGACGTATTCTTTGTGGCCTACACGGCCAGGTCTTGCGACTGCTAAAATTTTTTAACCCTTATTATCGTCATATCGCTATAATACAATAATAAATAACTCTTGAGCAGGCCGTCAGCAAACAAAAAGCAAGCACAAACAGATGATCAGAAAATCTATTTCAGAATTGATCGGCACCTTCGCCCTGGTCTTTTGCGGTACCGGGGCCATCATCATCGACAAACAGACCGGCGGCGGAGTTTCCCATGTCGGCATCGCCATCACCTTCGGCCTCATCGTCATGTCCATGATCTATACCCTGGGAGAAATATCCGGAGCCCATCTTAACCCGGCTGTCAGTATCGCCTTCACCCTCGCCGGCAGACTGCCAGTCAAAGCCCTCGGCTACTATGTCGCCAGCCAGATCGCCGGCGCCTTTCTGGCCAGTATCATCCTGAAACTATTGTTCCCCTCCAACGAACTACTGGGAACCACCCTGCCCGCAGGCACCGCCCTGCAGTCTTTTGCCCTGGAATTCCTCCTGACCTATTTCCTGATGCTCGTCATTATCAATGTAGCCACGGGACCCAAGGAACAAGGACTATTCGCCGGCATCGCCATTGGCTCGGTCGTTCTCCTCGAAGCCATGTTCGCCGGACCGATCAGCGGCGCCTCTATGAACCCGGCCCGATCCCTGGCCCCAGCCATCGTATCCGGGCATATCGAAGCCCTTTGGGTTTACCTGATCGCACCCGTGACCGGAGCCGCAATGGCTATCCCAACCTGGAAATATTTACACGCAAAAAATTAACGCACATGAAAATCGCCCTCTTCTCCGACATCCACGCCAACCTGCCCGCCCTCGAAGCCTTTTTTAAAGACGTGGAGGCCCGCAAGCCCGACGCCATTTATTGCCTTGGCGACCTGGTCGGCTATAATATCTGGCCCAACGAAGTCATCAACGAAATCCGCAAAAGGGGCATCCCCACTATTGCCGGCAACTACGACTTCGGTATCGGTCGCCACAGCGACGACTGCGGCTGCGCCTATAAGACCGACGACGAAAAAGCCAATGGCGCCGTCTCCATTTCGCTCACCAACGAGATCGTCAAAGCCGAAGAACGCGCCTATCTCCGCACCCTTCCCGCTCACATCAAGATAGAATTCCAATTGAACAACGACAAACTGAACCTGCTATTGGTGCATGGCAGTCCTCGCCGCATCAACGAATATTTGTTTGAGGACCGGGAAGAAAAAAGTATGTTGCGGATCCTGCAAGACGCCGATGCTGACAACATGTGCTTTGGCCATACCCATAAGCCCTATCATCGAATTTTGAATGATAGCAAAGAAGGCGGCGACCACTTCCGCCATGCCGTCAACATCGGCTCCGTCGGCAAGCCCAAAGACGGCAACCCAAAGGGCGGATACGTCCTCCTGCACGTCAACGAGCATAGCAGCGCCGGCGATAAGAACAGCCTCCGCGTCGAATTCATCCGCTTTGACTATGATATAGAAAAGGCCGCAAAGGCCGTAGAGGAAAGTCGTCTGCCCAACGCCTACGCCGAGTCCTTACGTAAAGGGGTATGAAAAAAATCATTACCTTAAATCATCAAAATTAAGGACATGGAAATCATCCCGCTCCTGCCCGAACACTGGCCAGCTGTAAGGACCATTTATGAGCAAGGCATTGCTACCGGTCATGCTACTTTTCAAACCGGCGCCCCTGAATGGGAAGAATGGGATGGCGCCCACCTGAAGCATAGCCGGCTGGTGGCGATACTTTACAAAGGGGTGGCGGGATGGGCTGCGCTCACGCCTGTCTCCGGCCGCTGCGTTTATGCCGGTGTAGCGGAAGTCAGCGTATATATCGCTCCCCTCAGTCGTGGCTTAGGCATCGGTGAGGGACTGCTGCAAGCCCTGATCGCAGAAAGCGAAAAGAATGGCCTCTGGACCCTCCAGGCCGGTATCTTCCCCGAAAACATCGCCAGCATCCGCATTCACGAAAAAACCGGCTTCCGGCAAGTAGGCTACCGCGAAAAGATCGGCCAGATGAACGGCGTTTGGCGGGATACCGTGCTGCTGGAAAGGAGGAGTAAAACAATTGCCGTATAAAACGCCTGGTGGTGTACCACAGCAATGATCTACTGCTTTACCGAAGGCCCCATCGTGATCAGGTACTTCAAAATAGACTCCTGCTGTTTTGCGTCGATCACCTCCTTCCCCTCTCTTCTATTCAGCCTGGCAATCATTTCAGGAACTATTTTATCCCATTTTGCCTCACTCCGGGAAGTGGGGTTTTTTAATCGATGGCACCTGTTGCATGTCGTCTCATACAAGGTCTTGTCCGCATTTAATTCGGCGAGGCTGTAGCCCGGGTATTTACCCGATACCCGATCCACATCCGATTGAGCAGGCACCATCAGCTTTACACTACAAGCCGTAAAAGCTATTACCACAAAAAGAACGAAAACCATTCTCATAACGATCCGATTTGAAGATAATAAACGGGTTCATCCGAAAAGAGGTTGCGTTCCCGGCTGAAATAATTCGGCGGGCGGGCCGGCATCCAATAAAAAACAGGCCCCCGAATAACGGAGGCCTGTTCTACAGTTATCCCATTAAAATAATAAAATTATCCCTTTTTCGGGCAGCAGCCCGGAGGGCAATTCGGGGGGCAAGGATGCGGACAATTCGGGCCGCAGGTCTGTGTAGCCTGCGCCTTCTTTACCGTCGTCTTCTGCTTCCCGTTGCCGGCATAGGCTGTCGTGCTGATCGCCAACAGGCCAATAAGCGCCATGTTCATCAATGATTTCATTGTGAAAAATTTTTACGGTGAAAAAATGTTTGCTGAAACTAAGAAAGAAGCATGACATTGGGCGGCTTCCAATGCTGTTGAAAATAATCGCTGAGATTATTGCGGGGCATAACCGTATAATCGATAATAGTCACCTGCGGGGTAACCTCCAGCCGGAAGAAAGGTCTAAAAGTCACGACGCAACACATAGGACAATCCACACAACAGCTGCCACCGTCCTTGCTCTTTTGGTCGTCCTTACCCGTCGGCCCCTTTTTACATTTTTGTCCGCATCCGTCTGCACATCTGCTGCAAGACTGATGCCGCGCAGGCATGGCGCACTTATCTTGCATTTTAGCTATCGCACCACAATCCCAAACTTTTGCGCAATAGGATGCTGCGGTCACAACCTCTGCCAATAAGGCCATTACCGGAATCAATAATATAATAGCATACATCCTTCGCATTGCGCTGTAAAGATAACAAAAAATCTTTGCCGGCGCCATTCTTTTGTCCGGCCCGGATGTCCGGCTCGGGCATGAATAAGATAAAAATGTGAGAAATCCTTAACTTGGTGCTATGGAACCAACGATACCCACTTTGTACCAATGGGCCGGAGGCGAAGAGGCCCTGCAAAACCTCTTCCGAGTCTTTTACGACAAGGTTCTGAAAGACGATCTTATCGGTCCCCACTTCCGGCAGATGTCTGCGGACCATCCCCGGCATGTAGCCGACTTTGTGGGAGAAGTCTTTGGCGGGCCAAAAAAATACACTCAGCAAGACGCGGGCAGTCACGCTATCATGATCGCGCATCATATCGGTAAAATGCTCGACGAACCCAAAAGGAAACGCTGGGTACAACTTCTTCTCGATACCGCCGACGAGATCGGCATGCCTAACGATCCCGAATTCAGGTCTTCCCTGGTCGGGTATCTCGAATGGGGCAGCCGCATCGCCGTCATCAACTCCACAGCCAGCGAAAATCCGGTCACCGATACCGAACCCATGCCAAAATGGGGCTGGGGAGAGACCGGTGGTCCTTATATACCCGGCAATCGCTGAATATTCAGGATTTCCGGGTTCGCGTGAACGCCCCCACAATCACCGATTTTAAGATTATTTAGGTAAATGGTAAATCAGCAGCCCCGCCGGCTGACCCGACGACGCTCTGGCCGCCACCACCAGCATGCGCCACTCCGGCACCAGCAGCGAGGTCCTCGCTCCGCTCCGGGTAGGGATATTGGCCGTCTGTTTATAGGCCCCTTCGCCCTCCTGCCGGAAGATACTCACCGCCCCCGCGCCACCACTGACAAATACCATCCCCGTCGCCTCATCATAGTACAGATCGTCGGCGTCGCCCGTCATCACCCCCGAAGAAAGTTCCTTTCCCGTCCTGCCATCATATACCAGCATCCGGGCGGGATGTCGGTAGCCCACCAGCACCCGATGACGCGCCGTATCCAGGGCCATCGGAAAATTGGCGCTGATCTGACCATTCGCCCACTTTCCCACCAGCATCGACTTCCCAAGATCCGCCACGCCCACGACCCCGGCGTCCGGCAGATTCACAAACACCAAATTCAATCCCTTATCCAGTTGGAACGATTCCGGGTGCGCGGGCAGTTTTATATCTCCTACCTGCCTGTGGCTTACCGCATCGATCACCGCGATCCCGCCGCTGCCATATCCTACATAAATCTTTTCCGCCGCCGAATCATAACGGACATCATCCGCATCCGATCCCAGGTGGATCGTCGCCACCTTCTCAAATGTCCGTGCATTGAAGAAATAGCAATCTCCGGTTCCTCCATTGGCGACAAAAACCTCCCCCGTCTGCGGGATGTATCCAATGCCTTGCGGCTCCTCCAATCCGCCGATACTATGAATGACCCGCCCGGTGGAAAGGTCCACCACTTCCAGCGTATTATTCCCCAACGCTGCTACATAGACGATCCCCTCCTTCAAATTCACGTCCAGGTGGTCGATCCGACCCTTTACGCCCGGCAGCGGGATCGTCTTCGTCAGGACCAACTGATCGGTACCATAGGACGATTGCGCATTGCAACGCGAAAAGGTCCCGCAAAGCAGCAGCAACATTAAAACGTCGATCCTTTTATTTCTCCGCATCATTTTTTATTGAGGTTTGTTGTTTACATTTGAATTGTGATTGCCCATCGTATAGGCGGGTGCAGCAGCAGCCGGTGTTCCCAAATTCCTACAGCATTGAACCCTACCTTTGCAGTGCAAATTAACTTTTGTCTGACAATATGAAACGGGAGTTTCTTAGCATTGTGTTGGCACTTTTACTAGCTGCGTCTTATGGACAGGGCAAGATCGATCCATCCACCGGGGGTACGATCTTAGGTAAACTGATCGATTCCGCCACTAATCTCCCACTGGAATCTGCAACCATTACCTTATACGCAACCGGGAAAAACAAGGTGCTGAACCGGACTACCACTGACTCGAGCGGCGTGTTCGGCCTTGCCAATCTCCTTCCTGGCAGTTACACCGTTGTCATCGAGTATGTCGGATATCGAACCATCAATGTCAGAAATATCCTGGTCACGCAAAAGAATGACCTTGTCAATCTGAAACGTATCCACGCCACCCCAAAAACCAACGTTGAACAATCGGTTGTGGTCACGGCGCCACCAAAATTGATAGACAACAAAATTGACAAACTGGTGTTCAACGCGGAACGGGATCTCACTTCTTCAACGGGGGTAGCTACCGATCTGTTGAAAAAAGTTCCGCAGATCTCAGTAGACGTGGATGGAAACGTCGAGTTGCAGGGCAGCACGAATATCCTTTTCCTGATCGACGGCAAACCTTCCACGATTTTCGGAAGCAATATCACGGACGTATTGCAAGCCATTCCGGCCAGTGAGATCAAGAGTATCGAGGTGATCACCAACCCCGGCGCCAAATACGACGCCAATGCAGCAGGGGGGATCATTAACATTGTTCTGAAGCATAACTCTGCCCAGGGAATAAACGGCAATCTCTCGCTAACGACGGGAACCATCAATCAGAATGGCTCCTTCAATCTGAATGCGCGCAAAGGAAAATTCGGGATGAATGCCTTCTTCAATGGCAATGCACGACTCTCCACTACCACGCCAACCAGTTCGGTGCGAACTTCCACGGATACGGCGGCAAAAACCACTGCCATCCTGCAACAAAACGGGAGCAGCGCCTATACCCGGCATGGATATCAGGGAGGGATCGGGTTCGATTGGAGCATTGCTGATCGGACTAGCGTTACAGGCAGCTTAAACTATCATAACTTCGGAAGGCGCACAAGCGGCTATTTCGATCAGGTGCAGCAAACACAAAATGTAGCGGGCGGTCCATACGTGGATACCAGCTCTCTCAACAATATAACCAGCTCTTTTAATCAGTATAGCTTTGATCCGAGCCTGAATTTCAAACATGATTTTAAAAATAAGGACCAGGAGCTGGAGATCGGAATAGACGGTAGTTTGGCCCATCCGTCAAGCAACGCCGGGAATGATCAATATATATTGCCGCAAGATTCCCTGATCTACGGGACGAGAAACAATAACCCCGCGAAAGAGAACGAATATGAAGCGAAGTTAGACTACACGCAGCCGCTGCATGAGGGCGTTAACCTTGGGATGGGTGGAAAGTTCAGCGGTTACGATATTACCAGTGTAGCCAATGCCTTGGTATGGAACCCATTTTCTGACAATTATTTGTACAATTCCGCCTTATCAAACAACCTGGACTATCATCAGCGGGTCTATGCCGGCTATGCCGAGTTGAGCTTCCCGATCAGCAAATCCATCGACGCCCGGCTCGGCGGACGATATGAACGAACGCAGATCCATTCAACCTACGCGAATGCGCCAAAGCCGGTTGACAATGGTTACAATACACTCATCCCGACCTTTTTCGTGATGAAAAAAATCGGCGAAACGCAAACCATCAAACTCAATTTCACGATCCGGATCAACCGGCCGGATTACCGGGATTTGGATCCGTTTATCAATACCAGCGATCCAAAAAATATCTCTACCGGCAATCCCAACCTGAATCCGGAAATTTGGGATCGGTATGAAGCATCTTATAACAAAGATTTGGGTAAATTGGGCTCTTTCATGTTCACGTTGTTTTACCGCCAAAGCAATGGGGACATCCAGCCTTTTATCGTCTATTACCCATCCCTCCAGGTGGGTGACACAACCTACACCAATGTTGACCTGACAACGAGCGAAAACATCGGCGTCGAAGAGAATCTGGGAACCAATCTGTTCCTCGATCTTCACCTGAATGACAAATTCAGTATTCGATCCAATATCACCCTTTTCTATCGCCATACGATCAACCATGTTGATACCGGGTATAATTCCAGTACGGACATCTATCGTTTCAACGTCAATGCCGCCTACCAGTTTTCTGGGAATTTTGCAGCTGAGTTCTTTGGGAATTTTAGTTCTCATCACCACGAAGCGCAGGGATTTTACCCGTCTTATGTTTCCTATGACCTGGCACTGAGGAAATTGTTTTGGAACAAGAAAGGCAGCATAGCGCTTACACTCAATAACATTTTCAGTAAATATGTGAACCAGCAGACAGATCTGTATGGTCCTGGTTTTGTAAGCAGCGGTCTTCGCCGGGTCCCTTACCAGGCAGTAGGCATCAACTTCACCTGGAAATTTGGAAGACTGGTAATCAAAAAGGAGAAATCAGAGGAAAATAGCATCGATCTTAATGCGCCCCCGCAGTAGCCTGGAATTTGAGTTTTCCCATTAATTTCAAAAGACACGCAACCTTTGAGTTATGTCTCCCGTTTGTATTAATTGCTCCCCTTCCAAGTCACTTCCTATTTTTTGTCGCTTTAGTTGTAATTAATCCTGAATAGGGTTTAACTGTGATTTTATGAAAAAAACGGTATTGTTCCTTCTATGCCTGCATAGTGGCTTATGCCTGCTTGCTCAGCAAGACCTCGGGATACAAAACAGCAATTATGCCGGTATCCAGGGCGCACTCCTGAATCCGAGTTCAATCGCTGGTTCAAAACTAAAATGGGATCTGAATATCCTGTCCGGGGATGTGGTTTTTGCCAACACATTCCTATATGCCGCTAAAAGTGCCGTGCCTGTGTTTGGCTTTAAAAAGGTGATTGAAGGAAGCATCCATGAAGACTTGTTTCGAACCAATTTTGACCCACAGAATCCCAACAAGTTGTATAACCTGACCCTGTCCACAGAAATACTCGGACCTTCCTTCTTTATCAAGATCGCCAAAAAACACGAGATCGGGTTGACCATAGCCGGAAGGGCCAATGGCAATGTCCGTAATATCACCGGCAACCTTGGCCAGAACGCATTCGACTACTTCCTGAACAGCAGCTACTGGAATACAACTTTCCAGGACCAGTCGGCGAGAGTCAATGCCATGGCTTGGCTGGAATATGGATTGCACTATGCTACGGTTATTTCCGATCGCGGACTGAATGAAATCAAAGGAGGTATCAGCCTCAATTATCTACAGGGTGTCGGAGCCATTTATGCGAAAAATACGAATGTGACCTATAAGGTCGTGGACACGAATGCCATGGTTTTTTCGAATACTACAGTGGACTATGGCCGAACCGATTTCGACGATCTGCGGAACCTGCACGATCGCAGACACGGTCATGGCTTCGGCGCCGACCTCGGCGTGACCTTCCTCCATTTTAAAACGGATGAGGACAAGGAAAAAGGTAACTATCTCTACAGGATTGGGATCTCACTGCTCGATCTGGGGAAGATCAATTTCAACCGCAATACAGGCTCCTACCACTTGTCTGCAGCGTCCGCAGTTTTCAACAACTGGCATGAGGCCAGCTTTACCGACAACAAGCAGCTGGACCAGACATTAAGCGCAGTCTTCTATAATGGCGATTCGTCTCGTTCCCAGACCGGCACCTCTTTTCATATGGCCATGCCATCTGCCCTGAGCATCCAGGCGGATTGGAATATCTACCAGCATTTCTTCGCCAATCTCACCATTGTCAAGGGTTTTGGGCATGGGGACAATGTGGGCGTCGTCAGACCGGATGTATATGGATTGACACCGCGCTACGAAACAAAATGGTTCGAGGTCAGTCTACCCATGTCCCTGATGTATTATAATCACTGGCAATCACGGATGGGAGTTGCTGTGAGGGTCGGATACTTCTTTATCGGCGGAGACGCGCTGGGGGGCCTGGTAAAGATCAACAACCTGCAGCAGGCAGACGTTTATGCAGGCATTCACTATTTCGTGCCGGAAAAATCAAAACAAACCATTAATAACCTATAAATAAATGACTATGAAAGTAAGACAGCTTATCATGCAATCGATGATTATCGCAGGGCTCAGCTTCGCGAGCACCTGGAACGTAGACAGCGCCAATGCGAAAGTAGCCTTTACTGTCAAAGGACCTTTTGGCACAGTCAAAGGCACCTTTACAGGACTGAAAGCCGCTATTCAATTCGACGACAAGAATCTCGCCGGCAGCAGTGTGAAGGCCAGTATCGATGCGGGTACCGTCAGCACCGGCGTCGGTCTGCGTAATCACCATCTCAAAAGTGAGGAACAATGGCTAAATACGGGTAAATATCCACAGATCACTTTTCAATCGAAGAAGATAGAAAAGGCAGCCAATGGCTTTAAGGCAATCGGCGATCTCACGCTAAAGGGTGTAACCAAGCCCGTGGAGATCCCCTTCACGTTTACGCCGAATGGCGGAGGTGGCGAATTCAAGGGACAGTTCACGATCAAACGGGAAGACTACAATGTAGGAAAGGCAGGTGGATCAACAGGTGACATGATCACCATTACGCTCGAAATACCCGTTAAAAAATAGAAGCACTATTTGTGATAGGAATTGGCAAGAAAAGTGTGAATAGTATAACAAATGCCACTAATCCTGTAATAGTTATACGTTTTCTCTAAGGTATCTTTATTTAGGCTTTTAATAGGATTTTGGAATTTATCGGGGGTTGGATTTCTATCCTATCCCCTTCTTTTCAAAATTACCTCACCAAACTGAAATAATTATGCTCCCCCCACTAATTCGCTTTTCATTGTAGTGATAACAGATAAACAGCCGCTTTATTCTGTCAGTAACAAGTCTTATTGTTTATTAGGTGTTTTTATATACTCTTATAGTGGGTCGCCATATAGCTTTAAAGAATGATTTTTCAAACCACGCATTAACAGGATGATAAAGCTGCGACTTCCTCGTGGATAGGTTACCTTGGGAGTCTATTACACTAATCCAATATTATGCGTGCATCTCCGCGAACAGCAAAGAAAATAAATCTCCAGTCAAGAAAAAGGGAAAAAGCATCTGATGCCGACCCTATCTTTCAGCAGGCTTTTGAAAATTCGCTACAGGCCAATATCATTTCTATAGTGAAGACCGGCACAATCATCAGAGCAAACAGGGCTGCCTGTAAATTATTGGGTTATTCGAAAACGGAATTGTTAACCAGGAACAGAGAGGACATCTTCCGGATAACGGAAAAGAGCTATAAAAGGATGATCCTGGAAAGAAGAGCGGAAGGAGGCGCCAAAGCTGACCTGTCGATAATTAGAAAGGATGGGAAAATATGGCCTTGTGAAATCACTTCTGTGATATTCAAAGATATGGAAGGCACCAAAAATTCTATCACGAGTATCGTGGACCGGAGAGAAAGGCTTTCGCTACAGAAAAAAATAGACGTTGAAAATGAAAAATCGGTGGCAAGTAATATTGTTATTGCCAAATCAAAATCCGACTTCTGCCAGGCGGAAAACATTAATTGGATAAAATCGATAGGCAAAACAACTTACGATGTAACCTGGGATTGGGACATCCCTACCGACCTGATCACGTTTGGAAAGAGTTACGAGAAGGTTTTCGGATATAAATTACCGATCAGTAAGGTCAGTTATGAAAAATGGTTGGATTTCTTTCAACCGGAAGAAAGAGAGGATATGAAAAGGAAGATAAAAAACATCTTCGATTCTGACAAAAAGAGCTGGGAAGACAGCTTTCAATTCATCTGCCCGGATGGGGTATTGGGTCATGTCATCATCCGGTCAAATATCCTCAGAAACAACACCGGAAAAGCAATACGGATGATCGGGGTGATTCATGATTTAAGTAAAATGCAAAAATTGGAAGCAACTCTTGATCGGGAAATCAGGATAAATAAAACTCAAATAACAGATGCCATAGTAGAAGCAAAGGAAATGGAAAGATCGGATATCGGAAAGGAGCTGCATGATAATGTGAACCAGTTACTGGGAGCATCCATGTTATATCTCGATATGGCCATGAAAGATATAAAGAACGGGGAGATCTATTTAATACATTCCTCCGAGTACACGTTCAACGCTATAGAGGAAATCAGGAAATTGACCAAGGGACTGATGACCGATACCATTAAGGATTTTGGACTTTGTGCGGCAATTGAACATATTGCCCGGGACACGATGGAAGCCAACCCGGTGAAAATACATTGTACATTGGTCCCTTCTTTGGAAAGGGCAATGAGCGACAAATTCAAGATGAATGCTTTTAGGATTATACAGGAACAACTGACCAATATATTGAAGCATGCCGGGGCATCTGATATTCATATTACGATGTCTGGAACAAAAGCAGCATTCGCCCTTTCTATTGCAGATAACGGGATAGGGTTTGATAGCACGAAAATATCAAGTCACTCAGGCATAGGCATAAGTAATATTGTCAGTCGCGCTGAGCTATACAGAGGGAAGGCCAGGTTTATCACCGAACCGGGAAACGGCTGCAAATTGCTTGTTACTTTTCCGGCTGTCTAAGGCAGCGGGGAATATTGGGCCGGGATAGGAAACGCGACTTTTAATAAATAGCCTTCGTCCGGAAATGACAGGATCGAAACGGTTCCCTGGTAGACGCCAGCCCTGCTTATAATATTCAGAATGCCGACTCCTTTGTTGGTTGTTGCAATATCACACCCCCGCCCATTGTCAGATATAACCAGTTCGACGGTATTATTTTTTTTCGCCAGATGTATCTCAGCTTTCGAAGCTGATGCGTGTTTTAGAATATTGTTCAGTTGTTCCTGGACGATTCTGAAAATATTCAATTGCAGCGTTTCATTAAGTTCTTCCAGATGAAGGACATCTTGCCGAAATTGAATCCGTATGGGGTTGACCCTCATGACATCCTCTACTAATATTCTTATATTTTCCGCCAGACCCATCACGTTTAAACGCGGGGCTGCCAGCTTTTTAGAAATGTCCCGGATCTCTTCTATTACATTATCAATATGACCGGCTGATTTCTGCAGTAACATATCCCTATCCTCTTCATCCGTCCTCGCTAATTCTACATACAATTTAGCGGCGCCAAGGATCTGATTCAAATTATCATGTAGTTCCTTTCCGATATTGGCCCGCTCTTTTTCCTGCGCTATCAGTACCGCTGCAACGAGTTCCTTTTGATTTTTTACCTGCTGCTCGGATAAATTTCTCTCCGACATCAGCAATTGGGATTCGGCTAATTTTCTGGCGGTGATATCCTGGGTGGCTCCGATCATCCGGGAAGTTCTTTTGTCCAGGTTATATACGATATGTCCCCGATCATGTACATGGGCATATTCGCCATTGGACTTTTGAAACCTATACTCCTGCTCCCACTCATCGGCAATAGACTCCGTGAAGAACTCATGGACACTGGTCAGGATGCGTACTTTATCGTCCGGGTGCACTCTGGCTTCCCAAAAACGTTGTGGAATCAATGCATTCTGTATTTCATAGCCAAAGATCCTCTTATGGCCACCATCAATCCAGAGTATTTGTTCCGACAAGAAATCCCATTCCCAAAGGCAATCCGTGGTCACCTCTGTTATCAGGCGGTACATATCAGTCAGGGATTTTTGTTGTCGGGGCGAAGGTTGGTGGTCTTCCACATTCCTGGCAGATTTGAAAGACACAGATAAGGAATCATCGAAATGACAGGTAGTCACATCAAACCAATTCTTCGTTTTTGCCCAATAAATTGTAAAATGAATAGGGATGTCCTCCAGCAATGCCTGGTAGTAAGCAAGATAAAAATCCTTGGGAATTATGTCTATAAATTGCGTCCATAAATTTTTTCCCACTATTTCCGCTGAAGATATTCCAAATACTTTTTCTGCCATTTGGTTCCAGGAGGATACTGTCCACCGGTGATCTACTATAAAAAACCCATTACCGATGATCTCGGCAATGGCGGCATACGGATATTGGATCGGGTGATCCGTAGAAGAGTGTCCATTTGTAGGCGAAGTAAAGGTGGCAGCCATAATACAGCATTTGTTTAGTGAACCAAAAGAGTAAGACGAGCAACCCCGTCAAATCGATCATTCAGGTGCAGGAAGATGTCAGGAAGGCAATCTAAAAAAGGCGGGTGTTGGAATTAAAAAGAAGGGTTGGGTAGATTTGCTACGCGAAGATAGCAATTGTTGCTTCGTTACAGTTATACTGTTAGACGAAGATGTTACATGATTCACACGTTTAGTTAAGTTAAGATTGAAACGAAATGAGCGAATGAATTCCGGCTCATTTACAGATTGAACCAGTAATTTAGTTTGAGGACCAGGGAGCGGTTGAGATTGCCGGTAACCGGCGTGATCATATAATTAGATGTATAGACAATATACAAATTACTGAGTGGCTTGAACTGCCATTGCAAACGGCTGTTAATATTAATGTTGTTGACCTGTGTATTGTATTGAATGTAGGTCGTCCAGGAAAGCTTTGTCGTCAGACCGATCTCCAAATGGGGAGACAACAATAGAAAATCACCGCGGCCATATGGCGAGGGGAATTTAATATGATCATATTCCGCACTAATGGTGATATTAAAATGTGGCTGCAGCTGGAATAACAGGGCAGAAACGAACTGGTCATATTTGCCGTTATAGAAGCCGCCGGCAGTCAGGCTTGTCGTAAAAACAAAGGTTTTCCTGGTATCCGAGCTCGCGCTGAAAGTGTATTGGTTATATTGATAATGGGTTAACGGGAGGGCCGGTAAATTGGTATCACTAAAAAAGCGGGTTGGGAAAAGCAGTTTCAGGGAATTAAATGCTGTTTGAAAGGAAATGAACGCCGTGTTTTTGAAATCCATTTTAAAACGAGCAAACTGGTTGCAGGTATTAAAAGTATAACCCGGGTTATCAATCAAAAAAGATTCCGCTTGTAGTTGGATGTCGGATATACTTTTACTTTTACTTTTTGCTAGATAAAAAATATAGGTGGCTTCGGAGTGCCATTGCTCATAACCGAGCCGGATGGAGGTGTCCTTAACCGCGTTATAATTAATGAGCTTTGGTGTAAAACCCATATCGGCATAATAATTAGTACCTACGGAATACAGGTCGGTAAATAGGTTTAAGTTCCTGCCTGAATACATCACGCCGCTTTGCAAATAGCTTCTGTTTTTAGTTATCCCCGACTTCCAGGAAAGGTGGTATCCGTTCCATTCGCTCCACACCCCGGAGCCCGAAGTGAAATTTGCTTCGATGCCGGCATCCCGCCCAGATTTATTTTCGCCAGTATCGCTTTTACTGTTAGCGGAGCCAAAATACGATTGTTTATCATTAAAATAAGCCTTAATGACCGATCGCTTAAAAAGGTCGCGTTGCAGGTTGAAATTAAAAAAGTTTTGGGGAAGCGGCCCTGATCCGCCGGCAGTGAGGACGTCGAGCATTCCCAGTCTGTAATTGTTGGCCGGGGCGCCGGTAAGGTTTACACCCGCAATAATCGGTACCGCATTACCATTGTTAAAACCAATGCTCCTCGAATAAAATGGCCGGATCTCATCATTCCCATAAGAGGAAAACAGATCGCTGTTTTCCAGAAAGAAAATGCGGTGTTCCGGGAAAGAGATGCTATAGCGGGTGAGATTAATAATTTGCTGGTCAGCCTCTACTTGCGAGAAATCAGGATTTATGGTCATATTAAGGTTAAGTTTTGTCGATACAGAGAGTTTAGCATCCGCGCCCGCCCCCAGCGAGGCAACTACCTTTTGCCCTGGCGCAGGCTTACTGGCGCTAAATAACGTGTAAGGTATTAAAGCGATATTTCTCCTATTGGGAACCGGGGCTTCATCCCAATACATTGAACCTGTGTACCCCAAATCTTTACGCCCGAAATTGATCGGTACGTGCGCCCAGACATCAGCCTCATTTGTTTTAAAGTCATTCCTTACAAAATTTACAAACCATGTCGTATCACCCGCTTTAAATTGTAAAACGTTTAAGGGTATTGCCATTTCAACTGTCCAAAAAGCCCGATCAATATAGGTTGCCGATAACCATTTTGCATCCCAGTAATCATTGTCGGCGGAAAGGTTTGATAATTGCGATTCTGATTGGGAATTATTGGGAGTAACAAAAAACAGGTACCCATTTGTGCGCTTATGGGTTGGATCGAGTAGTACGCCAAATCCGTCACTGTCATAATAGCGCAGATCCCGCTTCAAACTTGGCTGGATAAACTTGCGTGTCAGATCAAAGCATTTCGCATAGATATACAGGAAGTCACGGTCATGCAGGACCTTTACGACCGTCTGGTTTTTCCCATAAACGTCATCTCTTGGATATTGTATCCAAAAATTGGTAACAGAATCTGCTTTTGCCCATACCGGCTCGTCGGCGATTCCGTCAATTTTTACCTTCCCATAAATTTTATGATTGGAAATGTGGTACAGAACTGTGTTTTCCCTTTGCGCCTGAGCTATGATAAAGCTCCCGCAAACCAATATAACTATAGAAGATGTGAATGAAAATATTGACTCCATTCAAAAAATTTCAGAAAATTATCACATGGGAACCTACTTTTTTCTATGTTTAGGTATATAAAGGAATTTCACGGCAAAGGGCGGGAATTGCGTATAATTACCACTTAAGGTGTTTTCGTGCTTTCTGTCGTAAAAAAGGGTGATCGGTCTAAAATCAGCTTATGATAAGGCATCCATTTGCACATTTGAGTTAACATAATCTGTAATGAAATTGAATATCAAAAATAACCTATGGCCTTTCCTGCTTTGGACCGTTTATTTTTTGTGCTATTGGCTGGCATGGGGAAGTATCCGTGATAAAGATTACACGGGTGAATTTTATAGCAGCCTGGTGGATGTTGCTATCAATATCGTTGCAACCTATTTCATTATTTATATCCTGATCGAGAAAATCTACCTGGTCAATAAGTTGAGATTGTTTTATATAGCCTTAGCCTGTTCAATCATGGGATTCAGCATTCTGAACCGGATACTCACCTATGAATTGGTTTACACCAGGTTCTCGCCGGACTATGTCAGCCAGGTTCCCGTCTTCAATTTGCCGAAGATCATCATTGGCGCTCTCGAAACGAGTTTGCTGGCAGGCGTAGGCTGCATGTTTTATTTTGTCAGCATATACCGCAAACAGGAAAAGGTGAGCCAGCAATTGGTCATTGATAAGCGGGAAGCGGAAATGCAACTGCTTAAATCACAGATCCAGCCACATTTTATTTTTAATACATTAAATAATATATACGCCCTTTCCCGGGAAAATTCTCCGCTAACATCGGAAATGATTTTCAGGCTGGCGTCCTTGCTGGACTACATGCTGTATGATGCCGGAAAAACCCTGATACCGCTGGATAAGGAAATAGCCTATATCAATAATTATATTGCTCTTCAGCGGATCCGTTACGCGGACAATCTCGACGTGGTCGTCAATATATTTGATGACCTTGAAAATATACTCATTCCGCCGTTGTTGATATTGCCTTTTGTGGAAAATAGTTTTAAACATGGCGTAAGCGGGCAAACCCAAAAGGGCTGGATGACCATTGATGTTTCAGTAAAGGACAAAGAACTTACTGTAAAGGTTGAAAACAGTAAAGCCGCCAATTATAGCAGCCCGGCAGATAATTCGGGAATTGGCATCAAAAACGTACGGAAAAGGCTTGACATACTCTATGAGGACGGTTACACGTTGAAATGTCTGAATGAAGCCGAAAGCTACCTTGTAATTTTAAAATTGAAAAACAAGTGACCCTGAAATGCCTGATCATCGATGACGAGCCGCTGGCAGTAAATTTACTTTCCAGCTATATTTCAAAGGTTCCCGAAATTGAACTTTTGGGTAGTGTAAACAACGCGATTGCCGCCATCAGTTTTTTACAAAAAAATCCGGTTGATTTTATTTTTCTTGATATCGAGATGCCCCAACTCAATGGCATCGATTTTTTAAAAACCCTGTCGAACAAACCGGCAGTTATCCTTACCTCCGCACACCGGCATTATGCTATGGATGGATTCGATCAGGACGTGGCCGATTTCCTTTTAAAGCCAATATCTTTTGAACGATTCATGAAGGGGTTAAACAAAGTTTACAAGGGCCTGCAGGTCTTCAAAAATGTACCAGACGCAGCCGTCGATAAAAAAGAAGATGCAGCCTTACATTTCAGGGTGGATAAAGAAAATGTAAAGGTTTTCATGAAGGATATTTTGTGGATAGAAAGCATTAAAGATTATGTAAAGATCAGGATGGCCGGGCATACGCTAAGGACCTACCAGCGGATCGGCTATCTGGAAGAACGTTTACCTGCCAGCTTGTTTATGCGGGTGCACCGGTCTTTTATTGTCGCCATTAATAAAATAACCTCCTCCGGAGCGGACTTCGTAAAGGTCAACGGAGACAAAATCCCGATAGGCCGTAACTATAAGAAGGAGGTACAACGAAAATTAACGGCCAAAGAATAAAGGCCATGTCGCTACACCAACAACAGCAAATACCCCATCAGCGCACTCCCCAGCACCACAAAGACCGTATTCACTTTCCGAAACCCGAACGTCACTACAAGGCTGAGCACCTCGATGAGGATCGTCCGCCAGTCCGTGACCGACTCCCGCGTAAAAGCGATGCATACCGTCACGATGATCGCCACCGAAGCCGCATTTACTCCGTCCAGGAAGGCCGAGAAAAGCTTAGACCTTCGCATCCGCGGCACCAGCGGATTCAGCAACGCGACAAATACAAAAGAAGGAAGGAACACCGCCACCGTCGCCATGACGGCTCCCGGCAGGCCATTCATTTGCCAGCCGATAAAGGTCACCGACGAAAACACCGGCCCCGGCGTAAACTGCCCCACCGCGATCGCATCCACCAGCTGCGTCCGCGACAGCAGGCCCTTTGCCACCAGTTCGCTATCCAGGAAAGCAAACAGCACATACCCGCTGCCGTACAGGATGGCGCCGATCTTCAGGAAGACCAGGAAGATCCGCACATTGGCCGCCGAAAAAAGAGGTATATCGAGCAACAGGACCGGCCAATAGCTCTTCAATGTGTTTCCCGGCCGGCGCAGCCCATACCACAACAAGACCAGCAGCCCTGCTCCGAACATCACTGCAATTTCATTTAACCCCGCCAGCGAGGTCGCCAGGGCCAGCACCCCGATCACCCCCAACTCCACCGTCCGCAACGCCTTTTTCGCCAGCGGAAATACCGCCGCAAGGATGATCGCGATGATCGCCGGTTTGATCCCATAGATAAAAGGCCGCACCTGCGGCAACTGTCCATACCGTTGATACAGCCACGCCATCACCCCCGTGATGAGCACCGCCGGCAGGATAAAACAGCAGCCTGCCACCAGTAGTCCCTTCCGGCCGCCCCGCTCATGCCCGATATGGATCGCCATCTCCGTGCTGTTCGGACCGGGGATCAGGTTCGTCGCGCCGATCAGGTCCAGGAAATGCTGGTGATCCATCCATTGCCGCTTATCCACCACCTCCTTCTGCATCATGGCGATATGTGCGGCCGGGCCGCCAAAGGCCGTCAGTCCTAACTTAGTGAATAATCCCGCTAATTCTTTCAGTCTGGTCTTTTCTTCTTGCATGGGTAGTGAAGTCAACAGAAGGCAGTCCGCTTCCGTGGATGAAAAGAAAGATCACACATAGTCGAACAGCGCCATAAACCCGAAGTCCATATGCAGCTGCATATGACAATGGAACAGGGTCAACCC
>Ga0207033_1058_pt2 | contig 22211 bp, 21 predicted proteins | sample Alteio_BWMinCont_35_FD_153262 | JGI IMG/M metagenome (GOLD analysis project Ga0207033, IMG submission 153262) | Enriched cells from forest soil in Barre Woods Harvard Forest LTER site, Petersham, Massachusetts, United States -... | ecosystem: Environmental > Terrestrial > Soil > Temperate forest >... | reverse complement strand
TCAATATCAATAATAAGGAAGTTTTCTAAAGGTATTTTAGCGATCATAGTTTGGATTATTAAATAAAAATAACAAAAAAAGCCTGCACATATTATGGTGCAGGCTTTTTTTTATATCATAAAAATTATCCTTCTCTTCTCCAATGACCCGGAATCCAAGCCTGGAAGCCATCTCTACGTGTTTTCCAATGTCCGGGAACCCATACCTGATGTGGATGTGGTTCTGCCCAATATCCATCTACATATTCATAATGATCACCACGTTCTACATATTCTCCATCTATCCATACGTGACGGGGAGAGGGAGCAGGCGGACGCACATATTCATGATGTGGAGGTACTATTTTAACATAGATCTGGGCGCTTGTAGAAAGCGAAAAAGCACTAACGAATAATATTAGTACCAAAATTTTTGAGAGGTGTTTTTTCATAAAATGTTTTGTTTAGCTGTTTGATATAAAAATACATGCCAAAGTTTAATCACCTGCTCCACTCATCACAAATTAAATTTTAAAAAAAAGTTAAACAAATGTTTGTTTTAATTAAACGATTGTTTAATTTCGTCTTTTAAAGAGAAAAATTAAAATGAATTTCAACGATAAACAATTGCAGATCATCGAAACAGCCGAAACACTTTTTGCTGAAAAAGGTTTTGATGGGACATCTGTAAGAGATATTGCCGAAGTAGCCGGAATTAATGTAGCAATGATATCCTACTATTTTGGTTCAAAGGAAAAATTAATGGAAGCACTTTTTGAATTAAAGATCGGCAAGATGCAAATCAGAGTTGAATCTTTATTAAAGGATAATACACTTACACCCTTCCAAAAGGTAAATGTCCTGATTGACGAACAGATCGAAAGAATGTCGCAAAGTCAATGCTTTTATAAGATCATGTTGAGTGAACAGGTTATTAATGCTAATGTATCTATTATCAAAAAAGTATCAGAACTCAAGGTTAAAAATGCAGAGCTTATAAGTGAAATAGTAAAAGAAGGGCAAGAAAAAGGAATTTTTAAGAAAAATATAGATGTGGTACTAATGTTGAATACAATGATAGGTACCGGATGGCAAACATTCGTTAGTAAAGATTATTATAGATATTTTAATGAAGAAGACAAAGCGTTAACGGACGAACAATACATAGAACAACTAAAAACAAAATTAAGTATACACATCAAAACATTATTTAAAGCAATATTGAGTTATGAGGCATAATATAATACACATCGCAGCATATACTTTAATAACGGGGTTATTAAGTATAAACAATGTACAGGCACAGGATACAACAAAACTAACATTGCAACACGCAATTGAACTGGGCATTAAAAACAGTAAAGAATTAAAAAGTAGTCAGGCGCAAGTAGCTGTAGCGGCTGCTTTAACAAGAGAAGCAAAAGACAGACAATTACCGGATGCAAGCATAAGTGGAGCTTATCTCTATTTACCTTTTAACCCCAACATTGATCTAAAAATTAAAACCGGAGGTAGTGGAAGTAGCAGTGGTGGAAGCGGCTTTCCTACTGTTTCACAAGCAATGTATGGTATCGCCAATGCATCGTTACCAATATTTGCCGGTGGCAAATTGAGGTATGGTGTTGAATCTGCCAAGTACCTTGAACAAGCTACAAAATTAACCGCTGACAATAACAGACAACAAGTAATAGTAAATACTATCAATGCTTTTGCTAATTTATATAAATCGAAAAAAGCCGTTGACCTGGTTAAAGAAAATTTAGCACAATCACAGCAACGCGTAAATGATTTTACTAATCTTGAAAAAAATGGCATCGTTGCAAGAAATGATCTGTTAAAAGTAGAATTGCAGTCTTCTAATATCGAACTCTCTTTATTAGACGCAGAAAGTAATTTTAAATTAGCTAGTGTGAATATGGATCTGATGTTAGGACTTCCTGAACAAACCATGTTAGATCCTGATTCAAGCAGTTTGGTGCAAGCAGATTCTATCAAAACAATTGGTGAATACGAACAATCAGCTTTACAAAGCAGAAAAGAAATTACCGCTTTGAATTTACAGAAAAAAGCGGCGGACCTTGGTGTTAAATCCGCTAAAGCAGACTACTACCCTACGCTTGCGATCACAGGTGGTTATGTTGCATTGGATGTACCAAACTTTATCACCGTTACGAATGCATTAGATTTTGGTGTTGGATTAAAATACAATATCTCTTCTTTATGGAAAACAAAAGCAACCGTGCATGAAGCGCAGGCAAGAGCACTAGAATTAGAATCTAACGAAGAATTATTGACTGATAATATTCGTTTACAGATCAATCAGGCTTTTGAAAATTATTTATTGAGCCAGAAAAAAATAGACGTATTGGCAAAAGCGGTAGACCAAGCAACGGAAAATTACAGGATCACAAAAAATAAATATGATAACGCATTAGCCACAACGACCGACCTTTTAGAAGCGGATGTTGCATCATTGCAAGCTCAGTTAAATTATACGAATGCAAAAGCAGATGCAGTAGTAGCTTATAATATATTATTACAATCAGCAGGACTTTTAAACAATTAATATTTTAATACGAATCTTATAAATAAAGAATATTTATGGCACAGAACGAAACAAACAAACAAGAGACAACAACAGAAGCACCTCAAAAACGCAGTCTAGTATTTCCTATCATCCTTGCATTATTAGTTATTGTAGGTGGATGGTTTGGTATAAGTAAATACATCCATGCGCAACATCACGCAGAAACAGATGATGCACAGATCGATGCTAATATCAGTCCTATCATTCCGCGCGTATCAGGCTACATTAAAGAAGTACGTGTGCAAGATAACCAGCTGGTAAAAAAAGGTGATACCCTTTTAATATTGGATAACAGGGATTATCAAATAAAATTAGATGCGGCAGAAGCTGCTTTAGCAACCGCTCAAAGTAATTTAGGTTCTGCAAAAGCAAACAGCAATGCTTCAAGAGCAAATATTGCTACATCGGAAGCCGGTGTAGGAACTGCTGATGCGCAGATAGAAGCAGCTAAAGTAAATGTTTGGAGAACTACGCAGGATTATAATCGTTATTCAAATCTGATCAAAGATCATACGATCACGCAACAACAATTTGAACAAGCAGAAGCTGCTAAACAAACGGCAGAGCGCCAGTTACAAATATTGGTAGAACAAAAAAATCAGGCTACGCAACAAACAAATGCAGTTAGCTCACAAAGTACTGCTACTGGTTCTCAGATAGGTGTTGCCGGTTCAATGATCAAACAACGCCAGGTGGATGTTGATGATGCAAAGCTGAATTTATCATACACTGTAATTCTTGCTCCTGAAGATGGAAGAGTATCAAAAGTAAACGCACAGGAAGGACAGTTTGTTACAGTAGGACAATCTTTATTCAGCGTTGTATTAAATAATCCTGCCTGGGTAGTTGCTAACTTTAAAGAAACGCAATTAGATAAAATGAAAATTGGCGAGAAAGTTATTGTGAACGTTGATGCTTATCCGGGAAAAGATTTTGAAGCTACATTGACTTCATTTTCTCCGGCAACAGGTGCACGTTTTGCATTATTACCTCCGGATAACGCGAGTGGAAACTTTGTAAAAGTTGTACAAAGATTACCTGTAAAAATTGAATTCAATAATCCTACAGATTCATTGGTTCAACAATTAAGACCAGGTATGAATGTTACGGTAGATGTGCATCTTAATTAGTTGATGGATGATTTGGAGAATGGGATAATGATGATTTTGATAGATTATAAGCATCCGTGTTTTTGCATTATCACATCTCCAACTCATCAAGTCAGCACTTTATAGAATATTAAATTAAGAGATAATGGAACAAAATTCATTAGTAGAATACGGCGCGCGCAGAACGATCATTACGATCACTGCGATCATGTGTGCCTTGCTGGAAATTGTAGATACTACAATTGTGAATGTGGCGGTGAATGATATGAAAGGTAATTTGGGTGCCACTTTTACAGAAATAGGATGGGTAATCACAGCTTACGCAATTGGTAACGTGATCATCGTTCCGATGACAAGTTGGTTATCGCAACAATTCGGCAGAAGAAATTATTTCGCTGCATCGATCATCATATTTACTACCTGTTCTTTTTTATGCGGTAACGCCAATGGTATTTGGGAACTGGTATTCTTCCGCTTTTTACAAGGTGTAGGTGGTGGTGCATTATTGGTTACTTCTCAAACAATTATTACTGAAAGTTATCCTATTGAAAAAAGAGGAATGGCACAAGCGATCTATGGATTGGGTGTTATTATCGGACCAACATTAGGACCACCATTAGGCGGTTACATCGTTGATCACTTTTCATGGCCGTATATTTTTTATATCAATATCCCAATTGGTGTTATTGCCACTTTACTAACGTTGCAGTTTGTACGCAGTCCGAAGTATGGAGAAAAAACAGCAGCTAAAGATATTGATTGGTTAGGCATCGGCTTATTAGCTGCAACAGTAGGCTCTTTACAATATGTGTTAGAAAAAGGGCAGGATGATGATTGGTTTGCAAGTAGCACTATTACATTCTTTGCTGTAGTTGCTACGTTAGGCTTATTCTTTTTTATATGGAGAGAACTAACTTACAAAAATCCTATTGTTGAATTACGTGTATTGAAAAATGTAAATCTTCGAACGGGTACTATCCTATCCTTTATTATGGGATTTGGATTATACGGTTCAACATTTATCATTCCATTATATACACAAGCAACATTAGGCTGGACGGCACAACAAGCAGGTATGCTAATGATACCTTCTGCCATCACTACAGCATTTATGATGCCTATGATCGGTAATTTATTACAGAAAGGTGCACCTCAACAAATACTAGTATCTATTGGATTATTCATATTTTCAATATTTACTTTCTGGTGCTTCTCAATATTAACACCAGATACAAGCGTTGATAATTTCTTCTGGCCATTAATTGTTCGTGGTGTAGGAATGGGCATGTTATTTATTCCAATAACAGTATTATCTCTTTCAACATTAAAGGGTAGACAAATTGGTCAGGGTGCTGCATTTACCGGTATGATGCGACAGTTAGGTGGTTCATTTGGTATAGCATTGATCACTACGTTTATGGCTACGCGTAATATGCAACATAGAAGCGATCTTGTTAGTAAATTAGATGCCAACAATCCAGCAGTACAACAAAGAGTAGCTGGTATGCAACAGGCTTTTATAGGCAAGGGTATGTCTCCGGAAGTTGCATTAAAGAGTGCTTATACTTCACTTGATTATGCAATAGGCAAACAGGCTTCTGTTTTATCTTATATGGATGTATTTATGTATCTCGGAATTGCTTTCTTAATTTGTATTCCATTTGTATTAATGGCCAAACAGAAAAAAGTTACAGAGAAGATCGACCTTGCAGAAGCAATGCACTAGATAAAGTAAAAAATAAAAAGTAAAAACCCAAAAGTGAGAATGTAGCGATGTTCTGCTTTTGGGTTTGTTTTTACTTTTTGTTTTTTACTTTTTAATTATACATCTTTATTTAATTAGTTTTGTATAGAATAACAAAGCATGACAAAATCAGAGATACAGTTCCTCGAAGGACCACAGAACCGTTGGAGAGATTTCAAGTTTTCATTTAAAGTTTTATTAGAATTTATAAAAGGCTTTAGAACACTACATTTTGTAGGGCCATGCGTAACCGTTTTTGGATCGGCACGTTTTAAAGAGGGGCATGTTTTTTACGAACAAGCACGTGAATTATCGGGCAGAATTGCACAAATGGGTTTTACTATCATGACCGGCGGCGGGCCCGGCATTATGGAAGCTGCAAATAAAGGTGCGAGAGAAGTTGGCGGCAAAAGTGTTGGCTGCAATATTGTTTTACCTCATGAACAATCGCATAACCCTTATCTCGACAGATGGGTAAACATCAAATACTTTTTTGTCCGCAAAACATTACTGATAAAATATTCTTATGCATTTGTTGTAATGCCAGGCGGCTTTGGAACAATGGATGAATACTTTGAAGCATTAACACTTATCCAGACGAAAAAAGTGCATGAATTCCCTATCATCATCGTTGGTAAAGAGTTTCACAAAGACCTTATCGCGTATATTGAAACAATGAAAAATTATCAGACCGTTTCTCCTAACGATTCTGATCTGTTTTTAGTAACAGATTCCATTGATGAAGCAATTGCACATTTACAAAAAAACAGCATCGTAAAATTCAATCTTAAATTCGAAAAGAAAAGAAGAAGATTTAGATGGTTGTTGGAAAGAGAAGGGATTTAATTATTGAATATTGAAGATGTAATATTAGATATAAATAAATTACCCATTAGTAAAAAGCGCTTTCAATTCCTCCGCATCTTGTGGTTTCATCTTTCCACCAAGTATCAATCTTAATTGCCTTCTTCTTAAAGCGCCGTCAAACAATCTTATCTCTTCTTCAGTTTCAGGAACCAATTCATTTATTTTGGTAGGTTTTCCTGTTAAAGGATCTAGTGCAACGAAAGTATAATAAGCCTCATTGCTTTTATATTTATAATGTTGTAGAACATCTTCTCCCCACACCGTTATATGAATTTCCATACTGGTATTAAAAGCCCTGGTAACATTGGCTTGTATGTGAACCACATTACCGATCTTGATCGGGTTCTCAAATGAGATATTATCTACTGAAGCTGTTACAGCCGGCAAGCCACTATGTTTCATGGAAGACATTGCCGCCGCAATATCCATCCAGTACATTAATCTTCCCCCCATTAAATTTCCGAAGTTGTTCGTATCATTAGGAAATACCAACTCTGTCATCACTACCAGAGAATCACTTGATCTTTTTTCCATAAAAAATTTTTACAAAGATAAGGCCAATAAAAAACACCTCCATGCAGGAGGTGTTCAAATCAATTATAAACAAAAACTATTTAGTTGTTGTTGTAGAAGTTGTCTTTTTTGTAGTTGTAGTCGTTGTTTTGTTTGCTTTATAACGCATATCAGCAGTACCATCTTTTTTCAATGGTCCTGCTGGAGCTGGCTTAACAGCTGCCTCTTTATTTGCTTTATACCTCTTATCCAGTGTACCATCAGCCTTTTTAGGACCAGTAGTAGTGGTTGTACTAGAAGATTTGTTAACAGTACTACTAGAGGTAGTAGTTGTTGTAGCAGGAGTAGTTGCTGCCGGAGCCGCTGTTTGTGCCTTAGTTGTTAGCGCAAGGCCTAAAAACAAAGAAGCTGCAATCAATAGTTTTTTCATATTTGTTATTTTTTTTATAAATGTAACTATTTATTTAATATGTAAGATTGAATATTTAATATTTTAAGCCGTGCTTTATTACTTTATTTTAATTACTGGCTTTTACCTCATACCGGCGGGCACCGTAACTGCAATATTGCTCCCTTTTTATTAATTGTTTTCGCCTCATGCCGGCGGGCATCGTAACTGCAACGCCGCTCCTTTGGCAACTGAAAAAAAGTGCTACGCACTATTTTTTCTGCCGTGCTTCGCCGGCACCGTTCCCAAAGAGGCGACTTATGCAGTTACTGGTGGATATTGGGAATGTGGCAGTAGAAGTAGGGTTAGATTATTTGAATTCTTTTCTTCTCCGTAGAATAATTGAATTGCTCGAATTTGTTATCGAAATAAATAAAACTCCACAACCCAGCTGGCAACCACTCTACCAGTTCCTGAGGAAGCGCCTCTTTGGCTACGGTGCCGGCGAAGCACGGCAGACAAAATCATGCGCAGCATGTTTTGTCAGTGGCCAAAGTAGCGCTGAAGCAGGAACGCAGCCCAGCGGCTATGAGCGATCAAAGAGATTCCAACAACATAAACTTATGGTGGAATAAAAAGAGACTTTAAAATAAGAACAGCCAAAAGGCAATAATTATGCTTTTCAAAGCATTTCCCCTATTTTTGCCGCCAAAATTTACTATAACTATGACCAATTTGATTTACATAATTCCGGCAATGGGTATTGTAGGATTGTTGTACACTTTTATAAAATTTGCATGGGTATCTAAACAAGATGCCGGCAACGAAAGAATGAAGGAAATCAGCACTTATATAGCTGAAGGTGCGATGGCTTTCTTAAAAGCTGAGTACAAAATACTAGGCTATTTTGTTGTGATAGGCGCTTTATTATTAGCGATCATGGGTTACAGCAACCCTGCCAGCAGCTGGACCATCTCTTTAGCATTTGTGTTGGGCGCTTTCTTTAGTGCATTAGCAGGTTTTATCGGGATGAGAGTAGCTACCAAAGCAAACGTTCGTACCGCGCAGGCTGCAAGAACAAGTTTATCTAAAGCACTGAATGTATCTTTTACAGGCGGAAGTGTAATGGGAATGGGCGTTGCAGGTTTAGCAGTATTAGGTTTAGGAGGTTTATTCATTATCTTAAAAATGATCTTCGCACCGGATGCGTCTGTTGATAGCGTTGAGATGGCACGTACAATTGAGATCCTTACAGGTTTCTCTTTGGGTGCAGAATCTATCGCATTGTTTGCACGTGTTGGGGGCGGTATTTATACAAAAGCTGCTGACGTTGGTGCTGACCTTGTTGGTAAAGTAGAAGCAGGTATTCCTGAAGATGATCCTCGTAACCCTGCAACCATTGCAGATAACGTAGGTGATAACGTAGGTGACGTTGCGGGAATGGGCGCCGATCTTTTCGGTAGCTATGTTGCAACCGTTTTAGCAACGATGGTTTTAGGTAGAGAAACAACTGCGATCAACGATGCGTTTGGCGGTATGTCTCCAATTCTATTGCCAATGATGATCGCTGCAATGGGTATTTTATTTTCTATCATCGGAACATTCTTTGTTCGTATCTCTGAAACATCTGGCTTAAGTACACAAAAAGTACAGAACGCTTTAAATATGGGCAACTGGGGTTCAATGGTTTTAACAGCGATCGGTTGTTATTTCTTAGTGAACTTTTTATTGCCTGAGAATTTAATATTACGTCACCATGAATTTACAAGAAATGGTGTGTTTGGTGCGATCATGGTTGGTTTAGGTGTTGGTGCTTTAATGAGTATTATCACTGAATATTATACTGCAATGGGTAAACGCCCGGTGATGAGTATCATTCGCCAGTCTGCAACCGGACATGCTACAAATATTATCGGTGGTTTGGCTGTAGGTATGGAAAGTACGTTGTTACCAATTTTAGTATTGGCTGCAGGTATCTACGGATCTTACGCTTGTGCAGGGTTATACGGTGTGGCCATTGCTGCTGCGGGTATGATGGCAACAACCGGTATGCAATTAGCGATCGATGCATTTGGGCCAATTGCGGATAACGCTGGCGGTATTGCTGAGATGAGTGAATTGCCTGCTGACGTTCGTGAAAAAACTGATATTCTTGATGCGGTAGGTAACACAACTGCTGCAAGTGGTAAAGGTTTCGCGATAGCTTCTGCGGCATTGACTGCATTGGCATTGTTTGCAGCCTTTGTTGGTATTGCAGGCATTGATGGTATTGATATTTATCATGCAGATGTACTAGCCGGCTTATTTGTTGGTGGTATGATCCCTTTTATATTTTCTTCATTAGCGATCCGCGCAGTGGGTGAAGCGGCAATGGCGATGGTAGAAGAAGTACGCAGACAGTTCCGCACGATCCCTGGTATCATGGATGGTACAGGAAAACCTGAATACGATAAATGTGTAGCTATCTCTACAGAAGCTTCGCTTAAAAAAATGATGTTGCCTGGTGCCATCGCTTTATTATCTCCGATCATTATTGGTTTCGTATTCGGACCGGAAGTATTGGGTGGATTTTTAGCAGGTGCAACCGTTAGTGGTGTATTGATGGGAATGTTCCAGAACAACGCAGGTGGTGCATGGGATAACGCAAAAAAATCTTTTGAAAAAGGTGTTGAAATAAATGGCGAAACTTATTACAAAAAATCGGAACCGCACAAAGCATCTGTAACAGGTGATACAGTGGGTGATCCATTTAAAGATACTTCTGGCCCATCAATGAATATTTTAATTAAACTGATGAGCATCGTGAGTTTAGTTATCGCTCCTACTTTGGCAAAAATTCATCATGATAAAATTGTTGCGAACAGAAGAGCAGCCATACAAACAATGGTACAAATGGATAATGTAGACAGAGCTGTTGACAGCACTACTGATCTGCATAGAAATTAAAATAATAATTACTTTATAGATAGACGGTTCATGTGAAAGCATGGACCGTTTTTTATTTCAGGCTTAATTGCATAATAGAGGCTTTATAATATTTAGTATCGTGCAGTCTTTACTAAAGGCACCTCTCTTGCAGTAAGTAAAGAAAAATCATCTGTTGATGTTTCATGAGTATTAATCCAATCAAAAGTAACGTTTGAATTATTTTTGATTTCCGCCAGTGAGTAATCTGACATAATATTCATTTCTTCATTTAACGCTTGACCGTTTATGTGAAAAAACATTTTTATTAATACAGGAGATGTTCTATTTTTTAAATTCATAAAAAAATCTTTAAAATAAGGGTGATCTGTCGACCCTAGAGAATGACCGAATATTACTATTTCGCTTTCCTCCCTTAATTTAGTTTTTAATTCCGCTCCATTGTAATTATTTGCATGACTTTTAATTATAAAGCCCATGTTTCTTGTTGGAAACGCGTTCCCAAAATTTTCACATCCAAAAATTATGTCGCTTCCTTTATATGTCCCATGTATGTTTTTAATCGAAAAAGGGTTGATCATATTTGGAGGTAATGGATATAATAAATTTTTAAATGAATTCGTATAATTAAAATCTATAACCGATATTGGTTTTATATTTTTTGATAGGATCTGTTGAACTTTATCAATTAAATGCATTGATTTAGTCTTAGTAATCGATGAGAAAGTTTCTCCAACTTGGTTTTCTGATAAATATTCTTTAAGAGATTCTGATAATACAGCAAACTCTTGCTTAAATGAATCAACTGAAGCGCCATAGTTATCTAATTTACTTGCATATTTAGCTAATTCCTCTTCTACATTTATCCAAGTATTCAAATCATGTGACCCCTGTAGGTAATTAAACAATGTATAATTAGAGGCTGCATGACTCCTAAATTGGTCGCTATGTAGAAAATTGCTCCAAGATGTTTTAAGGCCTAGATTTAGATCAAATCCATTTCCGATTATTATTAGCATGATTTACAATTGAAGGTATAGTGTTTTATAAGATGCTGGTTTACTCAAACTTACAATAAATCGCCTAATCAAAGAATTGCTTGATCATATTAAGAAAACTGCTTTTTACGTGGGGGTTAAGGCCAACTAATTATAATTTAATTTCAGCGATAACGTTTTATTAACGAAACACGTTATTATTGTCGTATATTTGATGTGCAATTATAGACTAAATTAATCATGGCTACCGATATTATTATAGATACTAACAACGTTGATTCCCTTGCCACAGAGGCTTATCGTATCGCAATTGAAAACCTAGCAAAAAACAACGACCCTTCTGTATTCAATAATTCTGAGCCAGCTCATGCCGCAATTGTATTAGGCAATATTTTTAAAAATTCGAATAATTCTGTAAAGATTTTTGCTAAGGATTTTAATGGAAAAGTATCTGATAATGATTATTATACTACATATCTAAAGAGTTATCTTGATAAAAATAAACCAATAACAGTTGTATTTGAAGAGGTGCCAAAGCCAACATCAAAAGCTCTAGCATTGTTACAAAAATATAAATGTATTAAAGACTCTAATATCAGCATTAAAGTATTAACCGAGAATAGCCCGTTAAAATCTTCTCCAAATTTTACTGTCGGAGACAACAAAATGTTTAGAGTAGAAACCTCGAAAGAAGACTATACGGCTGTTTGTTCATTTAATAATATTGAATTTTGTTCCGAGCTTGAAAGTTTATATAAGAAACTCGAAGAATCTTCTAATGAATATCTTTTAAATTAATTAAGGATATAATGGATTTAGAAGATTTTACCCCTCTGATACAACTATGTGCAGCATTTAATTTCTCATATTCTGCTATTGATAATTTTAGCAACACCATAGAAATGTTTGTATCTACTCCATTTCAGGGTGTTGGTAAAAATGTTTTAAGTAAATTTTCCAATAAAGTACGTTCTGTTTTGGACAAAGAAGCCTTAAATGACCCTAATCTGAATACAACTGAATTAAGATCAGACCTGTTAAATAGATTAATTAATCTAAACAATATCGTCACAAAATTTTTAGTTCCAGCAACTTACGATGTAGAATACCAAGTAAAATTTAAAGGCTTATACCTTTTAGTTGGATTCTTCTCTTTTTTTCTATTATTTGTTACTGGCATTACCGGATTAGATCATGTTACTTGTCTAGACAAATATTGCAACTCTGATAAAATATATAATTGTTTATTTATAATTGATTGTTGTATTTCTTCTCTTTCACTTTTAATTTTAATCACAACTTTTTCAAAAAAAATACCACGAGTAAATTTTCTATTTATTGTAATTTTTTTTCTTTTTATGCTTGTTGTATTTAAAATAACTTATTCTTGTTCAAGACCATTCAATATATCACCCTCTAATAATTTTACAATATTTTTCACTCTACTATTGGTTGTAATGCCATTCTTTATACATTTTTTAAGAGTATTTTTTCAGTTTTTATTTATACAATTATATTTGTCATTTCTTGGTTTAAAATACAAAAGAGAATTAAAACCTATTGAAACCAAGGTGAATGGTTTACAGGCCGCAAAAGAAGCATTGGCTCCATATTTACCCCACTAGCGCAGATATGCAGCGTCGATATTGTGCGGGGCGTATCTGTGACAAGTATGTTGTACATTTATTAGTAAATAAGCAAGGCACAGATACCCAATCATACAAAGCTAAGCTGCATATCTGCGCCAGGAGAAGCAAGCCTACTTCCGAGCAACCAACAAAAATCTCATTTCAAATGTTGTTTAATTAAATCCTTTCTAATGGCTACCTGAATTTCTTTTCCACCTTTTACCAGTTCGACAGCATGGTGATACATTTTCATATCTACCGGTTTGTGTTTTATACTCCACCTTCCTATCTCAACAAGTATCGGTAGCAGGTCTATCCCTTTTGCTGTAAGACTATAAATGTTTTTTTGTTTGTGGCTTGGGTCAGGGGTTTTATTAATTATTCCTTCCTGTTCAAGCATTACCAGTCTATCAGTTAAAATGTTAGAGGCGATCTTTTCTTCTGATTGTAATAATTCTCTGAAATAGCGCTTGCCTTCAAACATAATATCCCTGATAATCAGCAAACTCCATTTATCGCCAAATACTTCCATCGTAAGGTTTACCGGGCAATTTGACCTGTAATTATTCATTGTGTATAATTTTTTTACTTCCCAGCAACGTCTCTTGAAAAGGACGTTGCGTTAATTATAAGAGTGGCTTGCAAAACAAATAAGCACTCTTTCTAATAGCATTGAGCGCAACGTCTCTTGAAAAGGACGTTGCGTTAATTATAAGAGTGGCTTGCAAAACAAATAAGCACTCTTTCTAATAGCATTGAGCGCAACGTCCCTATTCAGGAGACGTTGCTAAAAAGACAACAAACATCCATTATAAGTTTTGCAAGTTTTACAGCTTCTATCCTATTTTTGCATTAATGCAAAAAGGTAATATCGCCGCCGGTAAAGTATTAATTAGTATGCCCTCTTTAGATGAATCCATCTTTGAGAAAACCGTCGTTTTTATAACGGAGCATAATGAAAAAGGCGCGATGGGATTTGTGATCAATAAAATATTTCCCCGGACACTCAATGAATTGATAGAATTTAAAGACGCGAAATCTTTCCCACTATATGATGGTGGCCCTGTTGAAAGGGAACATCTTTATTTTTTACATCAGCGCCCTGATCTGATAGAAGGAGGCATAGCCATAACTGATACTACTTATATCGGAGGTAATTTTAAACAAGCTATTGCGCATCTTAACAATAACACGATCGCAGAGAATGATCTTAAGATATTTATTGGCTATTGTGGCTGGGACCCGCAGCAACTGGAAGATGAAATTGAAGAAGGTAGCTGGTTAGTGATTGATGCACTTAGTAAAATTGTTTTTACTGCACAAACCATACCTCTTTGGGAACTTATTTATGAAAGTAGAGAATAACATTTACTGGCACACTTACTAGCTACAATTTATTTAGATGAAAAATAATTTTCAAATAAAACGTTTAGAGAAACAAGATGTTGTTTTATTTCAACAGCTTATTCTTCTTTTTCAGGAAGTATTTGAAATGACAAAAACTTCTACACCTGAAGAAGCTTATTTAATACAATTATTGACTAACCCTGATTTTATTGTTTATGCTATTATTACAGAAGATGAAATAGTAGGTGGATTAACCGCTTACGAACTGGCATCTTATTATTCCAAAGGATCTGAAATATTCATTTATGATATTGCTATCAAATCTACCTTTCAAAGAAAGGGATTAGGAAAACAATTACTTTTATCACTTAAAGAATACGGCAAACAAAAAGGTATCAACACAATCTTTGTAGATGCCAATGAGGAAGATGAGCATGCTGTAGATTTTTATCATTCAACCGGTGGCAAAGCTGACAAGGTTATTCAATTCACTTACTATACTGATTAACATTATAAATATCACCTAAAGAAAATAAAATGGAAATAGGAATTGATAGTTTTGCCGCAGCAATGATAAGTGATGCAGGCACTGTAAGTAAAAATGCTATTCCTGAGTTGCTTGAAAGAATGGAATGTGCGGATAAAGTAGGTCTTGATATATTTGGCATTGGCGAGCATCACCGCAAAGAATTTTTAGATTCCGCACCAACAATGATCCTTGCTGCAGCCGCTGCACGAACAAAACACATTCGACTTACAAGTGCTGTTACAGTTTTAAGTGCGGCTGACCCCGTTAGAGTATTTCAAAATTTTGCTACGTTAGATCTGATCTCGCAAGGACGAGCTGAAATGGTTGTTGGCCGTGGCTCATTTATAGAAGCCTATCCATTATTCGGTTTGAATTTAAAAGATTACGATGAATTATTTGTTGAGAAATTAGATCTATTATTAAATATTCGTGCAAATGAATTTGTTACCTGGTCCGGTAAATTTCGTCCTGCATTAAATAATCAACCTGTCTACCCAAGACCATTACAAGAACAATTACCAATCTGGTTAGGCGTTGGCGGCACACCAGAATCATTTGTCCGTGCAGGCACACTTGGGTTACCATTAATGGTAGCTGTGATTGGTGGCGAAACACATCGCTTTCGTCCGCTGGTAGATCTTTACAGAGAAGCAGGAAAAAGAGCCGGTCATTCACCTGAAAAATTAAAAGTCGGATTACACTCACTTGGTTATATCGCAAACAGTACAGAAGAAGCAATAGCTGATTTTTATTCCGGCTATGCCGAAACGTTTACCAGGATAGGAAAAGAGCGTGGATGGCCACCGGTAACGCGTCAGCATTTTGATGCACAAAACGGACCATTAGGCGCATTGTTAGTGGGCGGCCCTAAAGAAATAGCAGAAAAAATACTTCGTCACAGCGAAGCGCTTGGTGGCATTTCAAGAATTACTTTTCAGATGGATAATGCTAAGTTATCTCACGAAAAATTATTAAAGGCTATTGAATTGCTGGGTACAAAGGTTGCACCATTAGTTAATGCATAAATATTATTTCTACTTCACAATATGGAACCTGTCATTAAAACTCTATCTGAAAAAAAATTGATCGGTAAACGAATGAGAATGACTTTAGCCGACAATAAAACTGCTGAACTATGGAAAGATTTCATGTCAAGAAAAAAGGAAATAAAAAATAATATAGGTACTGATCTGTTCTCTATGCAAGTATATGATGCATCGCTAACATTTACAAATTTCAATACAAACACTTCTTTTGAAAAGTGGGCCGCTATTGAAGTAACGGACTTTAATATTATTCCTGCGGAAATGGAGAGCTATACATTACCAGGTGGATTATATGCCGTTTTTCTGTACAAAGGTTCTCCAAAAGATTTTGCTCCAACGTTTCAATATATTTTCGGGACATGGTTACCTAATTCTATTTATCAAGTAGATAACAGACCACACTTTGAAATACTGGGAGAAAAATATAAAAATGATGATCCTGATTCTGAAGAAGAAATTTGGATACCAATAAAGAAAAAGGAAAGCGACCCTCAATAGGAAGGTACTCTTCTAATTACAATAATCATCGCATCTCAGCCTTCTTTTGTCATGCTGAGGCACGAAGCATCTTATTTTAAAATCAGCAGAATGATTGATCAATGATTAGATCCTTCGTTCCTCAGGATGACAAGAACTAAAAGAATGCCCTGATAGAAGCCGTTCCTGTATTGATCGTTGGAGAACCGCTAGGTTTACGACCCGTGTATTGAATACTGATCTCTATATTAGTTGATAAGCGTTTAGTGAATTGAAGGTTCCATAAATAGTTTTGCCCTGGTAATAATCCGTTCAAAATAATATAGCCTACTGTTGAATTATCTGATCCACCAGTATCATATTTAAGATCAATATTATTAATAGAAAAATTTCCGGTAATAACACTGCTGGAAAGTACATTGTACTTAATATCCGCAGTTATAACGTTATCGCTTGTTTGTTCGTGAAACCCAATACTATTTCTTTTTTGATCTAACATATAAGTAAGTGCAACTCTTATATTAGTCCCATGCGTATAACTAACAGATGGCGCAATAGATTGTTCGTTTATCTGATAGTCCCGATTCTCATACACAGGTGCGTTTGATGAACTTTGCACAGAGCTCCATGCAATGTTAGTGCTGATGCGTCTGTTGATGTTCCATCTTCCTTTTACGTTAAGTGTATTTGTTGTAGTACTCTCAAAACCATAGGTCAGTAAAGATTTTAATTGATTAATGCTTTGCGTTACATCCATTCCCCACCTAGTATTGAGGCGATTAAAGAAAAATGTATTGGACAAAAATGAACTCAACGAAAGTAAAGTTGTATCTGCCAATTTTTGACCGAATGGATTTAGCTCAAAATTATTTTGAGAAACATTTTTTCTGTTGATCTGTAATGATGAAGAGGTACTTGAATTTGCCAATAGTTTTTTAAAACCATGCGCCTTATTAATATCGATCAGCGCTCTTGGATTCAGATCTATACTATAATTAAATTGCACATAATTCGTTTTTACATAATCGTTGCTCGGTGTATATACTTTAATATAATTTGCCTGATCGGCATATAATGCTATTTCAAATTCATTTAACTGTGCAATACCATCATGATTATAATCATTCCAAACATATATTCCTTGTCCGGCAGGAACCTGTACATACGTGTATTCCAATTTCTGTTCTTGCCCAGAACCTACTTCGTACAAAACATTTCCTTTTAATAATCCCTTCCATTTATTTACAAAATATTCAGCCCTTCCTAATATACTTTCATCTTCACGCTGCGTTGTTAGCATTGAATCAAGAATATGCAGTTTACGATAAGTAAAATTGAATCTTAATTTCTGGCTTGGGTTTTTAAACAATTCACTAGTGAATGTTATATTATCACTCCTATCTGACTTTGCAAATTTTGGACCGAGCGGATAAAGATCCGTCCTGGTAAAATAAGATACTCCCCATTTATTTGCTTTACTATAATCGGACCTGATATATGCCTGCCATATATTAAAAGCAAAGCTCCCGGGCAATAAACTATCTGTTATTTTATTTCGCTGCTGATCATTTTCATTTGAATAGGTTGCCCCCAGTTGTAAATTATTGAACTGTTTGAATTGTCTATTGATATCAATGGTCGGTCTGAAATAAACAACTTTCTGTACCGAGCCATTTGTATTAGTAAGGCTAACCTGATCGGTTACATTGAACCCTTTTATTTTTGTATTATGATTTAATAATTGTCTGAATCCACTAAAAGTATCACTACGGAGATAATTGGTTACCCCATAATTAAAGCTGCCCCCTTCTTTATCTTTTAATTTAAAACCTGCACTGATCAATTGTTCATCGGCAGACAATATGCTATCAGGCAAACTCCAATCACGATTAAATTCTATATTACGTAAAGGTTCTAACGATCGAAATTCACTTTGAACATATTCATATCCGGCATTTGTTTCAAGCTTTAAGGCTTTATTAAAAATCCGTACATCTTTATCTTGATTGATCAATTGAAATTTACCTGCCAGTCCGATATCATCTCCTTTACCAAGTGTTGAAAAAAGATTGACATTGTAATTACTCAAAGCAACTTCTGATTTAATAGTTGTTTTTTTGGTAAGTTTACATTCTGCACCCACTGTAACAAGCTGCTGCTTTTTAGGTGTGATCAATAAAATAACCGGGGCCCATTGTCCTTGCCTAACATTATTTATAGGTGGCACCCATTGATACACATTACCATTGGCGGCACTTATAGCCTGTACATAATCCCCTTTACCCTGACCAACAAAAGTAAACGTGAGGTTATACAAACTATCATTCGGATTAACAGAAAAAACGAAAACAGAATCATGCACATTTGTATTGTATACGGTATCGATCTTTTTATATAAGATCGTACCTGTTGAAAAAGTATCTCTTGGTTCATTTTTATAGAAAGCCGTATCAATACCATTTCCAACATTTGCCAAAAACTGCATCTGATCGCTACTTAATGGTTGATCGATCGATGAATTTTTTGCATCCTGATTTGAAAAAGCGGCAACACTGAGCAATAATTTTTTATTGATCGTTATCTCATCATTTACATAAATGTTTGAATTAAGGTAATTTCTGTCCGCATATTCAAATTCAACTTTTATTCGTGAGTCTTTTGTTATTAATCGTTTAGGCGTAAACGTTACTTCGGCTGTATTATAATCAATTACATAATCCTGATTTTCTCCACGTTGCAATAATTCGCCATCCAAATATACCCGCTCAGTTCCGGCCAATACCGTGAGGTAGATCTCTCCATTGGCACCTTGCAACTTATAAGGTCCCTGATTCCCATCTAAGGGAGTTATAGTATTTTCAGTGAATTTACCTTTTGCTATTGATCCGCTTACCAATAAGGAATTATCAACATCTTTACTGATCTTATTATTCGTTATAAAAGACCCTCCCTGTATGCGTTTATAAAAATTAAGAAAGTAATTTTTGCTTTGGCGGATATCAATATCTCCTAAATTAAGTTGCCAGCTATGTTTTTTTATTTGTATAAATATTTTGTCGAAGTCGTTTAGATTTTGTGTGTTCCCTTCCGGTTGTATTGGCACATTGTTATCAGTAAGTGCCGCCGTTAATTCAAGGCTATCGCCAATAAAACCATTTAGCTGTAAATTCAGACTTGAATTCAATACGGCGTTCTGTGTGTTACCAACAGAGATTCCTCTACCCAGACTACCTGTATAATTAAGATCGCCAAAATCAAATAAGCTACTGGCTTCTTTATTGGCGAAACTTATTACGAATGGCTTTTCAACCATGGGATTATTAAGCACACTATCATAAGTAAAATGTCGTACTACAGCATTGAGTTTATACGGAAACTGACGGTAACTAACCTTTACACTATCGGGCAAAGTAGTACTAAGAAATTGAACAGTCCCATTCACTTCGTCAACCGTATAAGCAGATGGAAGGACGTTATATATATTTACAGAACCCGGTACAAGACTTAACGAATCTAACTTAACGATCGCCTTTTTTGTACTAATATATTTTGTGTGAAGATTTGACAAAGGATTTTTCTGTGCAAGCAATACTTGAACCAGTAGCAAGCTAAACAACAATAAATATATCCTTGTGTATTTCAAGTTGGGATTTTATTCGTTACTAAATTAACACTTATTAGTAAGAGGAGTTCAACAGGGCTTATGCTGCAACAAAAAACCTTCCGTGGGGAAGGTTTTTGAAATAATATATGATGATTATTTATTCTTCGGTAGTTAATCCTGCTGTAAGATATTCTCTGTTCATTTTTGCAATGTTAGCAACAGAAATTCCTTTAGGACATTCCGCTTCGCAAGCATAAGTATTACTGCAATTACCAAATCCTTCTTTATCCATTTGAGCCACCATGTTCAACACGCGTGATTCTCTTTCCGGTTGACCTTGTGGTAATAATGCTAACTGGGCAACTTTTGCACTTACGAATAACATAGCACTGCTATTTTTACAAGTAGCTACACATGCACCACAGCCAATACAAGCCGCTGCCATAAAAGCTTCGTCTGCATCTTTTTTATCGATGGGCAAATTATTGGCATCTTGAGCATTACCTGTATTTACTGAAACATAACCTCCAGCTTGTATCACGCGATCAAATGCACTTCTATCAACAACCAAATCTTTTATAACAGGAAAAGCTTTACTGCGCCAAGGTTCTACAACAATTGTATCTCCATTTTTGAACGCACGCATGTGTAACTGACAAGTAGTATTTTCTGCCCAAGGGCCATGTGCACGGCCATCGATATACATACTACAAGCGCCGCAAATACCTTCACGACAATCATGATCGAATGCGATCGGATCTTTATCTTCATGCACCAACTGCTCGTTCAATACATCGAACATTTCAAGGAACGACATTTCTGAAGAAATATCTTTTACCTGATGTGTATCAAAATGTCCTTTCTCTTTGCTGTTCTTTTGGCGCCACACTTTAAGTGTGAGGTTCATGTTATAGTGTTCCATTGTTAAATGGTTTAATTGTTTTAGATAGAACGCTGATTTTTATGATTATTATGATTTTTTATGATCGATAACCATCATTTCATAATCAACTTATATTTTATACTGATTCGAAAATATTTTTCTTTTGATCTGAGCACTTTTACCAAAACTTAACAACAACCCTACTTCAATTTCAGTTGCCTTTAAATAGTTGGTTAATTGCGCCTCATGCTCTTCAATTATTCCTCCTTCTGCTTTTAATTCAACTATTACAACATCCTCTACTATAAGATCGGCAAAATAATTTCCTACATCACTACCTTCATAAAATACTTTAATAGGTGTTTGCTTTCTCACGTTCATTCCCATCTTTCCCAATTCGATCATCATCGAGTTTTCATACACTTTTTCTAAAAATCCATAACCAAGTTTATTATATACGGTATAAAACGCTTTTATAATTTTATCCGTTATCTCGGTATGCTTGTAGTTTTCATTCATGGTATGGATTAAATAAATAGCCGAAGATTATCATAACAAATCATAAAAATCATAAAAATCTGCGTTCAATCAAACCTACTTATAACTTCTCTGCGTAGGTTTAACGATCTCGAAATTCAATTCCTCCTTCACTAAATTCCAATCGCTTTCACCTTTGTATTCCCATGCTGATACATAACTAAAGTTAGCATCATCACGTTTTGCTTCGCCATCTTCTGTTTGAGATTCTTCACGAAAATGTCCGCCGCAACTTTCTCTTCTGTTCAAAGCATCTTTACACATCAATTCCCCTAGTTCGATAAAATCCGCTACACGACCGGCTTTATCCAGTTCAGGATTCATTTCATTTATCGTTCCCGGAATTCTTACATCGCTCCAGAATTCTTTCTTCAATGCTTGTATTTCAACTATTGCTTCTTGTAAACCTTTTTCATTACGAGCCATTCCGCATTTTTCCCACATGATCTTTCCTAAACGTTTGTGGAAACTTTCAACACTTTGTTTACCCTTGATGTTCATCAATTTTTCGATCCTGCTTTTTACCGTATTTTCTGTTTCAACAAAGGCAGGATGAGACGTTGGAATTTCAGCCGTACGAATTTCATCAGCTAAATAATTCCCTAACGTCAAAGGAATAACGAAATAACCATCAGCTAAACCTTGCATTAATGCTGATGCACCTAAACGGTTAGCACCATGATCACTAAAGTTTGCTTCGCCTAATGCATATAAACCTGGGACAGTTGTTTGTAGTTCGTAATCAACCCATAATCCTCCCATCACATAATGCACGGCAGGATAGATTCTCATCGGTTGGTTATAAGGATTTTCTCCGGTGATCTTTTCGTACATATCGAATAGGTTACCGTATTTTTCTTTCACTACATCTTTACCTAAAGCAATTAAAGTTTTTTCATCTGCATGATGATCACCATGTTTGCCCGCTTCAATTTTACCGTAACGTTTTATCGCATCAGCAAAATCTAAGTACACGGCTAATTTTGTTGTACCAACTCCGTATCCTTCATCACATCTTTCTTTCGCTGCTCTTGATGCAACATCACGTGGC
>Ga0207033_1068_pt1 | contig 22780 bp, 26 predicted proteins | sample Alteio_BWMinCont_35_FD_153262 | JGI IMG/M metagenome (GOLD analysis project Ga0207033, IMG submission 153262) | Enriched cells from forest soil in Barre Woods Harvard Forest LTER site, Petersham, Massachusetts, United States -... | ecosystem: Environmental > Terrestrial > Soil > Temperate forest >... | reverse complement strand
CGGGCGCTGACCATTTTTTTAGTAAAATTAACCCTGCAACGGGCAAAAACTATGATAGTTTCGGGATAATCCCCATAAAAGCGGGGTTTAAAGAATTTTTTGAACCAAACATTTATTTTGGAGCAGAAGCCGGGGTCGGTATTGAACAAGTGGATAGCGGCCACGCCAATACCAAACTATTATTATCCCCGGCTTTAGGCTGGGCCAATAAGCATTGGGATGTTGGCGTTCGTTATGATAACTACTCAGGTCAAAATGATCCTTATGGCTTTGTAGCTTTGCGTATAGGTTACGGGTTTCCGTTTTAAAGCGGACAATCATCAAAAAGAGAGGCTGCCTTTTTGCCGACAGCCTCTCTTTTGATGATTAATTTCTTTCTACCTTATGTGCATTAGCAGGCACTGTTTGCAGGTACGCATAAATAGCGTCAATTTCTCCATCGCTTAACCTTTCGAACTTTGGCATTGGTGGGTGAAGTTTCCGGTCAGGGGCAACGCCATCTTTCAAAGCTTTCAAAAATTGCTCAGGGGTATAATTTCCTATGCCTGCATTTTTATCAGGGGTAATATTGGGGGCTATTATCTCTTTGCCATTTTCACCTTTAAGTTTTATCCCTCCGGCAAGGTAACCTTTGGTTTGATCGGGGTTAACAAGATTTAAGGAAGTAAGGCTCTTTGAATGGCAATGGAAACAAGCTAAATTATCAACCAGGTAATAACCAAGCGCTACTTTATCACTTTCCGAAGGCGTTTTTGCAACTGTTTTATAAGCAACCGGGTCAGCATGCATACCCATATACATTTTGCCCAGCACATTAAAATGGGTAAGCCCTACGGTGGTGTCAGCCGGTGCCATAGCCGGATCATCTGACCGCAAAAAAACAATTATAGCGTTTATATCCTCATCAGACATATTAGGGCGGAGCATATACGCAAGAAAACGCCCGTCCTTTGCAATACCTGTTTTAAACAAATACTTTAATTCCGCATCCGAATACCTTGGCGTAAGGCCATGAGTTTTTGATTGGGTAAAATTAGCCGAATATACCTTTCCCGCAATTCCCGGCACATCCTCTATACGGTTACCGATAAATTTGTGGGCAGAACGGTTGTAATGGCATCCGGCACAAATGCTATAAACCAAAACACGTCCCCGTTCCAGGGCTTCGGGGGAACCGACAGCCTTAAAATTGGTTTTTGTGGTTTCGAAGTGTGTTTTACAGCTTATAATGATGACAATGGCCATCACTATACTTACCGAAGTAATTAATTTATATTTTTTCATAGGTATGTTGATAACGGTTTACATGATGTACTACATTCATTAATACATCATTACAAACACAATGTTTTATAAATAGTTTAAAATACAGGTTGAAAGGGGCGCTTGTTAATAGTACGTTTTACAGCTATGTTTAAGTTGCCTGAAAGCCAAGATAAAATAACACAGGACGACTCTCATCGGGTTATACAACCTATTGTCCTCAAAAACGTTTAAAACAATACACACATTTCACGATCAGGGCTGTGTTGTTGCGAACTGGTTGAAAAAATTTAAAATCATTCCTATGAAAGCTGCATTTTTTACTTTACTTCTTTTGTTTTTTATTTGCATAGTTAGTTGCAGTAAAAAGCAGAATAATGCACCAGCTAAAACAGGGAGTACAACCAATACCTGCAATGCACAAATCTCTGATGTTGAAAACATATCCATCTTCCCTGCAGATAATTCATGGAACCAGGATATTTCCGCAGCCGCAGTCGACCCTTACAATACCCAGATCATAGCTGCACTCGGCACATCACATTTAAAAGCCGATTTTGGCAGCGGCTTATATAATGGCGTACCCATAGGCATCCCGTTCGATGTGGTTTGCGGCAGCCAGCCAAAAGTTACGGTAACATTCAGGGCAAATGCTTATGATGGTGATTACGGCAGTGAAAGCGATCCGGGTCCTTACCCAATCCCTTTAAACGCCCCCATTGAAGGTAACGGCCAGGGCGATTCGCATGTACTGGTAATAGATAAGGACAATAAAATACTTTACGAATTATATAATACCAGTTTGAACAATGGTAAATGGGAAGCGTCAAGCGGCGCCATTTTTAATTTATCGTCAGATGCATTGCGGCCTGCCGGATGGACATCTGCGGATGCTGCCGGACTTCCCATTTTTCCGGGATTGGTGCGTTATGACGAGATATTGAAGGGGGTTATTAACCATGCCATAAGGTTTACCCTTTCCTCTCAAAATGTACAGCCTGCCTATATTTCGCCGGCAAGACATAGCGTAAATAGTTCGGGCGGACAATATTCCCTGCCCTTTGGTGCGAAGATCAGACTAAAGGCAAGCTTTGATATCACCAGTTATCCGCCGCATTTACAGGTGATCCTTACGGCTATGAAAAAGTACGGTATAATACTGGCCGATATTGGCAGCAATATGTATTTCAGCGGCGCACCTGATAGCCGGTGGGATAATAATGAACTCCAGCAGATAGGTACTGTAACAGCGGCGGATTTTGAGGTGGTGAAGTTTAATTAACACTAATTTGTGAAAATTTGTGTTTATCCACAATTCCTCATAACTTTTTCTGAAATTAGCCCCCGATGAATATTGAGCTGTTTATTCCCTGTTTTATTGATCAATTATATCCCGAAACCGCTTTTAATACCGTGAAGGTATTGGAAAAAGCCGGCTGTACAGTTCAATACAATCCTGAACAAACCTGTTGCGGGCAACCTGCCTTTAATGCTGGCTTTTGGGATGATGCCAAAAAGGTGGGAAGTAAATTTTTAAACGATTTTTCGGCCGACGGTGTTATTGTTACCCCGTCAGCTTCCTGCACCGGAATGGTGAAGAATTATTACAACGATCTTTTTACCAATACGGTATTGCACAATAAATGCCGCAGCATACAAGGCAATATTTATGAACTGTCTGATTTCCTGGTAAACATATTGCAGGTTGATTATTTCGGAGCCGAGCTGGAGGGCAGGGCGGTTTATCATGATAGCTGCGCTGCCCTGCGCGAATGCAAAATAAAAGCGGAGCCACGGCAACTCTTATCAAAAGTTCTTGGTCTTGACCTTGTTGACTTGAAAGACAATGAAACCTGCTGCGGTTTCGGCGGCACTTTTGCTGTTAAATTCGACGGCATTTCATCCGCTATGGCGCAGCAAAAAATAGAAAACGCATTAGCTGCTGAAGCCGAATATATCATTTCAACCGATGCCTCATGCCTGCTGCACCTGCAAGGCTATATCGATAAAAACAACCTTCCTTTAAAAACTATGCACCTTGCTGATGTGCTGGCGCATGGGTGGGGGAATGTGTAGCGATTTCGGAATTACGATTTACGATTTCGGATTTATTTTGTTAGATAATAGCGATCGTGTTTTATTATTATTTCAAAGCCATTAAACCCCCCGGTAAATATATTGTCAATATCATTGTTGACTGCAATAAAACTAAGCTTCAACTTAATTAACTTATACATCAATCTAACTTTGCACAACAATGAAAACACTGTTTGTTTTAATTTTCACACTAATTACCGGGACAGCATTTGCCCAAAAAGATACCGTTGGTTTAAATATCCCGTATGCGGACGGAGCTGTAGTATACGAAAAAGTGTTTGACGCGCCAGGCATATCAAAAGCTGAACTTTACAGTAACTCCCAGCTATGGTTTACCCAGCATTATAGAGGGGAAAAGGATATTGAAATTGCTGATACCGCTATGGCAAGAGTGGTGGGCAAGGGAAAGGAAATTGTAAACTTTGTTGGCCCGCTAAACCTTTCAATGCCATTTAATGACTCGTTTACCATCCAGATAGATTGCAAGGATAACAAATACAGGTGCCGTATGTATAAGATGACCCTTAGCAGCCAGGAAGCCAATAAAAGCGACAGGACAATAATAACCCCTGAGGAATTAACGGCGACGCTGGCCGGGCAGACCGGAGGTTCAGGCTTAAATAAAAACCAGGCCCGCAGAATGATGGAAAGTTTAAATACAACCGTAAATAATACCATGACATCATTATATAAAACGATGACTGATAAAAACGATTTTTAGTTTCCGGTAAAATCACCCCAAATAAACAGGGAAATCCCAATGGGAACCTGACCATATCCATGCGTTAAAAAATAAGATCAGGGAGGCAGGGCTGATCGATAATAGATCTCTCTGAACAGTGATTTTGTTGCGTTGCGCAACACGTGCAACACCCTGCAACAAAACGATACATGGCTGATAATTAATAACTTAACCACTGATAATATTTTGTCAGTGACAAAAATCTGCACCATTTTCTGGCTAATACGGTAGTCAGAGACTACCTGCACAGGCTATCCGTAGACTGATTTGGACAGCGGGGCAGACTTCTTAAATCTCACATTTCGTTACCGTAATCAGAGACTACAAACATAGCCAATCCGTAGACGGACAGCGGGTCATTTTTTCATTCTGACGCCAGCATGTATTGATCAGGGCAAGAATAAGGTGGTAATTGTAGCGACAACCCGGCTTATGATATTTGATTTGACGGCGCTGATTTTTGTGACGATCAGGGACTGGTCGATAACCAGCAATTTATTACAGCGTATTTCGGACAAATATTTTAATGGGGCTGTTAAATCGGTGCTATTGTTTATTGGGATTGAAAAGCCGTCCTGCCGGGTTTTGCTGGTTATTTGCACCAAAATAATGTCAGCAGTTTTATTTAACAGCGATCCCGAAATTACTAAGGCAGGACGATGTTTAGTACCCGCCTGATTGGTAAACGGAAATGGTACTAAAACGATATCACCTTGTTTATACATGACGCCCGGGAATAAAGCTATTCCAATAGTCTTCTTCCGCCTGGCTTATATCCCAGCCTTCGGCAAAAGATTTTTCGGCGTAGGCCAAAGACATCATATTTAACTCCGGCTCGGTAAGTGTTTTGCCGTGGGTTAAACCGTCGAGATCTTCGACGATGTTGTTAAATTCCTCAACGGAAAGGAAAACGCCGATAGCTTTACCATCTGGCCCTTTAATGTATTGGGGGTTTAATTCTTTAGTTTCCATATTCAAATTTATGGAATTTTCTTTATAATTTCTTATACGGGAACATGCCACAGTGCTGGCGCGAGTCTGACGACAGGGCCTTAGCGTAAAGGCGACTCGTGTTCCCGCTGACAGGTAACACAACATGCTTTTAAATATTGTACGGTAAGCTTATCGAGCCAAAAAATTGCCAATATGATCTTGGTTCTATAGCTTATAAATGATTAGCAAGGTCTGTTACCTATCAGCGGCACACGAGTGTGCCACCTCTTTTGGCCTACGCTACACACTCGCGCGAGAAGGGGGCTCATGCGTAGGATCCATCTTGAAAAACACATTTCGTTTTAATAATTTGAGACTACCGGCATAGCCAATCCGTAGAAATAGTATACGGACAGCGGGTAGGCCTGCGCTGCATTCTCGCGCCAGACTAGGCCCATCGAAATAGAAGAGATTTGTATTACAACCTATTGAACGCAAGCAGCAGCATTCTTTATTTTCAAAGAAGTGCCTGCCCTCACAGGCGGCTCATATCCGTAACCTTCATTTCCGTCGAGAGAGAGCCGGATAAATGTTACTGTAAAATCCCTGAAATAAAGCACATCGGCAAAGCTCATCGTCGCGCTGAAAACAAACGTTAGCCGCCCCGGTACGCCGCCAATGCCCGAAGACGGGCCGGCATGATACCTCTTTATCGTGCCGTCCTCAAATTTCACCAGCAGAAGCAACCGGGTAAAATTAAAATCCTCCCTTGACTGAGGCGCGACATATTCGAACCCGATAAAAAATGAGGTATCCTGTTTAGCGAAATAAAGAACGGGCATCCTCAGGTCTATCGAGCCGGCACCTAACCGGGCTATCCCTTTAATCGTTGTTCGGCCTGTTATCGAATCTTTCTGGATAACGCATTGAGCGGAAACGATACAAGGGGCCAGGAATAGAATTAACAGAAGTTTTTTCATCATGTTATTTAAAAGGTTTCCGGACAAGACAATTGACATAGGCCACGCTTATCTATTGGACATAAAAATAGGTTAATTATTCCTTTTCCAAAAAAGTTGTTATGCATATTGGCTAACTATCAGCGGCGCACGAGTATTTCCAATGCACCGCCTGGCCCGGATACTCGAGAGGTTAGGGGAGAGTAGAAAATAAGCATTTTTTTGTCTGGAGATACAGCGCAGGGTCCTCTGCGAGAGACCCTGCGGGGACGGAATCAATCCCAAATCAAATACTTACAAGTGCGATAACGGTCATGAATTTTCAAAGTGAACCACTTAAAACCTTTTTCGTCCTTTTGTTATTTTTTAGTGCTTGGTGGGGTTGGTTTGCATTATTTTTTCTTAAAGTTTATGATATTATACCCGATAAGTGGTATACCGGGTTGCCGCTTATTATCATTACAACTTGGTGGGCTTTATTTATGCACAGGGTCGCTACACGGTTTAGACGAAGCGGAAACGGTTAGTTTGGTCTAACACGTATATAGTCTCCTGACAACACCAACAAAGGCGAAGCTTATGCTCCGTAGCTTATTGAACGGATACCGCACATTGCGCTTAACATTAGGCCGTAAGTAACGCCTAAAATAGCTATCTTATTTTAAACTCACTTTCCATTCTGAGCAACAAATCATAGATTTTAGCACAACTATTAAACGATTTTCGTGTTGGGGCATTTCCATTTTCATCACATCGCCAAATTGTCATTAAATCCTTTACCTTATCAAGCTCTAATGCTATAAAATCGTTCTTATTTGTCTTTTTATACCAAATATCATTTTTAAGCTGGGCAAAGCCGAGCATATTTATGGATGTTTCAAGTGTTGTCATAGATATTTTTTTTTCAAAGATAGTGCCCAGACTAATACCAAAAACGATAGGCAAACTCCCAATATAGTATGCGATTTTTGTTTCGAATGTCTATCTTTGCCCCACAAAAAATACATCACTTTGTAGGTGATCTAATAAAAACAGTTTTATAAACACATAAATCATAGTTGTAGATGATTAATATTACACTTCCCGATGGTTCCGTTCGTAAATACGAACAGGGAACTTCTTCCATGCAGATCGCAATGTCGATCTCCGAAGGCTTAGCCCGCAATGTATTAGCCGCCGAAGTCGACGGCCAGGTTTGGGACGCAAACCGCGCCATTGAACAAGACGCTTCAGTAAAACTTTTAACCTGGAACGATTTAAAGGGGAAAGCTACCTTTTGGCATTCATCGGCGCACTTAATGGCCGAGGCATTAGAGGCGCTTTACCCTGGCACTAAATTCGGCATCGGCCCCGCTATTGAAACCGGGTTTTATTATGATGTAGATTTTGGCGACCGCGAGTTTTCTTCGGATGAGTTTAAAAAGATCGAGGATAAAATACTCGAACTGGCTAAAACAAAAGAAGAATATATCCGCAAACCGGTTAGCAAAGCCGATGCGATTGAATACTTTACCGAAAAAGGGGATGAGTACAAGCTCGACCTGATTAAAGACCTGCCCGATGGATCAATCACCTTTTATATCCAGGGCAACTTTACCGATTTGTGCCGCGGGCCGCATATCCCTAACACGGGTTTTATAAAAGCGGTAAAGTTGATGAGCGTAGCCGGGGCGTATTGGCGTGGTGATGAAAGTCGTAAACAATTGACCCGTATTTACGGTGTAACCTTCCCAAAGCAAAGTGAGCTAACCGATTACCTGCATTTACTGGAAGAAGCCAAAAAACGCGATCACCGCAAATTGGGCAAGGAAATGGAATTGTTTGCTTTCTCTGAAAAGGTAGGCATGGGTTTACCCTTGTGGCTGCCCAAAGGAGCTGCCCTGCGCGAACGTTTGGTTAACTTTATGCAAAAAGCCCAGGTAAAGGCTGGTTATGAGCAGGTGATTACACCGCATATCGGGCATAAGAATTTGTATGTAACCTCAGGTCATTATGAAAAATATGGCGCAGATTCTTTTCAGCCCATAAAAACACCGCAGGAAGGGGAGGAGTTCTTTTTAAAACCGATGAACTGCCCGCACCATTGCGAAATATACAAAACCAAACCACGGTCGTACAAAGACCTGCCGGTACGTTATGCCGAATTTGGCACTGTTTATCGATATGAGCAGAGCGGAGAATTGCACGGTTTAACCCGCGTGCGCGGCTTTACCCAGGATGACGCGCATTTATTTTGCAGGCCTGACCAGGTGAAGGAGGAATTTAAAAAAGTGATAGATTTGGTTTTATACACCTTCACATCACTTGGTTTTGACAACTACACCGCGCAAATATCATTGCGCGATCCGAACAATAAAGCCAAATACATTGGCAGTGATGAAAACTGGGCTTTGGCCGAATCGCAAATTATTGAGGCTGCTGCCGAAAAGGGTTTGAATACCGTAGTTGAATTAGGTGAAGCCGCATTTTACGGGCCTAAACTCGATTTTATGGTAAAGGATGCTTTAGGCCGCAAATGGCAGTTGGGAACAGTACAAGTTGACTATAATTTACCCGAACGTTTTGAACTGGAATATACCGGCAGCGATAACCAGAAACACCGCCCGGTAATGATCCATAGGGCGCCATTTGGCTCGTTGGAGAGGTTTGTTGCAGTACTTATAGAGCATTGCGCGGGTAATTTTCCATTATGGCTTTCGCCAGAGCAATTTATCATTCTGCCCATATCTGAAAAATATGAAGATTATGCAAAAAAACTTTCAGAATCATTAAAAGATTCCGATATTTGCGGGCTTATTGATTTCAGGGATGAGAAGATAGGGCGTAAGATACGCGATGCTGAAGTCAAAAAAATCCCCTACATGCTGATAGTTGGCGAAAAAGAAACAGCAGAAGGCATGGTTTCCGTTAGAAAACATGGGCATGGGGATTTAGGAAGCATGAGTATTGAAGATTTTAAACAACAAATAATTAAAGAAATAACAGTATAACTTGGCATTAAACAAACCTTTCAACAGAGGACCAAGGCTTCCATTTAAGAAAAAGGAAGCCGAACACAACATTAATCAATTTATAAGGGCCACCGAAATACGCCTTGTGGGCGATAACGTGGAACCGGGCATCTACTCATTAAGGGATGCTTTGGCGATAGCCGAGGAACAGGAATTGGATCTTGTTGAGATTTCACCGAACGCAGTCCCGCCTGTTTGTAAAGTAACTGACTATAATAAGTTTATTTACGAGCAGAAGAAAAAGTTAAAGGAGATCAAGAGTAACGCCAAGCAAACCGTTATTAAAGAAATCAGGTTCGGCCCAAATACAGATGACCATGACTTTGAATTTAAGTTAAAGCATGCCATCAAATTTTTGGAATCGGGCGAAAAGGTAAGGGCTTATGTACACTTTAAAGGCCGTGCGATAGTTTACAAAGAGCAAGGCGAAATTTTGCTATTGCGTTTTGCACAGGCATTAGAAGATGTAGGTAAAGTTGAGCAATTGCCAAAACTGGAAGGAAAACGGATGTTTTTAACCGTTACGCCGAAGGGAGCGAAGAAATAATGTGCGGATGTGCAAATTTTAGATGTGCGGATGCTAATCAATCTTATAATTAATTAAACAAATTATTTGCACATCTGCACATTCGCACATCTGCACATAATTATAAATAAATACAAATAAACATGCCAAAAATGAAAACCAATTCCAGCGCTAAAAAACGCTTTAGCATCACTGGAACCGGTAAAATCACCAGGAAGAACGCTTACAAAAGCCACATCTTAACCAAGATGTCAACAAAACGTAAGCGCAACCTTACCCACACCAGCTTAGTATCTGATGCTGACATGGGTAACGTAAAACGTATGCTTTGCATAGGTAAGTAATTAACAAATTAATTAACCAGGTATTCGAGTTTACAAGTTCCGCCGGAAGGTGGGCACTCATTACCAAAAAACAACAACATGCCACGTTCAGTTAACGCAGTCGCGTCGAGAAGACGCCGGAAAAGGATCATGAACCTTGCAAAAGGTTATTGGGGATCACGCAGCAAGGTTTATACCGTTGCAAAAAACACAGTAGAAAAAGGTTTACAATACGCATATCGCGACCGTAAAACCAAGAAAAGGGAATTCAGGGCTTTATGGATCCAGCGTATCAACGCCGGCGCCCGCCAGCACGGAATTTCATACTCACAATTAATGGGTAAACTAACAGCAAAAGAAATCGGTTTAAACCGTAAAGTATTAGCTGATTTAGCCATGAACCATCCCGATGCTTTTAAAGCTATCGTTGATGCCGTGAAATAAACTAAGATTTTTAGGATTTAATGATTATAAGATTATTATAATTCTATTAAACAAAAAAACCCGCGATGAGCGGGTTTTTTTGTTTCCCTGAACCTGGATTAATAATTTCTACCACTACCGTATACCACGGGCAACAATCTATAAAAAAAACTGATAAACAAAATGATGGAGCATCTCCTAATAATTTATTAAAAATTAAAATGTCTTAAACAATAATTAAACCTTACTGTTATTCTTCAAACACATCTGCTACAAACTATAAAATTATTGTACATTTTTTTATTAGAATAAATATGATAACAAAAATTATATATCCATTATTCTTACGTGAAAAAATTAGTTATAAACTTTTTAAGTTTTACCCTAAAATCAACGATAAAAATATATCAATAGCGTTCAGCAAAAAAATCAAGCTGGATCTGTTAAAAACGGATTTTTTACATAAATGCCTGATATTTACTGGTTTTTATGAGCTCGGATTATCCCGTAAAATTGCTAAATATGGAAATATTGGAGGATTATTAGTTGATGTCGGGGCAAATTATGGATATTTTTCTTGCCTGTGGGCTTCAAAAAACCCCAATAATAAAGTATTAGCTTTTGAACCATCTCCGCTCAACGTTGGCCCGCTTAAAAATAACGTAAATAAAAATGAGCTTAATGAACAAATAGATGTTATTCCTTTTGCTTTAGGAAAGGAAAAAGGTAATTTGAATTTTAATTTAGGAAATGATATAGAACAAACAGGATGGGGAGGGATAGTTTTGAATAACGATAATTCATCGGATGTGCAGGTTGAGGTTGAAACGCTTGACAATTACTGCGATAGAAACGATGTAAAAAAATAGATGTATTAAAAATTGATACTGAAGGAGCAGACACCTGGGTGTTATATGGTGCCGGGAATTTACTCAAAGAAAAAAGAATCAGCCATATTTATTTTGAGCATAATGTACAGAGAATGACCAATTTAAATATAAAACAAAATGAAGCTGAAGAATTTTTAAAAGATCTTGGCTATGTCGTTAAAAAACGAAGCAATACTGAGTTTTACGCTTATCCAGAAAATAACAATTGAAATCTAAAAATAACAAAAGGTTATGCAATAACTTAAAATTGCCCAAATTCTTTCTGAGGCGCTATTTTTATAAATAATCTTAATCCAGACAACTACATAGCAATAACCACGTCCTCCATATCGGCCAAATCCATGTATTGCTTAAAGTTTTGAACATCGGCTTCCACCATATTTTCAAAAACCGGGTTTAATACATTGGCCAGGCTTGCGCCAAGCCCACCAGCAGGTGGCTGATAAGTGATTAGCACGTCAATCAAAGTGCCGCCGTCTTCTGCATCAGTGAACCATACCTTACCTGCGTTATCAATTATTGAACCGGGCAGTGAGCTCCAGCTAATCACCTCACCAGGTGTATCATGTACAATTTCCGCATCCCAACTTATACTCGCAACACCAGTTGGAAGTTTAAGCACCCAACGCGACCGCTCATCGTCCAATACTTCCACGCTTTCCAAATGGTTCATGAATAAAGGTAAATTACTTAGCTGTCTCCAAAAAACATATACTGTTGTCCGCGGTTTATTGACGATAAATGACGATTTGATAGTAATATTTATTGGTTCTGTATTACGTCTTCCAATTTGTGCATATAATTCGCAATGCCCAGTAACGCCGCGATTTAAAAGGTAGCCGCCGGCGCCAAGCTTCAGGATACTTGAAAACGGGCGCTTAAATAAATTCCTGAAACCCGAGAAGGCCAGTTTTGTTCCAAGAGCCACGGATACATAACGTTCGGCCCATGTTAAATTTATAATGTCAGACTGTTTTTTAGTCTGCGGTACTGTTGTCGTTGCCATAGTTTTGTTTAAATAGATGTATGGGTTAAACAAACTATTATTGCTGATGTTTTTGGATTTCTGAATAATTGTCTGAACCGGGATAGATGGATTTTACAGATTTCTAAGATGTTAAAAGGAAAGGCTAATTTAATAACCTATAAATCGAAAATCCGAAGAATCAATAAAATCTGTTTAATCCCGGTTCAGACAATTTAATAATCAAACCTAAATTTCGACAAATCAGGCAGGTGCTTTTTAGGACGCTGCAATTCATATTGATAGATCAACTGTCCCAAATTTTTCATAAACGGCTGACAAACGGTTTTATATTCATAAATATTATCGTTATATATCCCATCATCATTTGATTGTACAACGGCGGTAATTATAAATTCAACCTTGTTCTTAAAATCAACAATGTAAGCGTTATCAATAACGTAGCCGTACGAATCCCCGATTTTATTAAATATCCTGATATCGGGGTTAATAACAGCAAGGCTATCATTCCCATAAAATAAATATTTACAAAAGGCCGGGTAATAATCAGGGCTGTTATAAGTTGGTTTTTTACTTTCTGTAGGGAACATGCTCATGTATTTATAAATGAACTTATAATCCTGCTTGGTTAAATTAAATTGCTGGTCTTTGGGAAATGTTTCGGGGAAGAGGAGCCGCTTTAAAACTGATTGCTGATCGGCAATGGTATAAACATTCTTTTCACTAAAATCAAATGGCTTCATTATTAATTTGTCGTTTTTGTCGAGATAACCTTTACCCTGCAGCATATTTTCCAGGTGTATGGGATAATCCTTAGCATCGTATTGCGCGGGTTGATGGTAGATAAGTTTTTTACCCTTATAAAAATCAATTGCATTAGTATGTTTAGCTTCTTCACCGCCATCATAAATTGCTAACCGCCCGATGATGCGGGTATGGTTTAAACCGTACTTTTTTAGTTTGTTATTAATTTCTCCCCGGCCAACAAATTCATAAAGCCGGTTGTAGGCATAATTATCGCTAACGAGTAAAATCTGTTTTATATAATTCCCGATGCCTGGCAAGCCATCGGCTGATGTAGTATCCTCGGTCTTTTTTGTTTCACCGGCAAATGAGCTGTCGGTTTTCATTACTGTTTTTTTTGTTAAGCCGTGGATGTTTAGCTGATTTAATTTTTCTAATGCAAAAATCGCCGTTGGTAATTTAACAGTACTTGCCGGGTAGAAATAATGGTTGGCATCAAGCCGGTAGCTGTAAGAAGTAAAATGCGGTACATTATTTTCATCACGATCAATTTGCGTATACAATATTTGTACTTCGTTATGGGTTGGATGATCGAGGATATGGCTGAACAATTCGGGGTGGGATTCGAGCAGGTTTTTTAGGAAGGTGGTATCGGGTTGTTGGGCTGATGCGGTTAGGGTTATCATTAAAAATAGTAGTATTAAATAGCGTTTCATTGCTTAAAATTAGTGAATGGTTGATTGAGTTAGATTAGGTTGATTAAGTTAGAATTGCCTATTGCATTTTGATGTTTTTAACCAATTAATCATTCCGCAATCGGCTTAATCAACTAAATATACAATGTTACTTGCTGTTTCCCAATTCTTAATCTACATTTGCAACGCTTTAGGTTTTCTTAAGGGTAATACCATAAGAAATTAAAAGGGAATACGGCGTAATTCCGTAACTGTCCCGCAGCTGTAAGCTCCATAACCATTGTCCATTCATTTGGTCACTGCCCCGATGCAATCGGGACGGGAAGACCGGGCAAAGGGGAGTAAGTCAGAAGACCTGCCAGAGCATAAATATTATTCATAGCTTTCGGGGATTGAAGCTTGAATGTGAAACTCATCTATTGTTTCCATTCTTTTCATTTCTGTATGCTGTGGGTTTAAACTCACAACAACATGAAAAAAAATTATGTTTTAGTTGCTGCAGGCCTGGGGCTTGTACAACTCGCGCTGCTCAGTACAGCAGCGTATGCCCAGGACACAACCAGGGTACTCAACGGCGTGGTAGTAACCGCTACAAGGTCGCCAAAAAAATTATCGGAAATTGGCAGGGTGGTTGAAGTGATTACTGCCGAACAAATCAGCCACGCGCAAGGCATGACCTTGCCGCAATTGCTGAACAATGTACCCGGCATTACCTTCTCGGGGGCCAACAATGCGCCTGGCATCAGCTCATCGTTATTCCTGCGCGGTGCCTCGACAGGGAATACATTGATCCTGATCGATGGTTTCCCGGTAAACAATGCATCAGCCATCGATGGCAGCTATGATTTGAATGCCTTCCCGCTCGATCAGATTGATCACATTGAAATTTTGAAGGGCAGCGGTTCTACACTTTACGGCTCAGATGCCGTTGCGGGCGTAATCAATATCATTACTAAACATTCAGAAGGGCAGGGGCTTAAAAGTAATGTACAGCTCAGCGGGGGTACTTATAATACCTTTAAAGAGTCGGCCGGGGTAAACGGGAATTTAAATAAAACAGGAATAGCCGTCAATGTGTCCAATACCGACTCCAAAGGTTTTCCCGCTGCTACGGATACTACCGGAAAGGGAAATTTCAGGAATGACGATTTTCACCAGCGCGCCGTAAGTGTAAATCTTAACCAGCAAATAAGCTCAAAATTTAGTTTGAACGGAAATTTCCAGGCGACACGAAACCTTGGGAACCTGCCTTATGGCAGTTTTGCCGATGACCCGGCCTACACCTATTCTAATAATTTTTTGTTGGGCGGCATTGGTGGTAATCTAAAGCTGGACAAAGGCAACCTGCGGTTTAATATCAGCCAGAATGATGTTTGGAATAATTACAACGATCCGGCGAGTGCAATAAATGGAAACTTTCCTTCGTACCAAAAAAACACCGGCACTATTACTAACGCAGAAGCCGTTTTTAATTATAACTTATGTAACCACCTCGATATAACCAGTGGCGTCGATTATAAATACAGCAATACCAACCAGTTCAGCACATACGATACCATACGCAATGTGCACAATAGTATTGGGAGCGTTTACACTTCATTATTTTATAAATTGGGGATATTTCACATGGAGTTAGGTGGCCGCTTTAATAGCGACAGCAAGTATGGCAGTAATTTTACCTATACCGTAAATCCATCTGTACTGTTGTTTAACCAGCTTAAGCTGTTTGTAACAGCGGCATCGGCTTATAAATCGCCATCATTATACCAGTTGTTTTCAATATATGGTAATCCTGGGTTAAAGCCTGAAACAACAGACTCCTATGAGGCGGGGTTTGATTGGCAGCTGATCAAAAAACTTTTATCGTTCAATACCGTTTTTTACAAATACAACACCAGTGACGTGATCTATTTTAAGGATTTACCTGCATCTCCCTATGGAATATATGAAAACGGGGAACACCAGAATGATAAGGGCTTTGAAAGTGAATTAAAGCTAAATCTTGATAAATTGACAGCATCGGCTTATGTAGCCTACGTGACCGGAACGCTTACCGACGAGAACGGCGTAACCACTGAGAACCTCGTCCGCCGCCCAAAAAACACCTTTGGCGGCAATATTTACTATAATTTCACATCACAATTTTCCGCAGGGCTGAATTACAAATATACTGGTGGCCGTACCGACGAAGAGTTTAACTCGGTGACTTTTGCTGCGGAGACAGTTACCTTAAAGGCCTATAATTTGGTTGATGCGCATCTTCAATATACAATAAACCAGCATATCAGCCTGTTTGCCGACCTGAAAAACCTGTTTAATGTAAAATATACCGACTGGATAGGGTATAATACCAGCCGGTTTAACTTTATGGCAGGAATAAAGTATCAAATTAATTAAGAATTTTTATTTGAAAGTATATTCACTAATTTTACTCAATAATTTCAATTATGTCATTAAAAAAAATAAATACCCGGACAATCGTACTTATCTTAATGATAATTGCGGCAGCAGCAATGCGGTTAGTGAGCTATAAGTTTCCTTATTTACTAAGCAATTTTACGCCTGTGGGGGCAATAGCCCTATTTGGCGGCGCATATTTTACCGATAAATGGAAGGCATATCTTGTGGTATTGCTAACCTTGTTTGCAAGCGACATACTGATAAACTATTTATATACTTCGAAATGGGTATTGTGGTATGGTGGTTCATTTGGGGTTTATTTAGCATTTGCCATTATGGTGTTTATAGGCAGCCTGATTAAAAAGGCGAATATAGCCAATGTCGGCATCGCTTCTTTAGCCTCGGTTTGTGTACATTGGTTAATTACCGATATGCCCTGGTTAAGCGACGCAGGATCACTTTACCCGCACACTTTGGCAGGTTATGGTCAGTCGTTGGTGGCAGCTATTCCTTTTGAGCGGAATATGGTTTTGGGTGATATAGTGTTTTGCGCGATATTATTTGGGGGTTTTGAGCTCGCAAAAAGCAAATACAGTATTTTGCGAAGCAAAAGGGAATTGGCCGTTTAATTTTAAAGATTTATGAGAAAAGCGATCCGGCAAATACGGGTCGCTTTTTTTATGCCGTAGAGACGCAATACTTGCGTCTCCTGCTATGTGAATTGAAACAACATTTTAGAGATACAAAACATTTCGGAGACGCAAGTATTGCGTCTCTACGATAAAATAAACATCACCATAATGAAAAAGATCGTTGTGTTAACAGGCGCAGGTATCAGCGCTGAAAGCGGCTTAAAAACATTCAGGGACAGCGATGGCCTGTGGGAAGGCTACAATATTGAAGATGTGGCAACCCCAGAGGCCTGGCGACGAAATCCCGCATTAGTACAGGCTTTTTATAACGAACGGCGAAAAAATGTATTAGAAGCAAAACCAAATGCAGCACACTATGCTTTGGCAAAACTGGAAGAAAAATATGATGTAACCATCATTACTCAAAATATCGACGATTTGCACGAAAGGGGAGGCTCAACCAGGGTGGTTCACCTGCATGGCATTATTACCCGATCACAATCCAGTAAAAATCCAAACCTGACCTATCCCATTGATGGCTGGGAAATAAAAATGGATGAGGTTTGCGAATTAGGCTCACCATTACGCGCCCACGTAGTTTGGTTCGGCGAGGACGTACCCATGATCGCCACTGCCGCCCGGATATGCTCAGAAGCAGAAATATTTATTTTGGTTGGATCATCGCTGGCCGTATACCCCGCTGCAGGACTGGTAAACTACGTGCCGAGAAACGTCACTAAATATATTGTCGATCCAAAGGTCCCTTACATCAGTCAAAACGATCATTTTATGAAAATAGAGGAGAAGGCCGCTACCGGGGTGCCCGCGTTAGTTAATCAATTATTGACCGCTGATTAAGCTGATTTATTTGATTACACTGAACTTGCAATTCAAATAAATCTGTGTAATCAAATAAATCACTCCAAATCTGTGATCCAAATCGGTGTAATCAAATCATAATCGGTGAAATCATGTTCAAATCAATTTTCAACTGGAGTGGCGGCAAGGATAGTTCCCTTGCCCTTTATCATTGCCTCAAAAATCCTGAACTTGATATTAAATACCTCGTCACCACCATAAACGATGCAGTTGACAGGATTTCCATGCATGGCGTACGTACTGAATTGTTAATTAAACAGGCGGAAAGTATCGGGATACCATTATATCAAATCCGGTTACCAGAAATGCCGGGTATGGAAGCTTACGACAATATTATGCGTAAGCACCTGGAACATTTCAGAAACAAAGGGATAACCCATTCCATTTTCGGCGATATATTTTTAGAAGATTTAAAAAAGTACCGGGATGAACGCCTGGCTGAAATTGACATGACGGGCATTTACCCTTTATGGAAACGGGATAGCTATGAATTGATCAACGAGTTTTTTGATTTAGGATTTGGTACCGTGATCGCCTGCACACAGGAAAGGTTGGAACGAATAGTAGGGAAGGAGATCACCCCGGAGCTGATTATGTCATTACCGGATGATGTTGATGTTTGCGGCGAAAATGGGGAGTTCCATACCTTCGCATTTAAAGGCCCTATCTTTTCAAAAGAGATAAAATACAAAACGGGAGAGAAGGTTTTTAAGGAATACAAAGCGCCCCAAAATGCAAACGATACGTGTGTTTCAGATACCACAAAAAAACTGTCCGGTTTTTGGTATTGTGACTTAATTCCCGTATAATTCTCATTTATTTGGCAGTTTTAAGGCGCAGAATAAAATTTTGTCTCATTATATAAATATTTACTAATCAACAATTTAATTACAAATATTGAATCTATTTATTTAGGTAGGGAAGGGATTAAGCATGATTTTGATTAAAAATTGCCAAATAAAATTTTGTTTAGTATATAAATACCTAATAAGCTGTTAATCTTCAACAACTTACACTGTTCAGTAAATCAATAATTATAGCGACTATAAGTTTCTTTGAAATCTTTGCGCATTTCGAGAAAACGGGCTGATACTGTCTTTAAAAACTCTTCGTCGAGCAATTCAAATATGCTGTTGACGCCATCAATCAAATCGATTTCAGCAAGTTTATAAGTTTGCTCCAGGCTCCCCTGTTCTATCTTCACAATAAATTTATTGTTCATGTTCAGGATAGATATTTTGAAATCCGGGTGGGGTAATTCGGCGATGATTCTCATGGTTCTTTCTTTTACTTGTCATGCTGAATGAAATGAAGCATCTTCTATACAGTGCAGGTGGTGAATTTTCCCTTGAAGAAGATCCTTCGCTTTGCTCAGGATGACAACTCTAAATAAAAGATTAAATATGAGATTTGCCTTATTTACTTTTAATAAAGCATTGTTACTTTTACATCATGGCCGAAGATTTAAACATAACCACCTCATCTGATAAGACAGAACAATACCAATCACTGGTACCACAAATTGAAGCCCTGCTTTATGGGGAGCCTGACCTAATAGCCAATCTTGCAAACATCTGCGCGGCCTTAAAGGAGCAGTTTAAATGGTTTTGGGTCGGTTTTTATTTGGTAAAGGACGAGGAACTGGTGTTGGGGCCGTTCCAGGGGCCTGTGGCCTGTACGCGTATTGCATTGGGCAAGGGCGTTTGCGGCGCAGCATGGGAGCAGGCGAAAACATTGATCGTTCCGGATGTGGATGAATTTCCCGGTCATATTGCCTGCAGCTCACTTTCAAAATCGGAAATTGTAATACCGGTATTTGCTAATGATAAGGTTGTGGCAGTATTGGACGTGGATAGTGAAGCATTGGATCAATTTGATGAAGCTGACGCGCATTACCTGGAAGAAATTGTAAAGCTGGCAAACTTTAAATGAGCAAAATATTTTTGATCGCCGGTTTAGGCGCTGATACCCGCATTTACAAAAATATTGATTTGAACGGCCACGAAGTTATTCGGGGCGACTGGATTGAACCAGGTAAAATAGATATTTTAGCAACGTATGCACAAAAACTTATATATCAATATCATATTACCGAAAATTCTGTAATAATTGGAAACTCCCTGGGAGGGATGATAGCTGTTGAAATTGCTAAAATAATTCTCATTGATAAAGCAATCCTTATTTCAAGTATCAAAAGCATCTACGAGACCCCATGGTATTTTCCGTTGTTCCGTACACTCCCTGTTTATAAACTGATTCCCGGTGATTTGTTTTCTAAACTGGGGTTTTTAATAAAACCAATATTCGGGAAAATGGAGGGTGGCAGCGGCCGATTATTTAACGATATGCTTGCAAAGTCCTCACCTGTATTTTTAAAATGGGCAATGGGGGCAGTCTTGCACTGGGACAATAAAACCATACCGGCAAATATTTACCATATTTGCAGGTGACAAAGACCTGATTTTCTCCTACAAAAAATTAAAAAACGTTATATTGGTAAAAGGCGGAACCCACATTATGATATTCGACAGGGCCACGGAAATAAATAAAATATTGAAAGGTATCCTAAACAAATGAAGCTACCAGAATCTTATTACCATAGTGATAACGTCGTGGCGTTAAGCAAAGACCTGCTTGGCAAGTATTTATTTACTTGTATTGATGGTTTTACTACCGGTGGATATATTGTTGAAACAGAAGCATATAATGGCGTTATTGATAAAGCTTCGCATGCCTTTGGGAACAGGCAAACGCCCCGTACTGAAGTAATGTTCAGGCAGGGCGGAATTATTTACGTTTATCTTTGCTATGGCATCCATGAGATGCTAAACATAGTCACCTCGGTTGAAGGGCACGCTCAGGCCATCCTTATCAGGGCCATTAACCCGACAGATGGAATTGATGTAATGCTATACCGACGTAATATGCTGGTAATAAAACCCAATATTACTATGGGGCCTGGGTCTGTGGCTAAGGCGCTTGGCATATCGCGCAATATCAATGCATTTAGTTTACAAAGTGATACTATATGGATGGAGGACAGGGGATTAACATTCCCGGATGAAAATATTGCTTCGGTGCCGCGAGTAGGGGTTTCTTATGCCGCAGAGGATGCTTTACTGCCTTATCGCTTTTATGTTAAGGGAAATCCTTACGTTAGCAAGCCGAATAAATAATTAATTTTACGCCTTTCGTAGAGACGCAACACTTGCGTCTTAAACATCATAATGTTAACCTATGATTTACCATAACACCTTAGAATTTGCCAGCCAGCTTGATGAACAGGATATCTTAAAGGGTTTCCAATCTCAATTTTTAGTTCCCAAACATAATGGCAGGGATGCAATTTACCTTTGCGGGAACTCTTTGGGCCTGCAGCCGGTTACCGCTCAAAAATATATCAACGATCAACTCACCAATTGGAAAGAGTTGGCCATTGAAGGTTTTTTCGCAGGCAATGATCCCTGGTTGGGTTATCATAAAAAGCTCACCCATACGCTTGCAGGTATCCTCGGTGCAAAAAATGAGGAAATTACTGTGATGAATTCACTTACAGTAAATCTTCACCTATTGATGGTAAGTTTCTATAAACCAGTAAATAAAAGATTTAAAATCTTAATGGAAGGCGGTGCTTTCCCATCCGACCAGTATGCCATAGCCAGCCAGGCCAGGTTTCATGGATATGACCCGAAAAGGGCCATTATTGAGCTATTTCCGCGTGAAGGTGAATTTACTTTAAGGACAGAAGATATACTAAAAACGATTGATGACCACGCAGATGAACTGGCTTTAGTGCTTTTTGGCGGGATAAATTATTTTACGGGTCAGCTTTTTGATATGGAAGCCATTACCGATGCGGCCCACAAGGCCAGTGCTTATGCCGGGTTCGATCTTGCGCATGCTGCAGGGAACGTTATCCTGAAACTGCATGACTGGGATGTTGACTTCGCGGCCTGGTGCTCCTACAAATACATGAATTCGGGCCCGGGTGGTATCAGTGGTATATTTGTGAATGAAAAATATTTCGGTGACAAAACATTAAACCGGTTTGAAGGCTGGTGGGGGCACCGTGAAGATAAACGTTTTTTAATGCCGCCCGCATTTGAAGCTGAACAAGGTGCCGCTGCCTGGCAACTAAGCACCAACCCCATCATGCTGATGGCCCTTCACAAGGCCGCCCTTGATATTTTTGAACAGGCCGGAGGATTGGTTCCATTGCGCGCCAAAAGTGAGTTATTGACAGGCTATCTCGAGTTTTTGATCAATGAAATAAACCAAAACAAAGGCGAGGAACTGTTTACAATCATCACACCAAAAAATAAACAGGAGCGGGGCTCCCAGCTTTCCATCGTTTGCAAGCAGAATGCCAAAGCAACTTTTAATTACCTGACCGAAAACGGCGTAATTGGCGATTGGCGCGAACCAAACGTTATACGTTTAAGCCCTGTGCCGCTTTATAACAGTTTTAAGCAAGTTTTTGAGGCCGGGCGGATATTGGCGGCTTCGGTGGAAAATCGTTGTTTATAGCGCCTGTAAATCAAAATTTGTTGCAAAGGCTTAGATTTGACAACTTTTTGAGTTGTCAAATCTGTTTGTCAACGCAATTCTAACCGAACACAACAATGCTCAAAATAGCCTACGACCCAATATACATTCACCCGCTCCCCGCAGGCCACCGTTTCCCAATGCTTAAATATGAGTTGATCCCGGCTCAACTGCTTCACGAAGGGCTAATTACGAAAGAAAATCTATTCTCACCAAGGGAATTAACTGAAGAAATCATCTTGTGGACACATGATAAAACCTATTGGGAGCAACTACGGGGTCTTACACTACCGCCAAGAGAACAACGCCGGACAGGCTTTCCTTTATCGGCAACATTAATTGAGCGTGAAACGCGTATTGCCAAAGGAACTATTGAGGGTTGCTATTATGCTTTGGAATATGGGGTTGCTTTCAATGTCGCCGGTGGCACACACCATGCAGGCACCAATTGGGGCGAAGGTTTTTGTCTTTTAAACGATCAGGCAATAGCAGCTAATTATTTGCTGCATAATGTATTAGCCTCATCTATCTTAATAATTGATTTAGATGTTCACCAGGGAAACGGCACCGCACAAATTTTTATGCATAGCCCCAATGTGTTTACATTCTCCGTGCATGGCGCCAATAATTTCCCGTTCCGTAAGGAGAAATCGGATTTGGATATAGCTTTGCCTGATGGGACAGGGGATGAAGAATATTTGAGCCTGCTTAAAACTACGCTGCCTCAATTAAT
>Ga0207033_1067_pt1 | contig 22896 bp, 22 predicted proteins | sample Alteio_BWMinCont_35_FD_153262 | JGI IMG/M metagenome (GOLD analysis project Ga0207033, IMG submission 153262) | Enriched cells from forest soil in Barre Woods Harvard Forest LTER site, Petersham, Massachusetts, United States -... | ecosystem: Environmental > Terrestrial > Soil > Temperate forest >... | reverse complement strand
TATGTTTATGCAGGTGGATTTTTATAGACGGCAGGTCGAAATCTTTTTTTAGCAAATGATAACCTTTAATGCATAGGTTATCCTCCACCCTGCCTGGAATTTCCAGCCCCGACGATTCAAAGCTTAATTCATCTGCCTCAACAATCTCAAGCGCATCATTTATTTTTATGGGATAGAAAATGGTTTCAAGGTTATGGTAACCATCCGCACGACGGTTAATTACATTAAGGCCAATATTAATTTTTGCGTTTGGGAATATGATCATGGGGGTTGGTGAGTGGTTGATTGGGTTCATTGGGTTGACTAAGTTGCACCCGCTATCTATGCTATTTAAAATATGATCATAAAATGATTAACAACTTCGCTATTTTTGAACAAAGGTAGGATTCCAAAAATAGATTATTTTTATTTGCAGTTATTATTAGTTGATTCAGTTGGATTAAGTTCATTGAGCGAGTGGTTTTAAATCTCTCCGTTGACCAACTCAATCAACCTAATCAACTTAATCAACCCAATCAACTAACGAATGAAACAATATCTCGACCTGATGGCCCATGTGATGGAAACCGGCGCTCAAAAACATGACCGCACCGGCACGGGTACCCTTAGCGTGTTTGGCTACCAGATGCGTTTTAACCTGCAGGAAGGTTTCCCGATGGTTACTACAAAAAAATTGCATCTAAAATCCATCATTCACGAGTTAATTTGGTTTTTAAGCGGCGATACCAATATCAAATACTTAAAAGATAATGGCGTGCGCATTTGGGATGAATGGGCGGATGCCGATGGCAACCTGGGCCCTGTTTATGGCTACCAATGGCGCTCATGGCCAAAACCGGATGGTGGGCACATAGACCAGATCACCCAAGTTGTAAACCAAATAAAAAACAATCCTGATTCGCGCCGGATGATCGTTTCGGCATGGAATGTGGCCGATGTTAACCAGATGGCGCTGCCGCCTTGCCATAGTTTGTTCCAGTTTTATGTTGAGCCTCCTAACCCTCAGAAAGGAGAAGTAAGTGGGAAGTTGTCTTGCCAGCTTTACCAGCGAAGTGCGGATATATTTTTAGGGGTGCCTTTTAATATTGCATCCTACGCTTTACTTACCATGATGATGGCCCAGGTATGCGGTCTTGATTATGGCGACTTTGTGCACACCTTCGGCGATGCCCATTTATACAATAACCATTTGGAACAAGCAGCGCTCCAGTTAAGCCGCGAACCAAAGGCCTTGCCAATAATGAAGATAAACCCCAATGTAAAAGATATTTTCGGGTTTAAGTTTGAAGATTTCACGCTGGAAAATTATGATCCGTGGCCGCATATAAAAGCGACTGTTGCGGTGTAGATCATTGAGTCATTAGGCCATTGAGTCATTGGATGGTTTTAAAGTGCGCATTAACAATCGAATCGAAGATATAGGGATTTATAACTTATCGGATACTTTTGCATACCCTATCCAATAACCCAATGACTTAATGACCAAATGACCAAATGACTTAATGACTTAATGACTTAATAACAATGATAGTGTCCGACGTAGTCGCAATTTCCGAAAACCATGTAATAGGCAAAGACAATAAGTTGCTTTGGTACTTGCCAAATGATCTAAAGCATTTTAAAGAGATCACCACCGGCCATACTATTATAATGGGGCGTAAAACTTATGAGTCGGTTGGTAAGCCGCTGCCTAAACGCCGGAATATTATAATTACCAGGCAGGATATTATCATTGAGGGCTGCGAAGTGGTAAATTCTATCGAAGCGGCTTTAGCCTTATGTGCCGGAGAAGACGAAGTATTTATAGTTGGCGGCGCCGAAATTTACAAATTGGCCATGCACCTAACTAATCGCATCTATCTCACCATCGTACACAAAAAATTCGATGGCGACAGCTTTTTCCCTGAAATTAATAAGCAGGAATGGAAAGAAGTTTCAAGGGAGGACCATCAGCCCGATGAAAAAAATTCTTTGCCTTATTCTTTTATCACGCTGGAAAGGGTTATTCATTAGCTCAATGGTTCATTAGTTCAATGGTTCATTAGTTCATTGGTAAATAGTTTATTAATTTATTGGTGATCAGGTTAATCTATCCTTTCTATCTTTTGCCCTCAACCTGTTTTTCCTTGCGAACTTCCGGTCCCGATAGCTATCGGGATTACTGACTTTCGGACTTTCCACTATATTTCAATTAAAAATTTCATGCTTACGAATTTTTGTTAGATTTGCCGTCTTATTTAAAAAGCTTATAAACTAATTAATTACATATCTAATTCACAATGCAAGGGAAAGGGGTTGTTAAATTTTTCGCCATATTGCTGGCTATCGTATGCTTATACCAGTTATCATTTACCTGGGTGGCCCATAAAGTTGAAAATGATGCACTTGTTTATGCTAAGGGGGACACCGCAAGTATAAAGTATAAAAATTACCTGGATTCAATTTCAACACAACCGGTATACCCGATATTAAAACATGATTACCAGTACGTAAAGCAAAGAAAACTTGCCCTTGGGTTGGATCTTGAAGGCGGCATGAGCGTTACCATGCAGATCTCATTAAGCGAACTGGTAAAAAAACTATCAAATAATAATCCGGACGTGGTATTTAACCAGGCGCTTGCTAATGCCCAGGTTGATACAAAAACCAGCCAGTCTGATTATATCACTTTGTTTGTTGATGAATATGAAAAGCTTAATCCAAACGGGAAATTAGCTGCCATTTTTTCGACAAAGGATAACCAGGACCACCTTAAATTTAATGCTACAAACAGCGAAGTTGAAAGCTACCTGAAAGACCAGGCAAGCACTGCGGTACAGCAATCATACACCATTTTGAATACGCGTATTGACGCGTTTGGCGTTGCCAATGCTAACATCCAGTTGCAAAAGGGCACCGACCGCGTATTAATTGAATTGCCGGGCGTAAAGGACCCTGACCGCGTCCGCAAGCTTTTATCCGCTACAGCAACACTGGAATTTTATCAAACTTATGATAACAGCCAGGCCTTTCAAGTCCTTTCAAATATTAATAGCTTAATAGCTGCAAAAATCAAGGCATCTAAAAAAGATACCGCGAAAGCCATTGTTAATACCCAAACCGCAAAAAAAGATACTACCGCCTCAAAAGGGAGCTTAGCTTTATTAAATAAAGTTCAAAAAAGTGCTAAAAAGGATACCTCAGCTTTAAATAAATCACAGGCAGACCAGGCGCCGTTGTTCAGTGTATTAAAACCAATGGTATATGCTGATCAGAGCGGGCAGTTTCAATACCAGCCAGGGCCAATAATAGGCCATGCAGAAATAAAAGACACAGCGAAGGTTAATCAATACCTGCGCAGCCCTGATGTAAAGGCAACGATACCGCAAAGCATGAAATTTTTGTGGTCGGTAAAGCCGCTGCCTAAGACCAAGACCTTTGAATTATTTGCTATAAAGTTGGCGGGGGCAAACAACGGCCCGGTGCTAACAGGCGATGTGGTTACTGACGCCCATAGCGATGTGGATCAAAAAGGCAGCCCGGAGGTGATCATGGTCATGAATTCGGATGGTGCGGAAAAATGGAGCAACGTGACTACAGAAGCTTCGGCAGATCCGAAAAATAAACAATCTATCGCGATAGTTTTGGATGACAATGTTTATTCAGCCCCCCGTGTTGACAATCCAATTCCCGGTGGTGTATCTTCAATCTCAGGAAACTTTACAACTGAGGAAGCAAAAGATTTAGCCAACGTATTAAAAGCAGGCCGTTTACCAGCGCCCGCCCATATTGTTGCTGAAGCGGTTGTAGGGCCTTCTTTGGGGCAGCAAGCTATTCATGATGGTTTAATGTCAAACCTGGTAGGCATACTGGTAGTGATGATATTTATGGTGGCTTATTATAACCGTGCGGGCACCGTTGCGGTTGTGGCAGTTCTTATAAATATCTTTTTCCTGATGGGCGTTTTAACCAGCCTTGGGGCTGTATTAACCATGCCGGGTGTGGCAGGTATAGTGCTCACATTTGGTATATCTGTTGATGCCAACGTATTGATCTATGAGCGTGTCCGTGAAGAGCTCGCTCTCGGTAAATCTCTCCGGATTTCAATTTCCGATGGTTTTAAACATGCACTGTCATCCATCCTCGATTCAAACATAAGTACCTTCCTTACGGGCTTGATCCTTTACGTTTTCGGCACCGGCCCTATCCAGGGTTTTGCCATTACTTTAATGATCGGTATTATAACTTCATTGTTCTGTTCCTTACTGATATCAAGGTTGATATTTGAATACATGATAGAGAAAGGATGGGATATTAAATTCTCTAATCCATGGAGTTCGCATACATTTAAAAATGCCAACTATGCTTTCGTAAAAAACCGCTTCAAATATTATATTTTCTCAGGCACATTTATCCTGGCAGGTATAATATCCATGTCAACACAGGGATTTAATTACGGGGTTGACTTTGTAGGTGGCCGCACCTACATCATCAGGTTTGATGATAAAAACGTGGGTGTGGAAGATGTCCGTAAAATAATCGACAAAAGCTTTGGTTCAGGTAATGAGATTAAAACTTTTGGATCCGATATAAGTGTTACCACAAAGTTTATGATTGATAGTGCCACGAACGATGCTGATGCAAAAGTGCAGAATGCCGTTATAAAAGCACTTGATTCAACTCCCCAAACACATATTACTAAATCTAATATAGTAAGATACGAAAAGGTTGAACCAACTATAGCCAACGGGCTTAAAAAATCGGCGGTATTAACTGTAATTTTTGCAATTATCATTATTTCAACCTACATCTTTATCCGTTTCCGAAAATGGCAGTTCAGTTTGGGTGCGATGGTAGCTACAGCTCATGACGCGTTGATGGTACTTGCATTTTTCTCGCTATTTAAAGATGTGCTGCCATTCTCGCTGGATATTGACCAGTCGTTTATAGCGGCGATACTGACGGTAATAGGTTATTCCATCAACGATACCGTGGTGGTATTCGACCGTATCCGCGAGTTCCTTAGCCTTCACCATGCTAAAACTGATGATCCTAAAGAAGTAATCAATGATGCAATTAACAATACCTTAAGCCGTACCATCATTACTGCTTTAACCGTGTTGCTGATATTGCTGGTACTGTTTATCTTCGGTGGCGACGTCATCCGCGGGTTCTCGTTTGCATTGCTGATAGGGGTGTGTTTCGGAACATATTCTTCTATCTGCGTTGCAACACCTGTTATTATCGACTTTGGGAAAAAAGATTTGAGGTAAGCAGCGGTTGAAATTGTTATAGGTATAAGTTTCAATTCTAAATAACCTGGTGTAATCAAAACTTAAAAGGGCCGTCTCATAAACAATTGTGAGACGGCCTTTTTTTGCATTCATATCATAATTAACTTCTCAAACCTATTATAAAAAGCCTTGTCAAGCATTTCCCGATGATCGGGATGGGCAATTTCAATAAGCGCTTTTGCCCGTTGTTTCAGGCTTTTTCCAAAAAGGTTAACGATGCCATATTCAGTAACTACCCAATGCACATGACCGCGGGTAGTTACCACACCTGCCCCTTCCTTTAAAAAAGGCACAATGCGGCTGATCCCTTTATTTGTTTGGGAGGGCAAAGCAATGATGGGCTTCCCGCCCTCTGATAAAGATGCGCCATGTATAAAATCCATCTGGCCGCCAATGCCGGAATACTGGTAAGTGCCGATTGAATCTGAACATACCTGCCCGGTAAGGTCAATCTCTATCGCGCTGTTTATGGCTGTAACCCTGGGGTTCTGCCTGATGATGCTGGTATCGTTCACATAGTTTATTTCCATTACCCTTACGGCGGGGTTATCATTTACAAAATCATATAATTTACGGGTACCGGTTAAAAACGCTGTTACCGAACGCCGCATATTTAACTTTTTTTCGCTGTTATTAATGACACCACTTTCAATAAGCGGAATGATCCCATCAGAAAACATTTCGGAATGAAGGCCCAGGTTTTTATGAGTGGTCAAATTCTTTAAAACCTGGTCGGGTATGCTGCCGATCCCTAATTGTAATGCCGCGCCATCTTCAACAAGTGAGGCCACATTATACCCGATCTTTTTTACGGCATCATTTACCTCAAAAGAATAATCAACCTCCGGCAGTTCGGCTTTGTGCCAAACCATTGCATCAATTTTTTTGATGTCTATGAAACCATCGCCATGCGTACGTGGCATCAAAGGGTTAACCTGCGCTATTACATACTTTGCAGTTTCAACTGCCGCCCTGGCAATATCAACGGACGTCCCTAATGAACAAAAACCATGTGCATCAGGTGGCGAAACCGAGATCAAAGCCACATCGATAGGTAATATATTTTTGCGAAAAAGTTGCGGGATCTGGCTTAAAAAAATTGGTGTATAATCACCGTCTTCACTATTTGCCACTGACCTCGTAGCTGCCGAAACAAAAAGGGAATTAAAATAAAAAGACTTTCTGTATTCGGGCATGTCAAAATTAACGTCGCCTAAGGTGGTGATGCTAACCAATTCAATATTATAAAGTTCGCGGTGTCTTTGTTGTAAGGCATGGACCAGGCATACTGGAGTAGCGGCACTGCCATGAATAAAAACACGGTCGCCGGGCTTAATATACTTTACAGCATCATCTGCAGTTATATAACTTATCTCATGCATAATGCAGCGTTTTACTATTAAATGAACAGGGGTTGGTTAATTTGATCGGTAAAAACTTCGCATTCTGTTTTCATCACCTCTTCGGTAAAAGAAAATAATAATTTCTTAACCTGTTTAACAGATTCGAACAGGGTTTTCATCTCTGCTTCCAGCGCGGCGAATTTTTCTACCAGGTCGATCCTTATCTCAGCATTTGAATTATTGATAAGGCCCCCGATAAATTTTAACAGTCCTGCTATTTTGTTTTTAAGATTAGCAATGTTTTCATCCAGACGAGTAAGTGTTTTATTAAAATCGGCTATTTCATTTAATTGCGCGCTTTTCAACCCGGGGACAAGATAATTATTGATAATCTTTTTTAAAAACCTTATCTCATCCTCCTCAAAATGGATGTCCGACATCCAATGATTACTTAAAATGTATAATTCCTGTAGTTCGTTCTCAAGCTCAGGATCTTGTATTATTGCTTTCATGACCAAAATTGTTTAATGATGTAAAATTGAACATTCACCATGTTTTATTAAATGACTTCGATCAATTGATTACATGACCTCCATCAAACAAATGGGTTGAAATGCGGTTAATACCCAGGGCAAACACATTAAATAATTCAGATGGTTTTTTTCACAGATAGTTTTGAAACCCGTCTCTATACAATAATTTTATCCAAATATGATTTCATCTCAATGTTATCAAGGTTTTAATCCTGTTAATATGCTTAATTTGAATTGAATATTTTAATATGTTTGCTTGAGTCAATGTTACTTTTCACCTTAAAATATTATATCTTGCATCAGGACAATGTTGATATTTGCGCAACAATTATTACCCTGAACTTACTCATCTATGGAAAATGCAGCACTGTTAAAAGCCATTATAGAAAACGCCATAGATGGTATTTTAACTATAGATGAGCACGGGATAATAGAATCTATTAATCCTTCTGGTTGTAACCTGTTTAATTACTCACCTGGAGAGGTGATAGGAAAAAACGTGTCAATGCTTATGCCGCCTCCGGATAGGGAACAGCACGATGAATATATTCATCGTTATCAGCGTACAGGAGTACCTCATATTATCGGCATAGGCCGTGAAGTAACAGGATTAAAGAAGGATGGCACCAAATTCCCGTTCAGGCTTGGCGTTAGCGAAGTGCAATTTTCCGGCCGGAAAGTTTATGCCGGTTTTATTCACGACACAACCCATCAGCGTGAAGCTGAAGACCGGCTTAAAGAATACACCATTCACCTGGAAGAATTGGTAGAAGAACGGACAAAATCATTACAACATACGGTTAAGGCCCTGCAACAGGCAAAAGAGGAAGTAAGCCAGTCATTAGCTAAGGAAAAAGAGTTGGGCCAGCTAAAAAGCCGTTTTGTCTCCATGGCTTCGCATGAGTTCCGCACGCCTTTAAGCGCTATTCAATTATCTGCTTCTTTGATTGACAAATATGCAGAGACCTTCAATAATCCTAATATTATTAAACATGTAGGTAAAATCAAAAATGCTGTAGGCAACCTAACCACCATATTAAATGATTTTCTTTCGCTTGAAAAGCTGGAGGCAGGAAAAGTGGAGGTATCTTTCAGTAATTTTGACCTGGTGAAACTATCCGAAGAAATTACTGAGGAAATGCAGATAGTTGCCAAACAAAACCAAAACATTATTTACCAGCATACCGGGACCAGCAGCATGATCAATTTAGATCATAACTTACTGAAAAATTGTATTTTTAATTTGATTTCCAACGCTATCAAATATTCAGGGGAAAACACTTTCATTGAATTTAATACCGAAATCAATGGTAATTGCATCATTACTGTAAAAGACAATGGCATTGGCATTCCCGAAGCTGACCAGAAATACCTGTTTGAAGCATTTTTTCGCGCGCATAACACCAGTAATATTCCGGGAACGGGCCTGGGCCTTAATATTGTAGCACGTTATGCCAGGATAATGAACGGCACAATTGATTTTAAAAGCAATGTTAACCAGGGCACATTATTTACCATTACATTTCCAATAACATGAATAAAAAAGTACTGATCATTGAGGACAATAATGATATCCGCGAGAATATTATTGAAATACTCGAACTGGCAGGGTATACGGTTTATGCAGCCGATAACGGAAAAACAGGTGTGGATATAGCCTTTAAAAACATCCCAGATATTATCTTGTGTGACATTATGATGCCTGAACTGGATGGCTACGGCGTATTATACCTGCTAAATAAGAACCCCGAAACAAGTGCTATCCCTTTTATATTTTTAACCGCAAAGACAGAGCGGGTTGACTTGCGTAAAGGGATGGAAATGGGTGCTGATGATTATCTGACCAAACCATTTGATGATATTGAACTCTTAAATGCAATTGAAAGCCGGCTGAAGAAAAAAGAGTTACAGCAAAATTTTTATAGTCAATCCCTTGACAAATTAAACACGCTGGTATCAAAAACCGGCGGTCTGGCCGAGCTGAAAAAAATTATACAGGAACGTAAAAGCCGCCAGTTTAAAAAGAACCAGGTAATTTATTATGAGGGTGATAAAAGCTATTGCCTTTATCTTGTAGTTACCGGGAAAGTAAAAACCATTAAGCTTGCGGAGGACGGGCGCGAATTAATGACGGGTATTTATTCAAATGACGATTATCTTGGTATCAATGCGACGCTTTCAGACGAGGCTTATTCTGATACCGCAACTGCTTTAGAGGACAGTTTGCTATGTCCTATCCCAAAAGAAAAACTGGAACAACTTTTAAATTTATATCCCGATTTAGCCAGGGAGTTTATTAAACTTTTATCAAACAACATACGTGAAAAGGAAGAACAACTGCTGCAGTTAGCCTATCATTCCGTCAGAAAAAAAATGGCCGAAGCAATTTTGCGGCTTCACAGGCAGCAACATCAAGAAGTTGAAAGTTTGAAGATATCCCGCGAAGACCTGGCAGCAATGGCCGGTATGGCTACAGAAACGGTTAGTCGTACTTTATCTGATTTTAAGGATGAGGGATTAATTGACAAAAAAGGTAGCGTCATTACCTTACTTGACCCTGTTCGCCTTGCTAAAATGAAAAACTGACGTATATAATTATTCCTGCTGATATAACTCATGCTCATGTAGCAGAAATTTGTCCCCACAGGATCTCACCGAGATCTGCAGGGACAAAAAAACTACTTGCTTTTTTACTATGGTCTATGGACTATAGACTACAATAACCTCTAACTTTCCAGTATTACTTTTAAAGCTTTTTCTTTAGCCGCATTGCCGAAAGTTTCGTAAGCTTCCATGATCTGATCGAGTTTAAAATGGTGAGTGATCAGTTTTTTTGGCTCAATTTTTTTTGACTGCACAGTTTTTAACAATAAGGGCGTAGTTACGGTATCCACAAGCCGGGTAGTTATGGTTATATTCTTTGACCATAAAGTTTCCAGGTGAAGGGTAACGCTTTTTCCGTGAACACCTATATTGGCAATATGTCCGCCCGGGGCGATGATCTCCTGGCATAATTCAAATGTTGCGGGTACGCCAACAGCCTCAATGGCTACATCAACCCCCCGGCCGTTTGTAAGGCGCAATATTGTTTCAACTGCATCTTCATTAGCGCTGTTGATAATATGTGTTGCACCGAAAGTTTTCGCCACGTTCAGCCGATTTTCGTCCTGGTCAATCATAATAATTTCGGCCGGGGTATAAAATTGAGCTGTCAATAACGCTGCAATACCTATAGGCCCCGAGCCAACAATAGCCACAATATCGCCGGGCTTTACTTGTCCGTTTAAAACACCGCATTCAAAGCCTGTAGGTAAAATATCACTTAGCATCACCAGCGCTTCTTCATCAGAACCTGCCGGGATAGGATAAAGGCTATTATCTGCGTGTGGTATCCTTACATATTCAGCCTGCGTACCGTCAATCATATAGCCCAGTATCCATCCGCCATCCGCACAATGCGAATACATGCCTTTTTTACAATATTCGCATTTACCGCAGGAAGTAACACAGGATATGATGACATGGTCGCCTACCTTGAAGTTACTTACAGCGCTTCCTACATCTTCTATAATGCCAACCCCTTCATGACCTATGATCCTGCCATCGGCAACCTCTGGAAGGTCACCTTTCATAATATGCAGGTCTGTTCCGCATATCGTTGTTTTCAAAATTTTTATAATAGCATCCGTTGGTTTTGTTATTGTTGGTTTCGGTTTATCTTCCCAGGCTTTTTTGCCGGGCCCGTGATAAACTAATGCCTTCATAGTTTTAATTTTGGAGATGGTACCATTTACCCCATTACCCGGTACAATTACCTTTGGCGCTACGCGTGCAACTAAATCTTCCATAATAAATATTTTTAGTTTTTTAAGATGTGTAAAGTTATAGCTATTTGAAGCCGCTATTAATGATGCTCCTTAGTATAAAGAATGATATTGGTCACTTATTCAGCTGGTGTTTTTATGACACTTCTATTTAAATGCGTTTAGCTTGTCGTAATCAGGTAAATTATCGCCATCATTCACACATTTTGCATAACTATGTGTTTTTTTGCAGGAAGATAAAACGGAGGCGATAAGGAGGATTAGCATTAATCCTCTTCCACAAAAACTCAACAACATGGATCAAAAAGATAAATCAAAATTTCCACTTGTAGTAATTGCGGGCGGCGGCTTTGGCGGCCTGCAGGTTGCCGCTAAGCTTAAGGATAAACCGGTAGAGGTATTGATGGTCGATAAACACAATTATCATACTTTTCAACCGTTGCTTTACCAGGTAGCCATTGGCAGCCTGGAGGCGGACTCTATTGCCTTTTCGCTCAGAAAAAATTTTGCCGGGCAAAAAAACTTCCGTTTCCGCAACGCTGAAATCACAAAGGTTAATCCCGATAAAAACACCATCGATACCACCATTGGCGAAATTGCATATGATTTCTTAGTGATCGCAACCGGCTCGACCACAAATTTCTTTGGCAATAAAGAAATTCAACACTTTGCCATGCCAATGAAGTCCATCCCCGAGGCGCTTAACCTGCGGTCGTTGATATTGCAAAACCTTGAGGAGGCAGTATTGCTAAATACAAAAGAAGAAAGAGAGCCTTACCTTAATTTCGTACTGGTCGGCGCCGGGCCTACAGGCGTTGAACTTGCCGGGGCATTGGCCGAACTGCGCAATCATATCCTCCCAAAAGATTATCCTGAACTGGAAAAAGAGCACATGACGGTTTACCTGGTTGATTTTCAGCCACGGGTATTGGGGGCAATGTCTGAGCAAGCTTCAAAGGGCGCCAGAGGTTTTTTAAAGGAACTCGGGGTTGAAGTGCTGGTAAGCGAAAAAGTGGAAAGCTACGATGGCAGCGAAATAAAATTTGAAAATGGAAAATCTATCCGCACCAAAAATGTGATATGGTCGGCAGGGGTTACGGGTATTGTGCCTGATGGTATATCGAAGGATATAGTTGTACGGGGCAACCGGATAAAAACAGATAGCATTAGTCGGGTTGAAGGCAGTTCAAATATTTTCGCGATTGGGGACGTTGCGGCCATGATAACTGATGAAACGCCGAAAGGGCACCCCGGTGTGGCCCAGGTAGCCATACAAATGGGCAACCATGTTGCTAAAACCATTATGCAGCTTATAAACGGCGAGCCTACCGAACCATTTAAATACTTTGATAAGGGGTCATTAGCTACCATTGGCCGAAACAAAGCTGTTGCCGATTTAGGTAAATTAAAGTTCCAGGGATTTTTTGCCTGGCTGATATGGATGTTTGTACACCTCGTATCTTTGTTGGGTTTCAGGAACAAAGTCGTTGTTTTTATTAACTGGACGCTAAGCTACCTCACTTATAATGGCGGGGCGCGTCTCATCGTCAGGCGGTATGTAAGTGATGCCGTCCCGCCAAAAACTGATCCTTTGCCGAAGACGGGTTAGAAAGAAATGAGAGCCGGGAACCAAGAATCAAGAACCACTGACGCAGCTATTTTTTCACTCTTGGTTCTTGGCTCTTGGTTCTTAACTTTGATCCTTATATTCGCTTAATAATTAGTCAGCTTATGAAAGTTTTGATATTAAGTTTAATGCTTGCACCCATATCCTTTATAACCTTCGCAGAGAATAACAAGGCATCTGCTTATTATGTTAATAGGTCTATAAACAACCCGCAAACCGATTCAGTAAAATTACAGATTGATGGCAATAATGCGTACTACCAAAAAGTCGTAAAAGTAGACAGCAATATTACGGAAAGCATGATTTATGGAAGGGCGCTTCAATTTACGGCGTCGAAAAATTTTCAGCAAAATTATGGTTACGAACAGGAAGGTAAACTTATATTTACCACTACCCAGGACTTGAATATCAACATAGTTTATGTAGGGGATGATAGCGACGTGCTTGAGCCTTATACTGTACAATTCGCGCTTACACTTGACTTAAAAAACGGCAGTTACCGATATACCATACACAACGTTTTATTTTATATCCCGGAAGCCAACGGCAACAGACGGGAAACCTTGTACGATATTTATACTAAAGCAACCAATACGGAATCGAAACGTGTTGCAAAGAATGCTAAAAAGCTGATTGAATCTTTCGAAAGATATATTGCTACACTTACCGGTGAACTTTACGAAGGTATTGAGCAAAAATCGTTAATTTATAAATCAAAGTTTTAGTATTTGATCACCCAATAAATGCAGCCGGAAATAAAAATTACAGAATGCCCGCGGGATGCAATGCAGGGGATCCATCCCTTTATTCCAACCGAATTAAAGGCAGAATATATTAATTTGCTGCTGCAGGTTGGTTTTGATACCATTGATTTTGGCAGTTTTGTTTCGGCCAAAGCTATCCCTCAATTGCGCGATACTGCCGAAGTTTTACAAAAACTGGATTTGAGCAATACTAAATCAAAGTTATTAGCGATAGTTGCTAACTACAGGGGGGCCGAAGAAGCCGCAAAACATCCGGAAATAACTTACCTGGGGTATCCTTTTTCTATATCCGAAACTTTTCAGCATCGCAATACAAATTCGGGTATAAATGAGGCTTTTGATACTATAAAACGAATAAAAGAACTATGCAGCCGTAATAACCAGCAACTACTTGTGTATTTATCAATGGGCTTTGGTAACCCTTACGGGGATAAATGGAATGTTGAAATTGTAGAGCAATGGACGAAAAAGTTAGTAAATGAAAATATAAATATCATCGCTTTAGCTGACACGATAGGGATTGCAACAGCGGAACAGATAAAAGAAATATATCCGATGCTTTGTGACCAATTTCCCCAAGCGGAATTTGGCATCCATTTACACGCGACACCCAATGCCTGGTATAATAAAATCGAAGCTGCCTACCAAAGCGGCTGCAAACGTTTCGATACTGCCCTGAAAGGCTACGGCGGCTGCCCTATGGCCGCAGATGAGCTTACAGGCAATATTGCAACAGAAAACCTTATTGGCTACCTCCAATCGCAAAACGAGCGCCTTGAGCTTAATTATGATAGATTAAAGGAGGCAATGGATTTTTCGGTTAGGGTGTTTGGTTGAGAAAAGTTGATTAGGTTGATTGAGTGAGTGGTTGATTTAGTTAAAACTAAGCATACATTAACTTTCCTTTTGGGAAAGGAATTTCCCTGCCTAAGCCTTTGGCAGTTTGAATCCACTCTTCAATAACTGTTTCTATATTTATTAAGGCTTCAGCATAATTTGTTCCGTCGGCCATGCAACCGGCAAGTTCAGGTACCTCGGCAATTACTGCATCGTCCTCTTTACTCCAGTACAGAATTATTTCATACTTATTGTCCATCCGTAATCCTGTTTGTTTTAAATCCGAAATCGAAATTCCGAAATCCGAAATTACCTCTGCACCATTTTATAATGCCTTATCCCTGCTTCTTCGAATTCAGGGCCTGTTTTTTCGAAATTAAATTTCTCATATAAGGATATGGCCGATAATTGGGCATGCATGTAAATGTATGCGGCATCTTTCGGCAGGTCATTTAAAACAGCTTTTACAAGTTCCTGCCCTACCCCAAAGCCTCTGAATTTTTTCAAAACAGCGAAGCGTTCCAGTTTGTAACCTTTATCAGTTTTGCGCCAGCGGGATGCACCAGCGGGTTCGCCGTCAACAGTAGCCAGGAAATGATTGGATTCATCTTCAAATTCCCATTCCAGTTCAGGCGGGCAGTTTTGCTCACCAACAAAAACTTCGCGCCGAATGGCAAATACCTTTTCCAGTAAAAGCGGATCAGTTACTTTGCTAACTTGAATTTTATGGGACATGCTATTGAGGTGAAAGGCGAAAGGTAAAGGGTGAAAGGTAATAAAGTATTCACAACCTTTTACCTTTCGCCTTTTACCTTTAACCTAAAGTTTACTGTTCACATCCAGGCAATTTAAATCGCCAAATGCTTCTTTTAACCTTTTAACAAAACTTTCTTCGCCTTTGCGTAACCATACGCGTGGGTCGTAATATTTTTTGTTTGGCGAATCTGGACCATCGGGGCTGCCGATCTGGCTTTGAAGGTAGCCTTCTTTCGATTTATAGTAATCTTTAATACCTTCCCAATAGGCCCATTGCATATCGGTATCGATATTCATTTTTATAGCGCCGTAAGATATAGCTTCCCTGATCTCTGCCTGTGATGAACCCGATCCGCCATGAAATACAAAATTGATAGGCTTTTCAGCAGCAAGGTTAAATTTCTTTCTCAAATACTCTTGCGAGTTATGCAAAATAACCGGCTGTAGTTTTACATTACCCGGTTTGTAAACGCCATGCACATTACCAAAAGCAGCTGCAACGGTAAACCTCGGGCTAACTTTTGAAAGTTCTTCGTATGAGTAGGCCACATCTTCGGGCTGGGTGTACAAGCGTGAGCTGTCAACATCAGAATTATCAACGCCATCTTCTTCGCCGCCGGTAACACCTAATTCAATCTCCAGGGTCATACCCATTTTAGCCATGCGGGCAAGGTATTTGGCAGATATTTCAATATTTTCGTGCAACGGCTCTTCCGAAAGGTCAAGCATGTGTGAAGAAAACAATGGTTTGCCTGTTTCGGCAAAGAATTTTTCGCCATGATCTAATAAACCATCAATCCATGGTAAAAATTTTAAAGCTGCATGGTCGGTATGTAATATTACGGCTATACCATAATGTTCGGCCAGTAAATGAACGTGCCTCGCAGCCGAAACGCCGCCTAAAATGCAGGCCTGCAATTTTGAGTTATCCAGCGATTTACCGGCATAAAACTGTGCGCCGCCATTTGATAATTGAATAATTACGGGCGAGTTAACCAACTTTGCGGTTTCCATAACAGCATTGATAGTATTAGTACCAATAACATTTACTGCAGGCAAAGCAAATTGGTGCTTTTTTGCGGCTTCAAATAGTTCCTGTACCTGGTCACCATGCAGGACACCTTTATAATCTTTTAAATTCATTGCTTTTATTTGAGTGGCGAAGTTAAAATTTTGATATGAGATATGAGATATGAGATGTGAGATTTTTGGGCATTTTATGGAATATTTCTCATTTTATTTCCAACATCATTGCAATAATCTCATATCTCACATCTCAATTCTCAAATCTAACACCTCAAGTCTAAAATATTTCGTTTCTTTGTACCTAATTTGAAAGAGTTAGATATCGATATGGCCTGGTTTAAAAGGGAAATCAAAGGGATAATTACAACTACGGAAGAAAAGAAGGAAACCCCTGACGGGATCTGGAATAAATGCCCTGAATGTAAAAAACCGCTTCATTATTCCGAGCAGGTTGAAAACCAATATGTTTGCCATTACTGTGGCTACCACATGCGGATAGGTTCGAAAGAATACTTCTCCATATTGTTTGACAATAATGAATTTACTGAACTGTTCGCCGATCTGCGTTCAGGTGATCCGTTGCATTTCGAGGATACTAAAAAATACGCCGACAGGCTGAGGGAAACCATGAAGAAAACCGGGCTGAAAGATGCCATACGGGCAGCTTATGGGAAACTTGGCGGCCAGGATATTGTTATCGCCTGTATGGATTTTAATTTTATCGGCGGCTCTATGGGATCGGTTGTCGGCGAAAAGATTGCCCGTTCTATTGATTATTCCATTGCACATAAAGCCCCCTTTTTAATGATCTCCAAATCCGGCGGCGCAAGGATGATGGAAGCAGCGTTCTCCTTAATGCAAATGGCTAAAACATCAGCCAAACTTGCTTTACTGTCGCAGGCTAAAATACCTTATGTATCCTTGCTGACTGACCCTACTACAGGTGGTGTAACTGCTTCTTATGCCATGCTTGGCGATATTAATATTGCCGAACCCGGCTCATTGATAGGTTTCGCGGGCCCACGTGTAATAAAAGAAACCATAAAAAAAGACCTTCCAAAGGGCTTCCAAACCGCTGAATTTGTCCAGGAACACGGTTTCCTTGATTTTATTGTCGACCGCCGGGAGATGAAAGAAAAATTATCTTCGTTTTTGAAGATGATGGGGAATTAGGTTGGTGAGTGGTGAGTTGAGAGCGGTGAGTAGTTAGGAAATATTATCGACTTATTAATAATGCCGTTGGTTCTGCTAAACAGCAGATAGCGAAAGCGTGGTTCGGAAAACTTTAGACAGTCAGCCTTTGACTGTGTACTTACAGCCCAGTAAGTCTATCCATTTAACTATTTCTACTTAATTCTTTTATTCTGCCTTACATATACGGTTGTCCCTTAAGATGATAGTAGTATTTTATTGATTTACTTATTTCGATAAAGCTGTTGGATTAAACTATTTAAAAAAGCGGTAAAGAAATCACATTTTTTAGAAACCTAGTTATATTCAGTATTATTGTTGTATAAAGAAAAACTTATTACAATAGAATACTTCAAATTAGTTTAACTAACCTCAAATGAATTTAACTTTAAAACTAATTGTACTTTTCCTTTTGTTTAACACGGCTAAAGGATACTCACAGAATTATTATAAGTTTAAAAGCCACGAAATGTGGAAAATTGATGCTGCTGGAAAAAAGTATAGCGATACAACATTTTCTGGAACACTGATATTAGAATATTTAAGGATTGATCCACATTATAGCATAGAGATGAAATTGACTAATCAGGACGGAAAGTTAAAAAGTCTATGGAAAGAAAAGTCGGTAGACGTAAAGAGCAGCAAATTCTATACTTACGAGTTGCTAAATACTTTCTCTCAAGGCACTAATGATCCGTTATATATTGAGTTGTTTTTTGACCTCACTACTGATAAGTTATTTAAAGTTTATATTATGTTTCAATTAAATGGACAAAGTTTTGGGTGTTATTTAAATCCTGAATTACAATAAATAGTATTTAAATAAAATGAATTTACCTTCTTAATTATTTTTGGCTGTAAACTAAATTTATGGCTTTGATTCGGATGTGATTATTTTTTTTAAGTCATTTACATTTTTCTCTGCTTTATTGATTCTTATAATCAAGTCATCTAACTTTTTTTCGGTATAGGATATAACATCAAAGTCCGGTTCATCAGATTCAAAGCGAGATTTGGATTTTGGTAAGTATTTGTATTTTGCTAAGTAAATAACCGCTCCATCTTCAACATTGTTTTCGATTAGTTCAACTGTTATCAAATAATCATGAGCAAAGATATTTCTTGTTTTGATAAGCGAGTTTATTTCCTCTCCTAAAGAGTCAGTGAGGCTACCTGTTCTTACTAAAAGCTTTTCAAAATATTTTCCTTTTTCTGAAAAAGTCATGTTGTATATTTTAAGGAACGTCTTAATAAAAGTGGCCTTATCATCAATCAAAAGTAAATAGGTAACAATATAATGATTGATGGCCATTTCTAATTCAATAAATTCATCAAGTATGCGTCCTCTGTAATAGCGTCCTATATAAAGTGCTTTGTTGTTTTCAAGTTGTATCATCGATTTGTCTGTCATAAAAAATGATTTTATTCTATAAATCTAAAAAACATTATCAGATAACTATGTCAATTCTTACAACGCTGCTCCCTCAATGAAGTAACACACCTTAACCCGCAATTAACCCTCTAAATATTAATATTACTTTTTTAAGATTGTAATGTGTATCTTTACACTATACAATTAAATGATAAAAACGATTAAGAATAAGGCGCTACGATTGTTGTGGGAAAACAACGATAATAGTCATTTGCCTGCCGCTCAATTAAAAAAGATTAGTCTTTTACTTCAAATTATTGACGATTTGGAAGAAGTGCCGCAAGACCTTGCCACATTTGCTTCGCTTCGGCCGCATCCATTAAAAGGACATTTAAAGGGCTATTGGAGTTTAGATGTTACGGGCAATTATCGTATTATTTTTCGATTTGAAAACAAAAACGCTTTTGATTTAGATTACTTAGACACACATTAAATTTACTGAAATGGAAAGAAATATGGAATTATCGCACCCCGGCGAAATATTAAGAATGGAATTGATTGACGGGCGGGGTTTAACTATTGGTAAAGCTTCGGAGTTATTAGGAATTACCCGGCCCACATTATCTAATATAATGAATGGCAAGGCTGCAATAACGCCGAATGTTGCATTAAGAATAGAAACCGTATTTGGTGGATCGGCTAAGTTTTGGGTGCGCTTACAATCATCTTTTGATTTAGCTATTGCAAAAAAAGCGTTCCTTCAAAACCCGCCTAAAATTGAACATTATGATTATGCTTAACGGAAAGATGGCAGCAGGCTTAGGTAAGTTAATTTTAGCAGGATGTGTCATGGATGAAATTGAAAAGGGTTCCCGGATAGAGTAGGTCGCTGTTTTTCTTATTTTTATACAAATGATGATTATTTTTAAGAGCCATAGGCTCGAACATCTTGTAACAACGGGTTTCAACCCGTTGCTTATATCTGGGAATAGTGTGAGTGCCATGGGCACGGCCCATATTTTACGGCTATATTTGAGTATTTAGCGTTTTACAGACAGCCCAATAAGACAAACGTCCAATTATACTGGCCGAGCCTACGGCTCTTTCGTTATTTGCTGGTTTCTTTTCAACGGATTAAAATCCGTTGTTACAACATTGAGCGAGGCTACGCCTCTCACATAAATTTGAAAAGTCAGGACGTAATGGCTTCAATTTTTTGCCCCTTCTATTTGTATATTTGAGTAAATATTTAGAATCATGCGCACATTAAATGTTTCTATATCGGAAATTGAGTACAATAAATTTGGCATAAAAAATGACAAATTAACTTTTACGGATTTTGTTGACATAGTCAGCAAGGAATTGACACGGCAAAATTTGAATAAGTGCCAGGAACTTGCAGAGAAATATGGCCTTTCAAAAATGACGATGGAGGAAATAACAAATGAAGTAAAAGCGGTTAGACGAAATGCAAAAAATCCTAATTGACACAATATTGAAATTTGCCGGATGAACAAACTTGAAACATACACAGCCGATATTATAAAACTTTGTAAGATGCACAAAGTAAAAAGCCTGTATGCCTTTGGGTCTGTTCTGACTGACCATTTTAATAGCGAAAGTGATATTGACCTAATTGTTGACTTCGCAAATATTGATGTGGAAGACTATGCGGACAATTATTTCGACCTTAAATTTTCGCTACAGGAGATATTTAAAAGACCGTTAGACCTATTGGAAGAAAAAGCAATCAAAAACCCATATTTCAAACAGCCGGTAAGCAAGCAACGACAACTTGTTTATGAACAATGAGACAAAACATACTTCTGCTCCCGTTCTATTCAATGCTGTTTAGCTAAGCAAAATTCGCGTTTTAAATGCACCAGCGGTGCAAAATATCGGTAGAATATCAACAATAGAGCTAAAGCGTGCCGTGAGGTACGCAACCCCGCCATGTTCCGTACCTGACGGCGAATTTCATTAACGTAGGGAAATTACTGTCTTCGCCCTCTTTCCGGCTTGCCGAAGAGAGGGCCGAACAGCGTAGCGCATTCGGGGTGAGTAAACTGCGCACCTGGAAATTGTGTTAAATGTCGCTCGCATATTTACTCACCCGGACATCGCTTCGCCCGTCCACCCTCTCTTCCGCAAGCGGGAAAGAGGGTAAAAAATGTTTGTTCCTTCGAAATGACATTACGAAGAAAGAAAAAACTCAATTTTTCCCCGGGAATGGTGGTCTTACCGGGTCAACCTGCGGGTTATCTTTCAGTTGCTGTAATGCTACTTCAATTGCTTTTTCTAATTGCGGGTCTTTCCCGGCAATTACTTCGGATGGGGTTTGTTCCACTTCTATATCCGGTGGTATGCCTACATTTTCAACTATAAAGCCATCTTTTGTCCAGATGCCTACGTTGGGTGCAGTTACCGTACCGCCATCGATAAATTCGGGAAAGCCTAAAATGCCTACTAAGCCGCCCCAGGTACGTTTACCTACCAGTGTACCTACCTTAAACTTCCGGAACATCCACGGTAACATATCGCCACCTGATCCGGCAGTTTCATCGGTGATCATCACCTTTGGCCCTTGTATGGAAGCTGTTGGCGATTTTATATCCTTGCCATAGCGCATGTGCCAGTTAGCCTGGTATGGGTTCATCAATAAGTTTATATAATAATCGGCAAGATCACCGCCGCCATTAAAACGCTCGTCAATAATAATTGCCTTACGGTTTGCCTGCGGATAAAAATAACGTTTAAAGTAATCATGCCCTTCGCCGGCAGTGTTAGGTACGTATACATAAGCTACCTGCCCGTTTGTTGCCTCTGTAACTTTACGCAGGTTACCTTCAACCCAATCCCGGTTACGTAAAGCGAACTCATTATCTACAGGCACTACTTTTACCACCCGCGATGACGTATTATCAGCATTTGGGCCAACAGTCAGCTCAACAATTTTACCGGCAGTATTTTCAAAGTACTTATACAAATTATCGGTGCCCGATACTTCCTGTCCATTTACCGCCAATAAATATTCGCCCGTTTTTACATTAACGCCGGGCTCTGTAAGCGGCGAACGCAGGTTAGGGTTCCAGTTTAAACCGCCGTATATTTTTTTAAACTGGTACTTATTATTAACCACCGCATAATCGGCGCCCAATAGGCCTCCGCTTATCATTTGAGGGTGGTACATCCTGTCGCCGCCATCAGTTATAAAGTGGTGCCCTATCGATAATTCACTGAACATCCACTGGAATACATTGTTAAGGTCGCTGCGGCAGGCAAGGTCTGGTAAAAAAACAGCATATTTCTTTTTAACAGCCTGCCAATCATTGCCATGCATACCTGGATCATAAAAATAATCGCGGTTAACGCGCCAGGCCTCATCAAACATATCCGCCCATTCAGTTGCCGGGTCAATTTTTACTTCTATATCATTAACATTCACCATTCCCTTACCAGGTTCCGGTTTTTCGCCTGCAGCCGATATTGTCCATGCACCATTTTTTACATACAGCATTTTCTTACCATCAGCTGTAATCACGTAGCCATCCATATCAACCACTTCATTATCTGCACGTTTTTTAAAGCTATATTTATGCATGGTCCCTGTTCCGTCATCTGTACTGCTTACGTAAATAAGGTCACCATCATTATTTACGCTTAATTGTGCATAGTTACCAGCCTTAATAGGCAGGTCAACTATCCTGTCCTGCAAGCCGTCCCAATCAATTTTAAGGTCTTTGTTTTCCGCAGCCGGCTTAGCTTTTTTCTCAGCCGGCTTTTTGTTTTCCTGTTTGTCCTCGGCGATCGCTTTTTCTTCATCGCTTTCTTTTGCAAATGGCGAGACAGTTTCCTTTTGCAGCGTGACCAGGTAAATAGAACTCGTTTTACGCATATCGATGCTCGACTGGTCAAACCAGTTAATTACAGGGCCAGCGTCGGTCGATGAAAAGAAGTAAAGATATTTGCCATCCCGGTCAAACAGAGGTTCTGACGCATCACTTAACCCATCAGTAACAGCAAATGATTTTTGTTGTGCCAGTGAGTAAAGAAACACCTGCTTAAACTGGGTGACCGTAACCTTGGTATACGCAATCCATTTACTGTCTGGCGACCACCCTCCTTCTATCTGACGGAAGGGGCCGGGTGTATAAAGATCGTCGGCATCTATTTTTGTAATGGCCCCCGATGCTACATCCATCACATATAAATTACGGCCATTATCTGTAAAATTGATTTTCTTGCTATCAGGCGACCAATTCAAATAGGCATAAAAACCTGTGCCATTAAGTTTAAAAATTTCCGGTTTGCCCTTGCCGTCCTGCGATTGAATAAATAGTTGGTATTCGC